>Ga0068860_100000019_pt1 | contig 299860 bp, 223 predicted proteins | sample KBSSwiS32_FD_66597 | JGI IMG/M metagenome (GOLD analysis project Ga0068860, IMG submission 66597) | Switchgrass rhizosphere microbial communities from Kellogg Biological Station, Michigan, USA - KBS Switchgrass S3-2 | ecosystem: Host-associated > Plants > Roots > Rhizosphere > Soil ... | reverse complement strand
CCGGGAAGATCAATTGTAAAATACCCCATAAGATGTAATTAAGTTAGGAAATTCAAGATACATCGGGTAAGTATCTAACTCCGGGAAATTGTTACATGCAAAGGTGATTTTTCTTAAATAGTGAAGATAATCTTGCAGTCTGCGGCGATATCCCATCTATTAAATTAATAAATAAATACACTCCCACTGAAGCCTATCGTTTATTTAAGAAGTCATTGGATTTGAAGGCTTTTTAGTTTGAAGCTTTTACTCGTGAATTGGCGTTTCAGTTATAAGTAGCTAGTTTCTAATTATTAACGCAGTTCGAAATTTGTGTTAGTTTATTGAATCTTACATTATTAGTTCTATCTGTAGAGATCAGCAATGAATCAGGCTTCCCTTTATTATTTTGTTGGAACTTCAAATTCACTTTTCCAACCCGTGATTCATTAAATTGAATGCTATATGAGTTGTCAACCACTGGCGATTTAACCAATTTTTCCCCGCATTTAAAAACAAGATTTTGCCCAGACCTATTGATCTCAATGAATGCTTTCAGCTCTTCTGAAAAATAAGTCCCAGTATAATCTTCAACATTTATTTCTGAAACGGTGTTTAGTCTTTTCCCGGCAATAGATTTGCCACTTTTAGTTATCAGTGTGAGACTATCTGCATTGTCATTATAGATTTTGAGCGTCTGTCCATTTGTGAGTTTAAATTCTGTTTTTGATTCTATATAACACGTGCTTTTAGTATTCCTGTCTATTATCTCCCAATTCAACTGGCCATTATCATTCACAGAAATTTGCGCTAACAAGTTCCCTTCCTTTAAACGAAATAATCCGGTAAATCTTTCCAGTTGCTTTTTTGTCAACTCAATTTTGTTAGTTAAAGGAATTATAACCGGGGTTTCTATGGTAGATACTGGCAAAGGTTTGTTTATTAAGAATAGGCTGGCAATTGGGTACAAGTCCTGATTCTGATCCTGGCTGCCATTACCAAGGTATATGATACTCAGGTTTTCCGTTGGAAACCTGGATAGCTTACATCGAATGCCCAAAAGCCCGCCGGAATGCAATACTTCCTTAAACCCTTCATGGCGGTCTATAATATTCCCAAAGGCATAGTCATTATCCTTTTCGTTATTCAGCTTTTTCAAACTGACCATTAATTGATTAAACGTTTCACCGCCTACCTTGTTGGTATAAAAGTTTTGATCCCATTTATATAAATCTTCAACAGTAGTAGACAAGCCTGCACAACCCATTCTATTGTCATTAAGATTATAACAGAAATAACCGCCATCTTCTTTTTTTCCGTAAGAAACTACCCTGTTTCGTATGATCAGGTGCGGGTCATCGGAAAAAAAAGAGTGATTCATTTCAAGCGGATCAAATATGCGCGTTTTTGCAAACTCAGGAAATGACATTCCACTTATCCTTTCCACAACATAGGTCAACAACAAATACCCGGAATTGGAGTAGGAATATTGATCACCCGGGGCAAAGTTCAGTTCCTTTTGCCGCAGAACTAATTCCAGAGCGTCTGAGCGATAAGCAATATTTTCCGGGGTTCCTCCTGCTAAAAACACAAGATCGGCATAATCCCTGATTCCGCTGGTATGTCTGACTAAGTGATCTATGGTGATCTTTTTGCCGTAATCCGGCAACTCCGGTATATATTTATGAATATCATCATCCATAGAAATTTTCCCGTCAACTACGAGAAGTGCAATACAAGCCGCAGTAAACTGCTTGGAAACCGACATCACGTTGATAACTGACTTGGAATTCATGGGAATGCCATAATCTAAATTAGCCATCCCAAATCCCTTATTGTAGATGAGTTTTCCATTCTTTACAATACCTATAATACAGCCAGGTGTGTTCTGGTTATATTTTGTGGATAGAAATTTGTCAATTTGAATCAATTGTGTTTTGTAATCCTGGGCTTTTGTAATGAGGCTATCCAAGAGGAATAATATCAAAAATAAGAGCAGCAGTTTTTTTTTCATGGTTAACCTTGATATGTAAAAAACAGTAAAAATTGTTTCATTGGAAAATTCTATATAACAGTAGGTAACCAATATACGCAGATATTTGTGTTAAATGCAGGACCTTAAATTTCCCTGGCATTTATGCAACCTGTCAAATTATATTTAATTTGAAAGCCCCTGATTTTCAATAAATCTTTAATGAAAAGTTTCGAAAGTTGACGCCCCCCACCCGGGATCACCGGGCACCGCGCGGGCGGGCGGAGGTAATCCCTCTCTCCGCAAAACATGGGAATCCAAAGAAAAGCCTCCAGAGAACTTGGAGGCTTTTCGCCTTATATAGAACTGCGGCTGAAGTGAAGATTTTTAAGTTTCAATGTAACAAACGACAAGTTTCAGTAGTCTCATTACAAAATGTGAAATGAATATAATTGGCTAATGTGCTTACATTACCGTAAATCAGACCTTAATAAATTGACACTTAATCAAAACAATGCTTAAGAATTATCTGAAGATTGCAATTCGCATATTTTGGCAGAACAAGGTTTATGTCGCCATTAATCTCGCTGGCCTGGGCTTTGCACTCGCCTGTTGTATCCTCTCTTACCTTAATTATAAATACCGGGCGACTTTTGATACTAATCACACGCATACTGAAAATATATATCGTGTCAATGCGCTAAGGAAAATTGATGGCGCTACCCAGCGTTGGGGCATCACCCCGGCGCCTTTAGGAAGTTCAATGATTAATGATATTGCCGGCATTGACAGGATAGCACGTTTATACAGCCAGACTGTAATAGTGAAGAAAGACGAAAATATAATAAATGAAGAATTATATTTTGCGGACAAAAACCTGTTTAGCTTTTTTCATCTGCCGCTGGAAACGGGCAATTATGAACAATTTGATAGAAGAAATAATATAGTGATCAGCAAGACACTGGCAATCAAATATTTTGCCAAAGAACAGCCGATCGGCAAGCAGTTGAACTTATTAAAAGATGGTAAAAGTGAAATATTTACTGTAATAGGGGTACTGGAAAAGGTACCGCAGAATTCAAGTTTGCAATTTGACATGGTTACATCATTTGACAATGCATTTGTTAATCCGGAAAAAGATCTTACGGACTGGCGCCATGCCGCGCTGATAACTACCTTCGTTGAAATTAAAAATAAACAATCGATAACAACACTAACCCCACTGTTAGATAGGTACACCACTGTACAAAACCGTCTGCATGAAGACTGGAAGATTGAAGGGCTTTATTTACAGCCTTTCCGTGAAATAGCGCTTAGCTCGGATATAGATTTTTCCAACTATGTCCATCGCAGTTCATTGAACAGCAATCCCAGGGGTGTAGGAGTGTTTGTGCCTACTATCATGTCCTTGTTTATTCTAATAATTTCGTGTTTTAATTTTACAAATATTTCTATTGCATTTGCCGGAACGCGGCTGAAAGAAATAGGTATGCGCAAAGTCATGGGAGGAAGAAAACTGCAGTTAATAAAACAGTTCTTAATGGAAAATGTATTAATATGTTTAATAGCCTGCATATTGTCTATCCTTCTGGTGATAAGTATTTTGCCGTTTTTAAATAGCCAGTCGGGAATGGAACTACGGTTCAATGTTGCAGAAAGCCCTTCCCTGTTAATTTTTATATTTCTTTTGCCTGCTGCTACAGCATTAGTTGCGGGGATTTATCCGTCATTTTATATTAGTTCTTTCGAGCCGATTGGCATTTTAAAAGGCACTACCAGGTTCGGCCCAAAGAGCCCTTTTACCAGGCTACTGCTTTTTGTACAGTTTTCAATATCATCCCTGGCACTCATCATTGGTATAGCAATGACAAAAAACGCGGCCTATCAGGATAAAGTGGATTTTGGTTATGCGATAAACGATGTGGCGGTGACATCAATAACGAATAAGCAGGAATTTGCTGCTTTAAATTATATGTTGTGGAACAATGTTGACATTCTCAGTATAGGTGGTAGCGTGCAGCAAATAGGTGAGGGCGCTACAATCGCGAAGGTGTCCGTAGACAATAAAGAGGTGACTGCACAATTAGCTGATGTCGGTGGAGAGAGATATTTGAAAACAATGAATATTCAGTTACTGCAAGGGAGACATTTTTACAATGGGGAATCAGACAAAACAAATTCAGTGATTGTAAACAATACCCTGATAAATCAATTACATATCAGCCAGCCTGTGGGCAAGCAGATTAAAGTAGATAGTCTTTATTATACCATTATCGGAGTGGTTTCCGATTATAAAGAGTTCGGTTTACACGGCGAGGTTCCTCCATGCATTTTGCGCCAGGCTTCAGATAATGAGTTTAAATTTATGGTAGTTCGCGCAAATACAGGTCGTCTCCCGGATGTACAGAAAGCCATTAAAAAAGCCTGGCACAGGATAGCGCCAGATAAACCTTACAATGGTTTTTTACAATCCGAAGTAATTGAAAAGGAGAAATATGTGAATCAGGGGCTTCAGTCCGTTTCCTTTTTTCTAGCAGCTATCATCATAGCCTTATCTGCTTCTGGACTATTTTCCCTGGTATCGCTTAATATCATGCGCAGGAGCAAGGAAGTGGGAATAAGAAAAGTCCTGGGTGCGTCTATTCCGTACCTTATGACACTGGTATCACGCGATTTTATATTGATCATTACGGCTGCATTTGCGGCAGGATCTTTACTTGCTTACGTAATTATATCTAAAATCATTTTTCACTTCATCTATGCATATCACACGGAACTCAGTGTTGACATATTTATCGGTACGCTGGGCCTTGTCATGTTATCATGCTGTGCGACGATTGGCTGGAAAGTGTATATTGCCTCAAGCTCGAGTCCTATCAATGTTTTACGTAAGTAGTAAAAAAGGATCACTTTGAACGGTATCGCTAGTGTAAATAATCCTGTCTTACATTACTACATCTAAGCCGTGCATTGGTTATAGGTATGACATTATTGTTCCCATCAAGCACAGTTCCATTAAAAGTCATAACATCTGAGCACGGCATAATATTTACGACCGCTCCGGCAGCTGCCGTCTTATAATCTGCTGAAAAGTGGACTGGCGGATCGGTGGAAAAACGGGACGTAGTAAAGTAAAAAGAATTGTGAGCTATGTTGGCTCCGCCTGATGTTGGACGGAAGCATGCGTTTACTGTATCGTACACTGAGTATCCAATACCTATCGTCAGCGATGTATCCGGGTAGCCCTGCATAGATCCATAGTACGTAGTGGGATCGTCGCCTCCGGGTAAATAAAGCGCGACACCAAAGACGGTCCCGTGATAAAAATGTCCTCCTGCATAGAACTCCCACGTATTGTCTGCTATGGAAAGAGCGGCACTATCATGTATCGGCACCCTGAACAGACAGCTGGTGCTGTCGAAAAAGGTGTTGAAATCAGCGAAAGTGTGTTCGGTAAACATGCCCGTGGCTTTGAGGTGTACCGCAGTCAGACCAGTATCCCGGAAAACCCCGGAAGCCGAAAAGGTAACCCCTTTCTGCTGATCGGTAGTCACTTTGTAAGAGCCTGGAGTGGTGACCTGGACAAGGATCTCGACATAATCGCTGTCCGAAGCCTGTACCCCATTATAAAAGTTCCCATGTATACTATAGGGATAGCAGTTGCCGCTCTCTGACACCAATGACCCTTTCGCGGGCTGCTCGGTAGGGGGGTGGTCTTTTTTACAGGCTGTAAAAGCAAATAGAATCGAAAATGTCAATACAGAGATAGGTAAGCCGCAGCGAATGCGACGGGGCATACTTTTCATATAAGATGGTTATAAAAAATTAATGATTAAGTACAGGCACTGTACTTAGCATATCGAAAGCTGGCTTAAAGGAGCTTTTGGAATTTGGCGGGAATGCAGGTATAATGCAATTTTCATGCCTTTTTGACTCAATCTGTAATAATTTCTAACGAAATGTTCGAAATCCCGCTCTCTCCGCCAGTTCCATATTGCGAAATTTTGCTTGGCTTAAATTCTTTCATATGGTTAACATTTTGTCGATAGAAGATTATTTAAACGCCCTTTTCTTTCAGATAGGAAAAACTTTACATGTTAAGGATTAATTTATTATTTTAGAAGCCTATATTAATAATCGTTGAATAAAATAGACCTTATAATTAAGGAAAAACGGGCCGAATTGAATCTCTTGCAGCATGAAATGGATGAGGCATTGAGGTTTGCGGGCGACAGAGACTACGAATATGCTGCTCTACTCTATCCTCTGATCGGTGGGCTTGAACGGGAAATTGAGAAGTTTGTAGCTCTCTCTCAACGCCCTGATCCCGTATCTGGAAATGGCTTTGAATTGCATATAAAGAAGTTACTTTCTGGACCTTTTCAGTCGTTGGAAATCTGGTTCGAAACTCAGGATTATTGGATTCCTCAGACCACACGTCTATTGATGATTCGAAAGCTAAAGAAAAGGCATAGGGTAAGTTGCACTATTGAATTTGCAAAATGTTTTGAACAAAATCTGCATATTGAATCAGCTATTTCTATGTTGCAGCACATAGGCTGGCAAAGGATAAGAAGCGGGAAAGCGTTTGGAAGGAAAGTGGAGCTACGAACCTCAACAGATATTGATACTTTTTGTCAATTGATGAGTTTGACAGTTTTGGAGATCTTTCGCGGCGTCTGGGAGCAAGGACAGGGGCAGTATTTCAGGTTTGTGGAGTGAGTGTCAGGCAGCCCAAAGCTGGGGCGGCACTTAAATTTTAGCTTCGGAGCTTTCACGGGCTACTATCTTTGGTATCAATGTTTACGCCGGCTCATTGCTGTCTGCATATTCATCCCTTATCTTAATCTCAAAATAGTGACTATCGGTCTTGACTACATCGTAGATCTTATTAAGGTAGGACATAAGGAACAGTGAACCGGATCGGTACCGAATAGTGTCTCCCGCGTGAACCTTTTCACCGGGATTTAGCGATTTCCACATACAGGTTGAATCAAAGGTATTAGAAATTTCCCCAAGCAGCCATTCGCCTATTAATCAATTAATTATAACCAAAAATTAGGCCAGCTGGGACATACGAAGATCACGACCACTTTACCAATGAATCCATCCCTACTGTGAGCAGTCATATTCATAACTATTTCTAAATACCTGGTTGTTGTACCGGTACGTTGCAGTTGCGATCTTGCCGGTGTTATCAAAGGTGTAATTATATTCGGAAACGTACGAGCCGGACTGAGACGAACGGAGCAGATGTTTGTTTCGGATAATGACCATCCCGTAGTTAGCGATACTCTGGAAGCTCTGATAGTCTCCATCTGCTGTGGGTTTGTCGGTATAATAGGTAAAGTTGGTGGTAGAACTCCCCGTCCCATCGGCGTAAGTTTCACTGACACAGTCGCCATTTACGAATTTATAGGTGCTGGTTGCGGTACGACGATTGGCTCCGGAAGTGCTTGCCTGGACATAGGCGATTGATTGCAGCAGACCTGCGGCATCATAGGAATAGTTGGAGAGATCATAATAGTCATTGGCGACAAAGGTCTGTTTTATCTGTACAGGCATTCCCCTGCCGTTGATAAGAATAGTATCGGTCGGGCCCAGGAAGTTGGTCGGCGTGATCACAATGGCGCTGTCATGATGGATAAAAACCCGCGTGGACGAATCATTCGACGTATTGAATTGCGTATAGGCAACCCGGCCGTCGTTGTCATAGAAAATCCGGGTAACGGCTGTTTCCATTCCACTGGGAAGGAAAAGTGTATCATAATTAGCAGCTATCCTGCAGGAGTTGGATGTACGGGAATTACTTTTTTTACAGCCCAATGCACAAGCCAGGCAGAACGACAAGAGAAAAAAAGAACGGATAATCGTCATAAAATGGTCTTTGTTCGAAAGTAGCGGCTATTCATCAGGAAGCGCAAAGCATTTATCAGATGACAAGATTGGATGAGCAGTTGACGGCTAGAGATGCAGTTCGGAAGTAACTCCCGTTCCGAATGGGGCAAGAAAGACAGGGAAACCCATGGCAGGAACGTCATTTTTTTTTGTACATTACATCATTAACCAATTAAACCAAACTCCACCCTCGCCATGCTGCATGAATACAACACTGCCGAGGCAGCGCCCGCTGGTTCCCGCGCTGCCGCGAACCAGTCCAATACTTCTACTTCGGGCATTTCCCTACCGGCTGTTCAGCCCCTGCAAAAGGTTTCAAGGGAAACACCCGCAACCGTTCAGTTACAGCTAAACAACACCGGCCTGCCGGATAATTTGAAATCCGGCATCGAACACCTTTCGGGCATTAGCATGAACGATGTGCGCGTGCACAATAATTCCGCCCAGCCGAAGCAAATGAAATGGGAGGTACCAGGCGGTCCCGCCGCAGAATTTGCAACAAGCGAGGGCCATTCCACCGCCGGCGAGGTGGTTCAAAGACAATGGAACCATGTGCAGGCACCGAACGGCGACCAGGTATACGAGGCTGTTTTTGGAGCCCGGCGGGCGGTGTACAACGCTACCACGCAAATGCTGACCTTCGGCAACAACACGGTTGCTGCCGCCACACTTAAAGCGGCCTCTTTATGGCTTATCCGGGCTTTGGGTGGGAATCCCAATCCAGGTGTCCAGGTTTCCCATGTGACTCAGCAACTCCGGGGTTTGGATGCACAGGGCAAAGGCAATCTGCTCACCAATAATGCCGGCACCCAGCATGAGGTGTTCATGAGCGGACAAAATCCTGCCAATGTGGGCGTAGCCGATTTAAATGCCAACGAGGGCGTCTTTTCACTCGGCGCCAACACTTGCGTCATTGTCTTTTTGCATACGATCACCCAGGGTGGAAGACCCCTGGTGGCCGGCATGCATTTCTCCACCACCGAGATGAGTACAACCGCCGTAGCCACCCAGCACGTAGCAACCATGCGCCTACAACTTATCGCCAGGGCGGGCCAGGATGCCCTCGGCCCCATTAGCGCCTACTGTATCGGGGGGGTCAATTTTGATAACGACGAACACGGCTTACTCGAATATGCATTTTTATTGTATGCTATCCGGGCTTTGCAGATGACCATTGCCATTGCCGGCATCCCCGCCAATGTGGAAGCAGATGAGACAGCGGTCGATGCCGGGTTCTCGGCTGCGGGGCTGCGATGGGGAAAGTTCCACGGCGGCAGCGATTCAGAAGAAAGTGATTAAGACCGTTACCATTCATTACAACTATTCAACACCATGCCATACGATTATAACACCGCCGAAACCGCCCGGGTTGCCTCCCGTGCCGCAGCCAATCGCAACGAAGCACCTGGAAATGTACAGGGTAAAAACATCACCCGACCCGTTGTGCAGCGGTATAAAGAAGAAGGTGCGTTCAAAGTGTCGGAGAACAATGTATTTTCCGTTAGAAACGAAGGAAAGCCCAACAGCGAGTTGTTTGTAGCTGATAAGGTGGCGCTCCCGACACTTGACCTGGTGACTTTCGAAATAGTGGGTGCGGACGATGCCCCGCGGGGAATGAAGAAAGTGGCTTATAAATTGGCTATGCAACCCGAAGAAGTAGCCGCCATTCACTGCGGGGCTTTCTCCCAGAGAATTACCGGCAAGGCCGAAGACGTGGAGAATGAAACGGCGCCGCCGGGCCGAAGCCTGTTTGCCGACGAACTGACATGGGGCATCGGGCCGGAAAAATCAAAAAGAGGCAACTGGGGGAACCATTTTGCCCCGGTGCTGGTGCAGGACGAAGGCGACCGCGGCACGTTTGAAACTGCCGTGCGCGTGGATCACGTGTGGTTTGGCATATATGGCCAAAAAACAGGTCAGACCTTCCGGCTGAAAACCGTGATAGCCGATATCCGGCTCGCGCATACCAGGGGGTTAATAGACCTCGAAACCGCCGATCGTTTTTTGGCGGCGATAGACAATTATGTAAAAACCGGCAGCACCAAAGCCGAAGACCAGTACCTGCAGGAGGAATTGCAAAAAATAGCGTCTATCGTGGGACAAACGCCAGACATTGACCGGAAATTCAGGGAAGCAGAAATGGAGAAAAGGCAGAAGGAAGAAGAAATAGCGCATTATTGGAAACTGTTCAGCACTGAAAACGTAGATGCCATCCTGCGCGCACTGAGCGGTGAAAATCCTTCTAGTGTCAGGTTCTACATTTTGCCCGCCATGGAAGGCCGTGCTAAAGAAATGCCCGACATGAAATTGAAGATAGCGCAGTTCAAAGAACGGTTTGAACAGCATCTACGCGACAAGGAAAAGACCGGCCCTGGCACTGCAACCAATATCGTGATAGGCGTGGGGCTGCTGGCCCTGGTAGGCAGCGTCCTATATTGGCTGGCCAATCGAAAGGCTCAATAAAAAAGGGCTGTTGAAAAGGTTCCCCTGTATTATTTTTTTTGAAATAAGGATTGAACAACTGTACCTTTGTTGTTCCATAACATTCAAACCTCGTCCCCGTACAGGGAATCTTCAATCTTGTTTTTCTATAGTGAATCGTTTTTTTGAATCCAAAAACAAAGGAGGGTATTATGATTGCTCGTCTTACTTTTTTCGGCATTCGTGCAAACGATGTTGAAGACATCAAAAAAATTTACAATGAAGAGTGCGTTCCCGTGATCAAAAAGCAGAAGGGAAATGTCGGCGCATGGCTCTTGGAGCCCGTCAATCCAGGTGACGACTTCATTTCCCTTACCGAATGGCTCTCTATGGGTGATGCTGATGCCTATGAAACAAGCGGCACGTATAAGTCGCTGGTGGATAAGTTAAGGAACAAGTTCAGGGGCGATCCTGTATTGAAAACTTATACTGCAGCAGAAACTAAAATAATAGCAACTGCCTGATCACAAAGCATCGAAAGTATTGTGCCATGGCCGGATCCGACGTACCCCGGCAAATAATGCCTCCAGGATTTGATGATCTGGAGGCATTTTCTATTTAGAATTGATAAAAATTTCAAGCGGTTAAAACCAATATAATAAAGATAAAAGTAAAAAATCTCATTTTTGGGTATGTAGTCTTTTTTGAAGTTCCTCCAGCAATTGCCTGTTACGGAATCTGTCAATGTTGTATTTGATCTCACAGACCTTACCTTCTTCGTTTGTCAGGCAAAGCTTCATGTATTGCCTGTACCAGGCATATTCTCGTGTAAAACTTATAATGCTAAAAATATCAGGTTTGTCCAGCCTTTCTAAAGACTCTATACTTCTGTATTCAAATAGAATAGGCCGATTCCAGGGAAAAATATAATTTACCTCCAAACGATCATTGTAGAGGGTAATCCTTGCAAGGTAACGACCTAAAGAGCCGTATATAATTCCCCCAAAAATAAGGAAGCAAAATAAGGTTCCTCTCCAATCCATTCTTTCTACCCAAGCCAGGACCAGAAAAAAAACTAATAATGCCAGGATGAAGGTTACCACTATATAAAAATTAATCGGGTTTTTACTGGCCAATATTTCCCGTCGAGGATCATTCGTACTTTCTTTCATATAAAGAATTGCTCTGTTTTTGTATATACATTCAAGTAAATTTATCAACTATTTGAGCGATAAAAGTATATATTTATGTGCAAGCTGTAATTGGCTCTGCGACATCACGTATCTCAAACTTTGATAGTTTCATATGGACAAAACTCAAAAGGTATTTGATATAATTAGTTTTACCGCTGACAAGATACTTTATTATGGAGCTTCTGTTGAACTGCCACAAATTTTGCTTGACACTCGTCAATATACAAAGCATACGGACATAAAAATCCCACTTGGACATTCACGATATGGCGGACCGGTTGTTGACCTTCCACCAGGCGTTGAATATCCAACAGATTTACTATTTGCCGCTCAACTTGACTTATCAAAATTTTCGCCGTTTGACAAATCGGGGCTTTTGCCTGCATCTGGACAACTAATATTTTTTGCCAATATAAGAGAAGACAAAGGCGAAGTAATTTATGTTGACATTCCTAATGAAGATCTGGTTAGACACATTAAAGAACATAGTGATGATTTTTTTTCGGGCAGGCTCGTTGATAAAATTTACGCTGACACAGAAACATTATCAGAACGGATTAGAGAACCAATGGAAGATGAAGAGGAATATGCAAATAATGATGGAAAAATTTGGGACGAAACTGCTGGTAGTGAGAAATCAAAAATTTTTGGAATTTTCACTCATTGCCAATACGGGCAAGAAGAAATTGAAAACATAACTTTTTCAGACAAGATTTTACTTTTACAGGTTGGTGAAAATGACTTTAACGGTGAAGGTGTTTTCAGCGTGCTCATTAAAAAAAAAGATTTAGAGAATAAAATATTTAATAACTGTGAATTTTCGTGGGGACAATCTTAGGCCTGTATACTAAGCCATCATGGAGCCGTCAAAAACTTATAGAGGATTTCAAACAATCCCAGGGGATGACCCCATCCGAATACCTGAAAACAGCCCGTTCAGGCGGTTAATAGTTCTCAAATCCGGATTTGAAGACTCGTTTTCAGCAAATTATGTTAGAAAAGCAGGATTTTGCACTAAAACATTTTGTTATGAAACAAACCCTGTTTGCAGCGTGCTTCCTGTTAACGTGTCAAATCCTGGCGGCCCGGACAAACCAGCCTCTTTCTCCCCGGCTATCGTCCGATAGTAATTTAAGCAGAACACTGGACAGTTTACTCTCTCCTCAGTTCAAGCTGACAGAACCTGGTATTGCTGTACTGGTGGCCAAAAAAGGGGAGATTATATACAAAAAAGCCTTTGGCAGTGCAAACATAGAGCTAAATACCCCCTTGCAGCCGGACATGGTTTTCAGGATTGGTTCCATCACCAAACAATTTACCGCTGTAGCTATCTTGCAATTGGCTGAGCAGGGTCGTTTGACCCTTCAGGATAGTGTCCGGCAATATATAAAGGACTTCCCTTCAAAGGGGCATACCATTACCCTTGAGCATTTACTGACCCATACCTCCGGCATAAGAGACTACGCCGATGCAGACAGCAGCAATCCATTTATTGAAAGAGAAGATTTTACACCTGTCCGGCTTATCAATTATTTTAAAGACTGGCCGCTGGAATATGCCCCCGGGTCAAAATACAGCTATTCTAACTCGAATTATGTTTTGCTTGGATATATCATTCAACTCGTGTCCGGTCAGGATTACCACCAGTATTTGAAAGATCATATTTTAACGCCTGCCGGACTCCGTCACACGGGGTATGCCGAGGAACGAACCATCATCCCCGGCAGGGTACAAGGTTATATGAGGAACAGGGGCTTTTTTGAAAATACAGATTATCAAACATTATCAATGGGCTTCGCCTGTGGAGACTTATTGTCTAACACGGAGGACCTCTATCGCTGGAATAACCTGGTTGTATCCAATAGCCTGATCAGCAGATCAAGCGTTGATAAGGCATTTAGCCCCTACAAACAGACAGATGGAACATTTTCCAAATATGGCTATGGGTGGTTTATCGACACATCGTATGGACACCGTTGTATCCATCATGAAGGACAAGTCAGCGGCTTTATTGCCCTGGAAATGTATTTCCCCGCCGAAGATATTTATATAGCTATTTTGACCAATGTAAAGTCGGGTGAAGATAAAACTGACTTCAGTGACAGAAGATTCAGGTTATTTACCCAGATTGCTTACCTGGCCCTGGGCAACAACTTTTTAAGACAGGTTGAGGTGAGCGCCGCCACCCTGGACAGCTATGCAGGTGTCTACCAGCTTTCTTCCGGCAAAGCGACACTGACCATTTATAAAAAAGAAGGCAACTTATACTGCGACCTGTCCAATGGCACAGGCAAAAACATGTTGCTTTCACCACTCTCTGAAACGAAATTTTATCTGCCTGATGTCCGTCGGATCTACACAACTTTTGAATTTATGCTGGAAGGCGGGAAGGTGACGACTGTGGTTACCAACCAGGAAAAGAAGTATGAATGGAAGAAGGTAAAATGAGCCGATATTTACAAAACCTAAAGACCTAAATTTAAGCTATGATTGAGATCAGGAAAGCGGCGGCAACAGATGCCGATAAAATCTGGCATATTATAAAAGAAGTAATTGCAACAGGAGATACCTATGTTTTTGATCCTGCTTCATCAAAAGAAAAGATGCTGGGATATTGGCTTGCACAGGATAATTATACTTTCGTGGCGCTGTTGAACGGAGAAATCGTAGGGACATTTCTGATTAAAGACAATCAACCGGATCTCGGTTCTCACATTGCCAACGCGGCTTATATGACTTCACCGCGGGCCTCCGGTCAGGGCGTTGGAAAAAAGATGGGAGAATTCTCCCTGGAAGAAGCCAGACGAATAGGATATAAGGCGATGCAATTTAACTTCGTAATTAAAAGCAATGCCAGGGCAGTACAACTATGGCAAAAGTTGGGGTTCAGTATAATTGGTGAGATCCCGGAAGCATTTAATCATAAGCGGGATGGCTTGACAAATGCTTACATCATGCATAGAAAATTGTAGGGCAAAAGGTTATTCTGCAAATTAAATAATATTCTGGCCCGGCTGCAACATTCAATTAGGGAGCTTGTCCTTAATAATGATAATCAATCAGTATGCTTAAAAATTACTGGATCACCGCATGGAGAAACCTGACCAAAAATAAGGTCTTCTCCTTGATCAATATCTTTGGATTGACAGTCGGCCTCACCGTTTGCCTGATGATCTTTCTTTTCATTATGAGTGAATTCAGCGTCGATGGTTTTCATACGAAAGGAAAGAACATCTATCGGGTTATGCGGAGCTATGATCCGGCCAAACCCCCTACGCCCTATTTATCCGGTCCATATGCTCCGACGCTGTTGAACGACTTTCCGGGGGAGATCAGAGCGGCAGTACGGGTCTTGCCAAACAACTCCGCCCTGGTAGTGTACAAAGACCGATCCTTCTATGAAAAGAGACTGCATATCGCGGACAGCAATTTTTTTACCCTGTTCTCTTTCCCCTTCCTTAAGGGTAACCCGGCTACTGCATTGAAAGACGGTAATAGCGTTGTATTGTCCGAGACCGATGCAAAAAAAATATTTGGCAAGGAAGAGCCCATCGGCAAGATCATTGAGATCAACAAGAATGTTAAGCTAATGGTCACCGGCATTATCAAAGACGTGCCGGTGAATTCGACGCTCGATTTTGGCATGATTATGTCCCTTACCAATCTTGCCAACCTGCCATTTATGAAGGAGTGGGGGTCAAACGGTGATTTAACATATGTATTGCTGGATGAGCATGCCGGTAAAGCCAACATCGAGCAGCGCTTTCCCGCTTTTATGCAAAAATATATGGGGACGGAAATGCAAAGGGGCGGCTTTAAATTCAGCTTGTCCCTCACACCCTTACGGGACGTATATTTTGAAAATGCGTCAGTCTTTGATAATGTAAGACATGGCGACAAGAAAGTGGTATATATCTTTTTGAGCATCGCAGTATTGATATTGCTGATCGCGTGCATCAATTTTATGAACCTGTCGACCATCCGGGCGGCGGAGCGCAGTAAAGAGGTGGGATTACGCAAGGTGATGGGAGCCTTACGCCGTACGCTTGCCGGACAGTTCCTGGGTGAATCCCTTTTGCTGGCTACGATTTCCTGTGTTTTATCGCTGGGGTTACTGCAACTGCTGATGCCGGCATACAACAACGTGCTCGGTTACAAACTGGCTGTCCCCTATACGGCCTGGTGGCTGTATGCCTTCCTCGGCGGCGCCGCCATTGCGGTAGGGTTATTGGCAGGCAGCTATCCCGCAATTATTCTTTCCCGGTTCCCTCCCATAGAGACGTTGAAAGGCAAACTTCGGCTTGGCAAGGGTGGGTCACTCTTCCGGCAGGTATTGGTGGTGGTGCAGTTCAGTATTTCGGTCTTCCTCATCACCGGCACCATTATCATTGCCCGGCAAATGAGCTATGTCAAGAATAAAGAGCTGGGTTATCATCAGGAACAAACGGTGGTAATACCGCTGAATAATGGCGACATTGGCGGCCACCTCAGGGAGTTTAAGCAGGAGCTGCAACGCAATAGCAACATTGCGTCGGTATGCTCGATGTCCGGTGAACCGGGAGGTTTTTTTGATGAGTTTGCTTTTGAAGCCGAAGGGCAGAACAATAGGAAATGGGGGGCCAGAACGGAATTTGCGGATTTTGAATTTGTAAATACCCTGGGCTTAAAAATAATAGCTGGCCGGGATCTGTCATCACAATACCCTACCGATACCCTATCCGCCGTGCTTATTAACCGGACGACCGCTGCCAGTCTTGGATTTACACCGCAGCAGGCCATTGGAAAATGGATCAGAAATATATCCCGGGACACGGCCCGGCGCAGAGTGGTTGGTGTGGTGGAGGACTTTAATTATACATCGCTGAAACAAAATGTTGAGCCGCTGGTCATTGCGCCGAATCCCGACAGAAATGTTGTCCTGGTAAGGTTGAAGCCAGGCAACCTGTCAAAGAATATCGAGCTGGTAAAAAATGCCTATGCCAGGGTTGCCCCATTGTATCCATGTGATTACACCTTCCTGGACCAAAAATTTGGTGAACTCTACAGGAATGATCTTCGTCAGCAAAATATTCTCAGCATCTTTTCGGGTCTGGCCATTCTAATTGCCTGCCTTGGCCTGTTTGGGCTTACCTCGTTCACTGTCGCAAAACGCACCAAAGAAATTGGTGTCCGCAAAGTGCTTGGTTCATCGGTACAAAATATTATCGTCTTACTGTCAAAAGAACTTCTAAAGCCCGTATTATTGGCTACGCTGATCGCCATACCCGTTGCCTATGCAGTAATGCACAACTGGCTGCAAAGCTTTGCCTACCGCACCGGTCTGCAATGGTGGATCTTTGTTTTGTCGGCCTTGATCACTGTTGCCATTGCTTTATGTACAGTAACCATTAAAGCAACCAAAGCGGCATTAGCCAACCCGGTGAAAAGCCTGAGGACCGACTAGGACCAGGCCGCTTTTACTTTTTAGCCTTCTCCGGAATGAGTACAGGGCTTCCTGCAGCTCCCACGAAGAAAGCCACCAATTTAGCTTCCTTGGTCTTGCTCAGATTCCTGGTCTGGTTGTGAAGTCCGCCTGGTTCTTCCCAGAACACTTCTCCTTGTTTGTAGATATGTTTCACCCCTTCAAATGTAGATTCTATTGAGCCTTCCAGCACGTATCCAATAGTTGCCATCGGATGTCTGTGCGCATTAGATACTTCACCGGGAGCAAATCTCACCAGTACAACCCGGACCTCATCTTTCTTGAGGCTGGCGGAGAGCTGTTTTGTAAAGAGGACTACAGGAGGATAAGCTGTTACTTCCTTATCAGCATGTTCCTGGTGTTGAGCTTTTGTACTGAATGCGAATGCAGTGAGTAACACTGTAAGACTGAAGACAAATTTTTTCATAATACTGAGTTTAATTAATTATGAAACAACCGCCATGCCGTTGTTTTAGATTATTCGTTTGCAACTTTTTAATTTTTGCGGGCAAAAAAGGTATATTGCTATATCAATAATTATTAAAAAAGATCGTGAATGGTGTCTTGAGAGCAATGAACTATCTTTTATCGCAAATTCACGTTTTATCCCGTGATAATCATTTAGTCCCATCATGCAGGTACACCGGCACATTCCAAAATATCCGCTCTCGGACTTCATTCAGCATATTGTCTATGTGAGTGGCTCATTACCAATACCTTACATCAAAGAGCTGCCGGAGGGAGGAATAAATCTGGTGATCGAACTGAATGAAAATACCCTGAATACCGTTTATCCTGAAATAAACACCAGTGGTAAAGTAGAGGTAAAGAATGCCTGGATCTCGGGGATGCAGAAACAGGCGATCCTATACAAAAACAATCCCCATTCTACTATCATCAGCATCCGCTTTACGGTGGGTGGCTTTTTTTCGCTTACGAAGATACCTATTACCGTATTGGACAATGTGGGTATTGAAGCCGAAGCTGTTTTTGGGAGTTCCTTTATGCGATTGCATGAAAAACTACTCAATGCCACGGCCCTGGCAGACAAGTTCGCATTAATCGAAGACTACTTCTTACAATACCCGGTGGAAGAGAACATGGGATACCATATCGTGCGATTTATAAACCAGCATATCGACAAACCCATTGACTGGCTGATACAGAAATCCGGCTATTCTCAAAAGCACGTTATCCACCTGCTTAAAACATATACGGGCTTTTCACCAAAATACCTGCAAAGAGTGCATCGGCTACAGCAGGTAGTTAATGAGATCCAAAAGAATAAGGCCCATATCGACTGGTTCTCCATCATCCACCGGTGTGGCTATTTTGACCAGGCCCATCTTATTAAAGATTTTTCCCATTTTACAGGGTTAAAACCAACGGAGTACCTGCTATCTCAATTGGCATTGGATGAAAATAAACTGGTACCTGAAATGATCCTGCAATTTCCCCATGATCATCCGGATGCAAAGTAAGCCTCGATTTACTGACAAGCGGTCCTGGTAAATTTTTTACAATGCCAGGAGGATCCTGCCGGCTATTTTTGTACTAAACAAAATAAATACAGCAGTTATGAAACCTTTTACCATTAATGTACCGCAAGAGACACTTAACGATCTGTCAGCAAGGCTAAAACAAACGAGGTGGACGGATGAACCGGAAAATGCCGGGTGGGGTTATGGCACCAATCCGGGGTATTTGCGGGAACTGGTGCACTATTGGCAGACAGCGTATGATTGGAGAACCCACGAAGCGGCGATCAACCAGTTCCCCCAATACAAGACCGAAATAGACGGCATTACCATTCATTTTGTTCATGTAAAGGGCCAGGGAGAAAATACCTCGCCGCTGATCCTGAGCCATGGATGGCCGGACTCTTTCTACCGCTTTCTCCCGATCGTTCCCATGCTGACAAATCCTGCTGAAGGCGGGCGTTCTTACGACCTTGTGATCCCGTCCGTACCCGGGTTTGGATTTTCCCAACAGACGGCGCTGGACAGCGATAAGACAGCAGCCCTGTTCAACAAACTGATGACAGAAGTGCTGGGATATTCCACCTACTTTGCCGCGGGCGGAGATATGGGCACTTTGATCACGAAATCGCTGGCAGTGCAGTTCCCCGGCAATGTAAAGGCCATTCATTTGACGGATGTAGGTTATCCCAACGGCAGCGAAGACTGGGGGACGATGACACCTGCCGAACAGGCGTTTGGGCAGCAAATACAACATTGGTTCTTTACGGAAGGTGCGTTTAATATGATCCAGTCTACCAAGCCTCAAACCCTGGGTTATGCGCTCAACGACAGTCCCGTGGGACTGGCCTCCTGGATCATCGAAAAATTCCATGCCTGGAGTGACAATGACGGAAATCCCGAAAACGGCCTCACCATGGACAAAATGATCACAAACATTATGATCTACTGGGTAAGCCAATCCATTAATTCATCCATCAGAACATATGCCGAGAATGCCCGCGCCGGTTATATGGGAGGCCTGCAGTCCTCCAGACGGGTAGGCGTACCGACGGGGGTGTCGCTGTTTCCCAAGGAAGCTCAGTTCCCTAAAGAATGGGCGGAAAGGATGGCCAATGTCGTAAGCTTCCATATAATGGGCAAAGGGGGGCATTTTGCAGCGATGGAGCAGCCGGAGGTCTATTCCAGAGAGCTTGCCGGATTCTTTGGAAAAATATGACCGCTGTTCTGCACCAGGCCAGTGATTCTCTTACTGTTTTACGAGCGGAACGTTCTTTCCCCCTGCGCTCAAATAATATACGCCCCTGGCAAGACCGCTGATATCAAAAGACGTGGAAATGACGCCGCTTGCCGGGGGCAATCGAACTGTCCTGACCAGTTTTCCTGCACAGTCATGCAATTCCAGTACGATCGGTTCCTGCTGCGCAGGCAGCTGAATGTATACCACATCGTTTGCAGGGTTGGGAAAAACGGTGATACCTGTGACATTGTCAAACGCTACCGCTACGGTCTTGCTATAGGTATAGCCGCCATTCCGGTCAACGATCTTCAGGCGATAATAGTCTACCGACGGCAATGGCCGGTGATCGTAAAACGAATAATTCTTTTGCGGACCGGCATTACCGGGTAAGGTCGCAGTAGCAACGGTGCCTATGCTGTTGAATGCTACCCCGTCAGTGCTCCTTTCAATTTCAAACAATATTACGCCAGCGTCATCGCTGACAGTAAAATCCAACCGGACGTCGTTACCCAGTTTGGTAGCGGTCAGAGAAACAAGGTCTATCGCCAAGACAGGTAAGCTGACCGCCAGCTGCAGCGAACTGATAGACAACGGCGCCAGGGTCACTTGCAGACTGGTATCGCTGGCCGGCATTATTGTTGAGGACTGCAACGCGTTATTGGTATGCGAAATAAACGTTTCCGTACCCGCAGGAAGATTAGACAAGGTGAGTACCTGGACTGGCTGGTTGGGTATTTTGAAATGGGCAAGGTTTACCGTAACGGTTTTGGTGAGGGTAAGCGACCGGTTTACCAGCACCGCCGTAATCGAATCATTGGCATCATTGGCCGTAGCGTAGGCGGATACATTAAGCTCGTCGTCGGAAAGTGCATTAATGCTGTTCTTTTTATTATACCTGCTGTACAGGTGGAGTGTTTCCCACATGCCCTTTTCCCAGTTCCAGGGCGAGAAATATTCCACGCCATGCTTCATAAATTCACCTAACATGGAACCGTACCACACCGCCTGTGCATTGGGATTGTTATTCAGAGCGACCGCCGTTTCAGAAACGCCAAAGGTAACCCCGTTGCCCGGCCCCATATACTGATCCAGCCAGTTTTGACACCTTCCGAATATATCTTCGATTTGTATGGAATTATCCCACCCGCCATTGACCAAATGTACTCCGTTGGCTTCCGGGTATGCATAGCTACTGTCAAAAAATACGCGGTGATACTGCACAATGTCGGCAGGGTTGGAACTCCCCGGATAAAAATGCAGATCGATCACGTCCAACAGGCGTATACCTGTTCGCTGCTGCTCTTCCGCCAGCCGTTTGATAAAGAATTGCAGCCAGGGATAATGAACGCCGTCGGATCCTGTTACCTGCCCGCCCTTCCAGGCATACCATTGCCATTCGTTCGGGCTCACCGGGCCGCTCAGCTTAATACCCGGGAAGAGCGCCCGTGCTTTTTTCGCTACGGCAAAAAAGCGCTGCATAAACGATTCCGCATCCAATTGGACGGGCATCGCGTCATCATGCGTACCGGACCATATTTCCACTTCGTTGTCCATATTCCAGTAGCGGAGATGGGTAGAGTCCAAACCTTGTCCGCCGCTGCCAAACCAATGATTCAGGACGCCGGTGGTGGAATCTTCATTCCAGTGTTCCAGGTACAGGCTGGTATCGCCGTTTACCAGGGCCTGGCTTCCGCCGGCCGGGTTAAGCGTACCGCCTCCCGCCAGGTTCTGGCCCAGGCCCGACCAATATTGCGCCTGGTTATAGGTCCAGTCATCGAAGTTGTGGGAAGTGTTCGACGCCACCTGGCCCAAAAGCTGGAATCCCCACATACATTGAGCAGAGGGGATATTTTGTTGCAACGACGCAGTGGCAAAATCCCAGTCGTGCTTGTACACATTATTGTACCAGTCGGGATGGCTGGACAGTTTCAGCCGCCAATTGTATTTGGAAAGATTGTTGCCGCCATTCTCTCGGTAGAAATTCAGACCTGCGTCTTTATACAGCTGCCAGGTAGCTGCGCTGGTCGGGTTGGAAGGGTCATCTGATATTGAACCATTCCTTCCATAAATAAAGGGGGAAACCGGCTTTCGGTTGGACTGCAGGTCTATGGTTACCTGTACATTCTGGGCTAAAACCGCCGAATAAATTAAAACGAGCAGTAGGGATACGGCTATTTTCATAACAATAGATATTAGATTAAGAGAGGTAAAATGGCAAGGCAACTCTCAGTCGGGGATGGCAAGCCGTTAAACGACCTAAAATTAGACTGTTGCGCTCTAAATTATGGTAGTAAAACCAGCAAATCAAGGACCAAAAATGTAGGCCGCAGGGGCATCATTCTGTTATTTCAGGGGATAAAATGTTCAATTCCCCGGAATCTGCGCCTTCGCCTCCTGACCGATTTCGGTCTCGTCAATTGGTGGAAAAAGAAGAATTGATTGTTTGAAAATGCCAGGGCATGTCTATTTAATAATTGTGTGAGATCGATACCGGTTCATTACTGTCCGGTGTAACAAGCCCCTTGTCGACCAGGAAGCGCATCCAATATTTGGCCCGGTCTGTGCAGTCGCAGCCATAAATTCCCATTGAATTACATAATTTCCTGGGAAACCCCAAGGTGGTATGGAACCGCAATTCCAGCAGTTTGATCAATAAATAGATCCCATCTTCCCGTCTACTCCCTCCACCGCCTACAAAAGCATCCACCACATCATATTTAAGAATATCATAGATCTTATTGTAATCCGGTGTCTCCTTCGGGAAAGAATAGGTCGGGTTTATTTTACTGAGATATTTTTCATAAAGCTGGTATTCGTTCAAATCAGCATAGTCCTTTTTAAAGGTTCTCCACCCCAAGGTATCATTGTCGTCGATAGGGAAACCGAAATCCCTTTCCAGGAAATTATAACAACGTTTATTTAATGTACTATCTTCATCAAGCAACTGCAATAGCTCGCCGATTTGCCGATAATTGATCTTTCCGACCAATTTATTTATTGCCCAATAATGGTCGTCTTTATTCTTAGGGAAATTCAGGATGCGCGTAAACTTATTTTTGGAAATTCTTGTATGAACATCGGCATTACTCTCGTCAATCTTTTTGTCTCTGTAGGAAATAATGAAGGGAGTACGATATGAATCAATTACCTTTTTCGCCTGTTTTCGTATATCTTCATCAGCGGACCGATCGGCCAGGTCCTGTAGCAGTTGCAAAACATCCCTGGATGCATTCTCAAATTTTTTCAGGTACTTATTGCACGTACCGATGATGCCCAAGTCATCGAATATCCTGGACTTCTTCAAATAAAGTTCCAAAGCTTGCTGGTTCTGGATCAGAGCTGTCCAATTTCTCGAATAGAATTTATCGATTATACGTCCTATTGAATAGGTAGAGCTCCAATTCTGCTCGTTAATCAGTCCAAAATATTCAAGCTGTGTAATCTCATTGAATGAAAGGCTATCGATCAGGGTATTCTCATATCGATATCTTTCCGAAAAGTGCATCGATGGATCAAGCAGTTTTTTCAACCGTATATCCAGATTGCCGGAAGGGATATAGTCAATATGGCTGCTTCTGCAATACCGGATAAGGAGACTCAATCCATTCAAAAAGTTATAGGGAAAGGTCGGAAGAGATCTATTCATATAGATCATATTGGAATGATAGTCCCTCAGGACAGGATTCAGACTTGAAGTATCTTCTTCCGCAAGACGGATATAGGCTTCTTTTGCAATGGAGTCATTGTCCGATCTCAGCAATCCGAACAGCCTTTCTATGGTAGTTTCAGCTCTCACTGTTGTCTTAGTATTTACAAAGATCTTTCGCTGATCATCCCATTGATAATCGAGGTAATGGTTATCCCAGTAAATAAGATAATTTAATCTGGCGACTCCTTCAAAATCCGTTTTATAAAGAAATGTCATGTTGCCCTTTGTGTCCGGGACACCGACTTCTTCATGGGTCAACCTTTTCATCAGATCGAGAAATTCCTCATCATTAAAATAATACCCATTGAACCGACCCCTGGTCTTATAGAACGCCGAAGCTATCCGCAAGAGTGCCAGCGGATTCCTGTCGGCAATCAATTTAGGTATGCTATTCTCATACACCCAGTCGGGGTATGCGCTGTAAAGCAATGTCGAATCGATCTGCTTCCGGTCTTCTTCCGAAAGAAGCCTTAGCTCGTATTTAGTGCTTCTTGCAGCCAGCCTTGTTATCAGAAATTCGCCCGTTGTATCATCGAAAATGATGTCTGCCGAATTCGAGTCAAGGAACTTCATGAAACTTGCTCGGGTCAATGAAGATTCGAAGCATATTTCAGCATTGGAAAAAAGGCAGTTTTCTTTCAATATACGCCGTGCTATCAAATGTTCCGGGTGTTGCAGCTGATGGTAGCCTAAAAACTCGGTAATTACTTTGGGACTATCCAGGTATATCGCCAGCTTTTCAAGCGCCTCTCTATCCCCCTTCATGAGCCTATCCCTCAACTTATATAGCGGTTTGGGTTGAGCGAGGCAATGAGATACAACGAAAAAGGCAAGTATAAAATGGAGGGTTTTTTTCATGGGGAAATTTAGCAGTAAAATAGAAAGAAAAATCACCAGACTGTGTATCCGCCATTGTTAAAAATATTATATAATATTTTACAAAGAAAGTTCATTTCCCCAAAGTGTGCGTGTACGAATTCCCGTCCGTAAATATCTCTTTCGCTTTCTTTATCCCCGGATCATTTTTCAAACTATTCTCAATACGTCCCCATTGGTAATATCTATGTAAAACAATTTCTTCTTCCAGCAATTCCTTGATCTGGTCTTTGAAACGGATCAGGTCTTTTTCCCTTTCCTTTTTTATTTGCGATTGCATAGCTGCAAAAACTGGTTGTATCCCATCCCAGTAGCCTTCCTGCAGGGCGGCAGTTTTCAGTTCGTTTATTTTATTTTCAGAATGAGTAGTATATGAAAAATCCTTATCCTTTAAAAAATCAATAAACTGGTGATATTCTGCGTCACTAAGTGTAAAACTGGTTGCCGCCGCTATGGTACGATGACGCGAACAATAATCTGTGGCAAAGCTGAATACAAGATTATTGCTAAGCTCATTTCCAATCAGCTCTCTGGTAATTGCAGCGGGAGATTGTTCGGGCAGTTCAAAATCCGGATTGATCCCATCATGGTCAATCACCTTCCTTCCATTAGCTGTTCTGAAAATATTTTTCAATGAGTCCGGAATAATAACGCCTTCTTTTTTTAGTGAATATGTTTTCTTCTGTATACAGCGTCCGCTGGGAGTATAATAATATGAAACCGTGATCTTCAAAATTTCCCCTGTAGGCAGATCATACAGTTGCTGCACCATTCCTTTGCCGAAGGTTTTATTGCCGATCACCACAGCACGGTCATGGTCCTGCAATGCTCCTGTTATGATCTCAGCGGAAGATATAGTAGAGCTATTCACGAGAAGGGCAAGCGGCGTTTTTGTATCTACTGCGTCTTCATTCGAGTAATATGTTGTATCTGAAAACCTGCCCTTTTCACGTATCACGGGTTTCCCTTTATCAATAAACAGGTTTACAATCTTGACGGCTTCTTTCAACAATCCTCCTGTATTATAACGCAAATCAAGCACAAGACCTTTCAGCGCCCGTCGGCTTTTCATATCCATTAATGCCTTTTTTACATCATCACTGCAGAGTTCTGTTTCGGAAGTAAGCAAGATATATCCTATGTCTCCTTCCAATATCCCATAATAAGGCACGCTGCTGATGGTTATTTCTTCACGCTGCAAGGTTTTTATTTCAGTTGTTTTTTCTCCCGGCCGCTGAATCATCACCTTTACTGTTGAACCCGGAGTGCCGCGTAAAAGGGGGAATACATCAAATATCGATTTTCCTTTTAACGAAATTCCATCTGCTTCAAGCATTATATCGCCTGCCAGGATACCTGCTTTATCCGCAGGGTATCCTTTAAAAATTTGACTCACCATGATCTGGCCGTCTACGGACCTTATCACCAGTCCCGTACCGCCGAGTTTTCCACTTATCATCATGCGAAATTCTTTTGCTTCATCAGCAGTGAGATAGGCAGAATAAGGGTCCAATGAATTGAGTGCGGCCTCAATCCCTGTGCGCATCAGATTTGAAGGTTCATTCCTTTCTACATACAGGCGTATGATCTTGCTATAAACGGTATCCAGGAGGGAAAGCTCATTGTCTATTTTGGGAACTGCCTGCTGAGCGGATGATTTGCAAATAATGAAAGAAAGTATCGCAAGGAGACTAAAGCGGCGTAAGGGCATAATAATTATTTATAATAATAAATGTACACTTTCGCAACGGAATCCACGGAAATGCATCAAAAAAGCCTTCAGATAACTTTATCTGAAGGCTTTTTAAAACCGTGCAAGGCTTTTTTCAGGACGTGTCTCTACCCGAAGCAGAATGGCAGGGCTAGTGAATTTCATGCTCCAGCGCCCGTGTTTTCATACCCTTTAAGGCAACAAAAGCGCTTGTGACGTGCTTCAGATTTTCCAGCGCATGCCGGGATTCCAACGCTTCAGATAAATGCTTAACAGCCATCTCAATCACTGTTTTTTTAGCCTCTAAGGGAAGGCTATTCCTTAATATGGCGGGCCATGGATCGACGGGGTGGGGCTTTCCATCCGCACCGATGACAACCCCCGGGGCATCGTTGATTACTCCGAACAATACCCTGACTGCTGAAACAAATCGTTCATTAACCAGGTGGAAGTGGGTATGTGCGGTATATTTTGCCCACCAAATGTTGATAAGCCCATGGATCTTATAAAACCAGGTGCTTATCACCGGCGCAGTCATCGGACTGCCGATGTTAGGATCGTTGTAATGAACCGCACATGCACCATGCAAATAATTGTTGTGGATCCCGTTTTCAATATAAGAGCCAAAGTCATTAAGGTCAGCAAACGGCGGTGTCAGCAATGTTATGCGGTCTTCCTGTTGTTGATAAGATGAGTTCCACCCGGTGTTAACATCTAACTTTAATTCCATAGGGATTGTCGTCCAGGGAGACAGATCGTACTGCGCCTGAAAATCTGCAGGTTGTGTACTCATCCAATTAAAGACTTTTTGAAGGAATTGGTGATGAAACTGCAAAAAATCAACACCCTGGTCAGTCGCGGACCTGGCGCCGGGACTCCCTATTGGATTCATATGCCAGGCCATGTGTTCATCGATCAGGTTCTGGGGGAAATGTGAGATAGTTGCCATGATTGTATTCTATTATGGGGTTAAAAATCTATACCGCTGCGTTAATTTCAGCAATGAATATTTAATCGACAATGCTGCTGGCAGTGCCTTCGTAAAAAGGATAAGAAATTACCGTTTTGCTATTGATTAGCCAGGTCCAATGATTTCACTGTCACTAATTGAGCATTGACCAATGGAAGGATGTCAAAGGGGGAATGGATATGAAGATATGATCATAAATTGCAATAAACAATACCTCAAAAGTGGTATTACGGAAAAGTGTGCATCATGAGTAATTAGATAATGTGCTCCGGAAAACATACAATTCAAACCTCTCGTCGAGTAAAAGTTCGACCAGCCAATGATACATTGATTTAGTAGATAATGCTGATACAAGAACGTTCGTATCAATTACTGTCTTTATCGCCATAGGGAGCTTCGTCTTCGTTTAGCCATTGATTCATTGTCTCATTGGTATAACTTCTTTCATCCCAGATCTGATCGGCTTCACCAATGGCTTTAAAGGCAAAGTATTTAGCGAGATAGCGCTTTATGTGCAGCAAATCGGCTTCCGGAATATCGGAAGAATAGAGCTTTAATAGCTCTTGCTGTAGATTGCTCAAAGGATGTGCTGCCGACATAGTTTTAATTAATTCTTTCTATTCGAAGGTATTAAAAATTCGCAAGATTTTACTTGTCAAAAACGCAAGCGTATGATTATCAACAAATAAGGGATCTGTCGTAAGCTATAACCAAGATGTCGCAAATAACGGTTCTTATTATCATAGTTTAATATAAGCTTCCACCTAACCTTCGCTACAAGCTTACCTATATCAATTGCCCAAATTGGGAAAAGCATTCCAATTTCGAAACAATATTCCCAAAAAATAATCTTCATTATTGACTGATAATCACGAAAGTATAAACTGGCAACATTTTTAGCCCTTTATTCCCAGTTTAAAGAAATCCATTGTACTCTTATGAAACAAACGCTTATTTTTTCCTGTCTTTTGATGTTCACAATCGCTTCTTTCTCTCAGAATACGGTGACTAGCGGTAATTGGAGTGATCCCTCTATCTGGTCTGGCGGAGCCACGCCGGCGGCAAGTGGAACGGTCAATGTAAACAATCCCCTTACCCTGGACGCCAGTCTTTCTCCCACGGCCAAATGGACTTTTAACAGCAATGTTATCGATCTGACAGGTGGAACAGCCTACACGTTCAACCCCAATGCCGGGGCCGATACTATTTCGATCGCATCCGGTACAACAGTCAGTTTTGAAGGAGGTACATCGGGAACACCCAACCAGTTCAGCGGCGGCACCATTACCGTATACGGCACATTGATCCTTGGTTATACACAGCTGAGCAACAGCGGGAATCTGAATGTCATCGTAGAGGCGGGCGGAACCCTCATCATCAATGGCGACCTCATTAATAAGAACAACAGCGGCACTTTCGATATCAACGGAGCGCTGGTCGTCAATGGGAATTTTACTAACCAGACGGGTAGCATCACTGTCGGCGGCAGCGGGACCATCAATACCACGGGCACGCTTACATCCAACGGCGGCTCTACGATCTTTGGCACTACCAATGACTGTAATACCGGTCCCTGTTCCGCCACTGGCCTGTCTTGTTCATTCACCAATACGATCACTCCTGTCAGCAAGAATATTTGCAGTGGAAGCACGGCAGGTACGTTGACGTCTGTTAACTCCGCCACATCGCCGACCTATCAATGGCTGAGCAGCACCGACGATATCACTTACGTCAACGCGTCGGGCGTCAGCACCAATTCCACTTATGCAACGCCCGCATTGACAGTAACCACCTGGTACAAAGTGAAGGTGAAATCCACCAGTGGTTCCTGTACCAGTGTTTCCGCGGCCATTAAGTTCACTGTCCTGCCGGGTGGCGGCTGGATAGGCGGCACCAGCAATGATTGGGGCACTGCCAGCAATTGGTGCAGCAATACCGTTCCAGGCAGCACCACCGATGTTGTCATCACGAATGGTTCCGGCATCGCCAACATGCCTACCGTCAAAACCGGGACAGCAGCCCTTTGCCGGGATCTCACCATCAGCAATACCTTTCCCGCCTCTTCGGTGACCATCGCTGCCAGCGGGACGGCATCTTTAAGCATCTTCGGGGACTTCACCAATAACGGGACGTTTACCGACAGCTCGACTGCCGCCACTGCCGGCGTCATCATGGCCGGAAACACAACGCAGGTCATTAACGGCTTGACCCCAAACGTTTTTAACAACTTTACCATAAACAATAGTTCGGGCATAGGTGTCAGCGCAAACAACCTGGCAGTGAGCAGCAATCTCTCCCTGACATCGGGTGTGGTCAACCTGAATGGGTATGCGCTTACGCTTGGAACTTCCGCATCCAGCACAGGAGCGTTATCACGCTCGACAGGCAGCTGGCTCTACGGTGGCAGCATGCAGCGGTGGTTTCCCACTTCAGCAATTACCCAGGGTTCGAATGCCAGCCTTTTTCCCATTGGAGATGTCGCAAACTACCGGCCCATGTACCTCGGCAGCTCAGGCCTCACTTCTTCCGGGGGCACCATCAAGGTAAGCCACACCGCCGTTGCGGGCGCATCAACCGTATCGTTTTCGGACGCAGGGACTCCCATCAAGCTGAGATCGAACTCATATTGGACCGTTTCGACGGGCGGAGGGATAAGCAGCACAGGAACGCCGTTTTCCCTCCGTACCGAGGGCACAGGCATGGGACTGGTATGGTCAACTGCGGACCTCCGGCTTACGCTGGCGGCAGCTGCGGGGCCAGGTACCGCCGCAACCAATGCCGGGACACCTTCCAATCCCCAGGTGAACAGGAGCGCACTCGCGGTGACCAGCCTTTCCAATAATTTTTATTGGGGCTCTACCAACTTCACACAAACCACGCTGCCCGTGTTGTCGACACCATCCAACGGGCAACTGTCTCAAGACCAGGACCAGGAGCCAGGGTTCATTATGTTCCCCAACCCCTCGGACGGTAGATCGATCACCATCAAGAGCAATATTGCTTCAGATAAAGGATATGCCCTTACCATTTTCGATAACATGGGGGTGGTCGTGGCCCGCAGTAATTCCGTTCAGTCGGGGGCTGCCATTCATTTCGCTCCGGCGCTTCCCCCGGGAGTCTATTATGCACAGCTGTTTTCCACCACTTCCCTGGGGGTACAGCGCTTTCTTGTTATAAGATGACAGTAGAAACGCTCTTTGACATCCAGGGTCGATTAGCTAATCCCCGTCCCGAGGATAATAAATTTGTACGCTACTGCCAGCTTTACTAATTTACTTCGTTAACCATTACGAACCCGTAAAATAACCCCCGGTTTTCATTAACCTTATATATGAAATATCTTCTATTGCTTGCCCTCTGTTTTGGGCTGGCTCCAACCTTCCCTGCCATTGCTCAGCGGACAATACTCAACCCCAAAGAAGGATTCAAAGAGAATAGCTCCAACGTAAAGATCACCAGGGTCGAGCTGCGCGACTCCGTAACGGTCCTTTACTTCCGGACAAAGGCTGCTCCGGGTAGCTGGATAAGGATCCCTGCCAATACCTATATCCAGCCAGCCGGCGATACAGTAAAATATTACGTTCAACGAACGGAAGGCATTCCCTTCGATCAGGAATATTATATGCCTGACTCCGGCGTAACCCGCTATGCCGTTTATTTCCCCGCCATCAATAAAAATACCGCGGTCATTGACTATGGCGAAGCGGCATCCGACGGCTGGAAAATTTACGACATACAGCTGACCCGCTCCGCCACATCTCTCATCCCCGACTTCTTAAACACAGCATGGTATGATCGCAATTCCGGCGAAACATCCTATGTCTTTTACGACAATGTCGCTATATCGGGGGGAATGATCTTTAATTATGGCAGCTTTAGAAAAAAAGATAAGAACAGCTATACGGCCACACTATGGAATAAAGAGCAGCAAATACAGCTGTCCATCAGCCGGTTGTCAGATAGCGCTATCCGGATCACGAAGAATGGCCTGTCCTCCATATACCTTAATGACAGGAAAGGCTGCACGATACGACTTGATGATGCCCTTTATACAGCGCCCGTTCTCAAAGAGGGAACGGCCCTTCTCAGCGGCTATGTCAGGAACTATAATGCGAAGCGTTTCCCGAAGAATATGATGGTCTATGTGGACGATATTTTGACGGGCAACCAGGAAAACATCCTTATTGAGATTGCGCCGGACGGTCGTTTCAGCAAGGGAATCCCGCTCTATCATCCGGAAGAGGTCTTTACAGCATTCGGAAATTCACGGGACCAGGTGTACCTGGAGCCGGGAAAGCGGCTGTTTGTTATCCTCGGAGTGGACGAGGTACAATTCATGGGTAACCTGGCAAGCGTCAACGAGGACCTGCAAAAGTTAAAGAACTTACACCTATTCGATTACAACCTGGTGTCGAAAGGACCGGTGATGCCCCCCGATAGCTTTAAGACCTACGTTTTTAATTGCGGTAAAAGAGAGATGCTTATCATTGATTCTCTTTATGCGCGGAAAGAGATAGGCAGAAAGGCCTTCCAGGTTAAACAAATAGAGACACGATATAATTATTTGAATCTCGCCATGGAGTACCATTATATCTACCATGACGCTCCACCCTATCCGGCCGGTTATCTCAATTTTATCACTCCCACCATTGCCAACGATCCTTTGGCATATATCTCCAGCTCATATGGTACCTTTATCAACCGGGTTAAGTTCTTCGAACCATTACGTCCAGCCTTCCAGTACACTTATAATTTCAGAGAAATTATTGAAGCGTTGAAAAAATCGGGCCTGCCGCTGTCGGACAACGACAAACAGGTATATGAGCGGCTCACTCCGGATGGTATTGGGATCCGATCGGACTCAGCCGACGCAAATGCGAAAACCTTGCTCGGAGCATTCACTTCCGAACACTATACTTTTGTTCAAAATTTTATACAACAGCGTTCTGAGGAATTCTATTACAGCAAGCTTGACTCTGCCTTGTCTCTGTCCGGCGGCTCCCAGGCGGTAGATATTTTTCGGTCGCAGGATGTTCTGGCCCCAATTGTGGAAAAGCTGACGCCGAAAGACGATAGTTCTTTGAAGATGGGAACAGCTGCCCTTAAAGACCCCTTCATCAGGAACTACATCTTTGAACAGAACCAAAAGACCATCCGGCAGATAGCTGCTAATAAGAATGCCAGCGGCTATACCGTGAATGCGACTCCCTTGCTGGCAGCCGATAAAATATTCGATTCGATCATGGCGAAATACCGTGGGAAGGTCGTTTATGTGGACTTTTGGGCTACCTGGTGCGGCCCCTGCAGGGCGGGTATAAAGGAAATAGGACCTCTGAAAGAAGAGGTTAAGGGGGAGAACATCGTCTTTGTCTATATCACTAACGAAACCTCACCGGAAGAGACGTATAATAATATGATCCCTACTATAAAAGGGGAACACTATCGACTGAAGCAGGACCAGTTCAACTACCTGGCGGCCAAATTCCAGATAACGGGCATTCCCCACTATGTCCTGGTTGACAAAGAGGGTAAAGTAATAAGTCCCAACCTGGGTTTTAACACCAATGAAAACCTGAAAGTGCTCTTTTCAAAATACCGGTAATTATTTGAGATTGGCAGGTTGAAATTTACAGATATTACATACTTTAGCGATAACTATATGCAGACACTCAGAACAATAACATTTCTGTCACTTTGCTTTTTTGCTAGTTGTATTGGTGCTGGGACACTTGGCGGATTTGACACCAGGATGTTTCCAACATCTAAGCGAAATCTTGTTAAAGCTATTGACACACTTTTTGCCAGAATTCCGGATTACAAAATACCAGATAAGTGGAGGTCCCTGGACGATTGGAGCGAAAGAGGGTATAACTTTTTAGACGCAAGAATTTTTTACTTTAAAAGTGAGCCAGAAGAAATGTACTATGTATCTTTTTATGGTGACGCAAATGATTCAATTCAAATTGATACGAATAGAACTGGTATTGCCATTAGGGCAGTTAACAATGGCACTGGCACCTGGATACTTGAAGAAAACACTTCTTCATCTGATAAAAAAAGGATAGAAGCTAGATTTGATAAGGAAATAATTTCTAAGCTTGAGCAATATACTGGGACAATCTCAACAAGAGAAAAATAACTACCGCAAACTTTGGAATTGCCAATAGGTGGGATTTTCATTTATGGTCCCAGCGAATTCCTATTGACAAACATATTGATGATGTTAAAAGTGAATTGCCATCATATGCTCCGGGCTTCCCCCGGGAATCTATTATGCACAGCTGTTTTCCACCACTTCCCTGGGGGTACAGCGCTTTCTTGTTATAAGATGACAGTATCTGCCAAATTTGTTGAGGATCTGTCGAACGATCTGACGGCCTCCAGCAATTCGGCGATGTTCTCTTTCTTTACGGCATCGCTGTCCTGTGACAATGCCTCTTTTTTAGCCGGGTCGGTCTCTGTCAGGGCTTTCGCCTTAAGCACCCGGCCGTCCGTCCGGGAAAGCTGACTGAAAATCCATCTTCCCGGCAGAAAAACGATGTCGGTGGAAGGCCGTAGCAGGTCGCCAGGAATGTTGTCCATTATTATCTGGCCATGCGTGGACACATCAGGAGTGGGGGCGCATACGATGAAAAAGAACAATTTTTTATGCTCAAGGCGGTGTTTATTCCCTTTCAACCAGGCTTTTAGCAGCAGATCTCCCAGGTAGACGGAAGTGCCAATGACCAGGAAATCACAGGCCGCCAGCAGCTGGTCGTTGATCATTTCGGGATCAATGACGGGTAATCTGAGGTCCGCGCCTATCCAGTCTGCATATTGCCTTGTGGCCCCATACTTGCTTCTGTAGAGCACTATGCCATTCATGAGAAGATTTTTGCAATAATACTACTTTATATTTCTTGCAGTTTAACGACTGTCATGGGGATGGCTGATCCTTATCATCCTTACCGTTCCCGCAGGTGCATACAAGTAACAATCAAAACGAAAGTTTTTGACCTTTCCAACCTGTGGTGCGCAGAAATTGTTCCCAACTGAGGCTGTTCGGGTTTATTTGCCGGCTCCACAGCAGGTCGCGATCTTTTCTGAAATATTCATATTCAACTGCATACTCCACCATCCCCAAAATCTCACGCACTAAGATCTCATTTGAACTAAATTCCGGGAAATGATGAAGCAAACCCTCCCGGGTGAATGCAGAACTGTATGCAGCCTTCTTACCTGTTACCCGGATGAAAGTATCGACCATCTCCTGGGGGGAGATAATATCGCCGATCACTGGCAGGGACTTGCCAGCATACTGACCCGGATTCGAAAAAATTTCCAAAACAGCAGGACCTGTGGCAGTAAGCGGATCAACAAATGGCGCACGGAAGTCTTTTGGTAAATAGATCGGAAATACAAGCGTATCACCTTTCATGCGAGGCGGATAAAATTCAATCAGATTAGTGTAAAAGAAGGCCATGTAAATAAACGAGCTGGTGACGGGCAGCATACGAATATATTCTTCGATCCTGGCCTTGTCTGTAAAATGGGGAGCAAACATTTTTCCTTCCGTAATTTTATCTACATTTTCCAGACTGCTGAAGATAACATGCCGTACTCCTGCTTCAATCGCCGCATCCGCCAGCTGTTTGCCCAACTCCAACTCGTGCGTTGCCGGCGGGACAATGCCTGGTGTCATCATGAAAACACCATCCGAGCCTCGGAATGCGGCCACAAAGTCTTTTTTATATCCCGGAGCAAGAGGTAAATTCACAATTTCTGCCCCTTGTTCTGCCAAACTAAGCGCCTCAGGTGAATCAACGCGGCGAGTGAGACCGCGTACATGATAACGCCCGCTCTGTAACAAAGTGCGTGCAGCACTGCGCCCTTGCTTACCCAAAACACCAACGATAGTAATGAGTGGTTTATCTTTTTGTGTCATTGTCTTATGTTTGAAAAAATATAATTGCAAAACTATTTATAGTTCAATAGATTTACAATAACTATCCATTAGGATAGCTTTATCAAATAAATGTTATGGGAATAGAATGTCAAAGTGATTTTATAAAAGTCAATAATAAATTATATCCTTGCACTGTGAGTGTAGCTATGGATTTGGTCGGTGGTAAGTGGAAAGCGGTTATTCTATACCATTTAAAGGATGCACGTAAACGGTATAGCGAGCTTAGGAAGGAAATGCCTGGTGTTACTGAAAGGACATTGAGTTTGCAATTAAAACAATTGGAGGAAGATGAGTTGATCTCAAGACAAGTCTATGGGAAAAAGCCGCCCATTAAAGTTGTTTACAGTTTAACTGACCTTGGCAGGTCTTTCACCCCTGTACTTGATGCAATTGTTGGGTGGGGTAATCAGATAGCTGTGCAAAAAGGTGAATTTGTCGAAAAAGCCTTATAACAATAGCTTTAGGACAAGTATTATTTATACGTTTCCTGTAAATGCCGCAACACCGTTGCCACAAACTCATCATAACGCTTATTCGGATCTGGGTTTCTATCGAACACGGTCAGTTCCTTTACAATAAAAGCCAGGTAAACAAATTTTCCCTTTGCATTGTCTTTGAGGATCTTTTCCGCCTCATCCGCGTGGCCGCCTTTCCTGGCAATGATCACTTCCCCTGCTCTTACGAAATGCTCATATAGACAGATGGTCCAGCTGGTGTACGCTTTTTTACTCATTTCTTCCTTAATGGGTAGATACAGGTATTCCGTGCCTTTCACCAGATCAGTTGGCAATTTATCTATCGCCGGGTTCACAAAAGAGTGGCCGAATTCGTGAACGGAAAGTTCCCTGATCCTATCCGGATAATCAAAGCCCAGCCGGAGCCGTTGCGGATCGAATGACTGGAAACTGAAGGGACCGAACGCATTGTAAATAGTGCCCGTGATTTTATTCAGTTTCCCAAAACCCATGCTGGTGGGTATGTTCAGCACGGGTATCAAATAATAGGTATTGAAAGATTTGTTGTAAAACCTTTCCATAGTAGGAATAAATGAAGCGTCGGGCAGATACTTTTTTACATCCCTGATTATCTGGTTGTAGTATTGTTTGTTTTCATCCAGGTGTTTATCAAAATGGATCTGCAAATAGAACTCATTAAAAGCATGTAAAAAGGCATCGGCATTTTGTCTGGCTTCATTAATATCTCCTTTGGATGAAAAGGGAATAATGAATCCGGTATCTGTGTCCTTCCTGAGCCTTGCAAAAGGAACTTCATCGACCTGCTCCAAAAAACCAACAAAAAAATCATTATAAAATCCTTTGGCAAGCTCCTGACGATACAAATGCATCATAGCGCAGCTGTCAAAGGCTTTGTACCGCTGGTAGTTCTTCCAGGCAAGCAGGTACCAGTCACGCCAGGTACTTTTTTTGTTTTCTATTATCACAGAATCTGTGCTGTTGGCCAGATCCGGTCCCATATCCAATTGCATCATCAGCCCAAATAGCTCCAGGTTTTTATTGGAGTTCACCTGGATGGTCTTTTGTTTTACAGAAAACGAGAACGCAAGGGCCATAACCAGGGCAGGAACAGATAATAGCTTCATACAGTGCAGTTTGGCGGTGTTAATTAAGCGTATTCAGCCGTAAAATAAGGATTATTCCGCCGGCGGGGTTGTATAAAATTGCTATTATTTCTTCCGCTTTAAATTCCGTGCTAAGCCGGGACAGCCTTCATACCTGCCAGCTCCACCGTCAGTTCGGCCAGCCTGTTGGAGATCCCTACTTCATTATCATACCAGGCAACTATTTTTACCAGGTTCCCGATGTTGCGGGTCAAAGTGCCGTCAATAATGGAGGAATGTGTATTGCCTAATATATCGGCAGAAACGAAGGGTTCTTCCGTGTATTCCAAAATACCTTTCAGCGACGAGGAGGCATGATATCGGAAAAATTCATTCATTTCAGCCGCGGAAGCCTGTTTGACCAGGTTGACAGACATATCGGCTATGGAGCCGTCGATGACCGGTACGCGATAAGAGAACCCATCCAGCTTGCCTTTTAGACCGGGCAACACGTCTCCGATGGCTTTTGCGGCGCCTGTGGTGGTGGGTATGATCGACTGGGTAGCTGCGCGTGCTCTTCGATAGTCCTTATGCGGGCCATCCTGCAGCATCTGGTCCATGGTAAATGCATGAATCGTGCTCATAAAGCCCGAGACAATGCCGTATTCTTTTTCCAGCAGGTATAACAGCGGTGCAATACAGTTGGTCGTGCAGGACGCCGTAGAGAGGATCTGGTCCTCTTCCGTTATCCAATCATTGTTTACGCCTGCTACGATCGTCTTTACATTGCCAGTGGCAGGAGCGGTGATCAGCACTTTTTTAGCGCCGGCATTAAGGTGCAGCTGTGCTTTACTCCTTTCTGTGAAGCGGCCGGTGGATTCTATCACCACGTCTACATCCAGTTCTTGCCATGGTAATTTCTCCGGGTCCTTCTCACTCAGGAGCAGGATTGGCCTCCCGTTCACAACAATGCTGTCATCTTTCTGCACTACTGTGCCGGGAAACTTCCCGTGAGAGGTGTCATATTTAAGGAGATGGGTGAGCAATCCTATATCTGTGAGGTCGTTGATAGCGACTACCTCCACTGCTTGTTTATCCTGGAGCGCTCTTAAGGTCATTCTTCCTATGCGTCCAAACCCATTGATAGCTACTTGCATGATGATTTGTTTTAATATTTTTATGCTGTGGTGTGAAGGGATGTCCTGAAGGAACGACGGTAATCGCTGGGCGACACCATCATGTGCCGCATGAAAGTGCGGCGCATGGATACGAGACCGCCGAGACCACATTTCATTGCTATCTGATCCATCGTGAGATCGCTATCCTCCAGGTATTTGCGGGCGACTTCCACACGAAGTTTTTCAACAAATTTGGCAGGTGTGAGCCCGGTTTCCTTCAGAAATACGCGGGTAAAATTGCGCACACTCATATTGCTATGTTCCGCCAGGTGTTCTACGCTCAGCGCTTCTGCCAGGTGCCGCATCAGCCAGGGATGAAGTTTGCCTGCTATCGAGTTTTCGAGGCTATGGATCTGGAGCAATGTGCTGAACTGAGACTGATAACCTGGGCGCTTCAGCGGCAGCACCAGCTGGCGGGCCGTGTTCAAGGCCACATCACGGCCATAGTCTTCTTCTACCAGGGCCAGCGCCAGGTCGATGCCGGACGCTACTCCACCGGAGGTGTATACATTGCAGTCGCGCGTATAAAAGGGATTCGTGTCCACCTTGACTGCAGGATACCTGAGCTGGAACTCCTGACTGAACTCCCAGTGCGTGGTGGCTTGTTTGCCATCCAGGATACCTGCTTCGGCCAATGCGTAGGTACCTATACAAATAGACCCGATGCGGCGTACTTTTGGATAGATGTGCTTCAGCCATTGAAAGAAAGGATGTCCGCTTTGCAATTGCATCCTGGAAAAACCGGCGACTATCAGGGTATCGATGGGCCTGTTGATCTCAGATACCATCACCGGGCAATCTATTGCAATGCCACTCTTGGTAACAATCCTTTTGGTGTCGACCGGTGAGGCGAGTAAAAGTTCATATCCTGCTCTCGCGGTCCCCGGAATTTCACTCATGCCTCTGTCGGCCGCCATGAATACGTCACAGGGGCCGGCTATATCCAGGAGGAAGATCCCCGGCATGGGGATGACTACGACCAGTTTCTTTTTTTCCTTTGGCATGTTTGGTCAACGAAATTGCTTGTACAGGCCAAAAGTAAGCCCTTTAGATGATGGCGCAAATGACATATTTTATACAATTTCGGCCAATCGGACGCAAGTAGTTTATCTTTCAGTATTCAGCATATTATTGACATGATCAACCCAGCCATACTCCGGAATGGAGCTATCAATAAAATAGTCAGGTTGTAATCCTATATCATCAACGGCCAAATCGGGGATCCTGAAACTTTTAGACAGGCCGTAGTATAACTCAAAATCATTACAGGGCGAAGTGATGATATTTACATTTGAGATATCAAGCATTCCACGGGTGGTCTTTCCAAAGAGTTTCACTTTTTTGCTTTGCCTGGCCAGCAGCAAAAATTGTTCAGTTGTGCTTCCATTTTCCTGATGGATAATGATACCTACATTTTTCGGATAGGGAAGGACCTTGTCCATTTTTTCGATAGTGATCTTCTCTTCGGACAGGTTGACAAATTCGCCTATCGAACGGTTCAGCGTGTCATAGTATTTCCTGAATGTTTTTCTGGAAGCTTCATCGAAGTCTGTATTTTTGGACAGTTCAAGCATCCGCTGGTTATTTAGTTTTGTAGATAAAAATTCTGCTCCGACTGTCCTGATCGGATTTGTGTATAAGAATGGGATGATCTGCTCATAACTCACATCGCTGCCCCCCGGATTGTTCCTTACATCGATGATCAGATTTGGAGTGCTCAAAATGATATCCCTGTTTTTGGCGATGACGCTATCGATCAGTGGTTTTTCCGAGATCTCAAAAAGTGGGATCCTTAAGTAGACGGTAGTTTCGTTCAATCTTTCGAAGAATGGTTTATCAGCATTCAATTGCGCATAACCTTTTTCTACTTTTTCATCTTCCTTTGTTATGGGATAAACTTTTTGCAGTGTAACTTCTCCCAGTTTCAGATAAGTATTGCCAATGCGTTTTACGGACGTAATTTTCTGTTGAATTTTATTTCCGGGATAATAAACCCCGTCCCTATCATTAAAGACGGTTTTGACCTCATTGGTTTCCCAGGTTTTATTTTGTGATTCAAATATGAAGCCCACATAGTCGGCGTTCCTTTTTTTAATGCCGATCTTATATCCATTGAGCACCCAGACGCCTTCCAGATCGGTGCTATTGTTTTTTTGGTCAAGGTATTGAATGAAATCTTTATAGCCGGGTCCGAACTTTTCAAGCTTAATATTTTTTTGCGCCTTGTCTTTTTGCGGTGTGTCCTCTTTTAAATAGTTAATACCAATATGCCCTTTCCTGAAAAATATTATCCAGTTATAGATCGCCTCTGCGCATGCGCGATCATTGGGTAGATTTTTTATTTTATTCAGGTAAAGGCGGTTGTGGACTTCATAAGCATCTTTCCCTTTTTTACTGATGATATATCTAAAGCCTGCATCATTGGCTTCGAAGGTCTTCTTCACCCATTGAAAATTGGTTTCACAGGTGCAAGCCTGTGAGTAATTTTTTTGGACTGCAAATAAGGTGAATAACGATACCAGAAATAATTTCATCATATGTTTATGTTCATTTGTCCGAAAAAATGGATCAAATGTAATGATAAAAGCCTTCAGGTAACGATTAATGTGAAAGTTTTTGCCCTTTCCAATCATTGGTGCGCGATGTGATATTTCAGGGAACGATGCCTTCATTACGCGCGCGGGCGACAGCTTCGAGCTGATTGTGCACCTGCATCTTGTTGTAGATATTTTTGATATGGCTGCGCACCGTATCCAGGCTGATGAAATATTGGGCGGCCATTTTCTTATAGCTTGTCCCTTCCGACAGGGAGGTGAGTATTTCTTTTTCTCTTGTCGTAAGCTGGTATTTGTTTTCATCCGACACCGGTCTCTTCTGCATGCTGGCTATTACCATCCTGGCCACATTGGGGCTCATGGGCGCACCGCCCGTCAGCACTTCATTTATTGCATCATACAGCTTTTCGGATATATTCTTTTTCAGCAAGTAACCCGATGCTCCCGAAGCAATTGCATCCAGCACCGTTCTGTTGTCGTCGAAAACAGTCAGCATAATGATCTGCACCGCAGCATTGAATACACGTATCTTACCCACTGCCTCGATGCCGTTGATGCCGCCGGGCATATCAATATCCATGAGGATCACATCCGGGGTAAATTCCTTCACCTGCTTTTCAACCTCGGTCACATTAGGGAAACTGCCCAGCAAAAGGAGATCTTTTGAAAAGGTGATCAGCTTTTCAATGCTGCCCCGAAGCTGGCTATTATCCTCATATATCAGCACACCGGCCTTCATAGACATAATACTATAAAGTTCATATAAAATGTTCTTCGCAATATCCCTTAATCATGTGATCTTATCGTCACCCCCACCGTAGTGCCCTCTCCCTGTGCGCTTGTAATGGTCGCAGTACCATTCATTTCCGCCGCCCTTTGCTTCATATTGTTCAGCCCGTTACCCGGGGGGGCGATGCCGGCATCAAATCCCCTTCCGTTGTCGGTCACCTGTAATATGAGTTCATTACTGCTGTGGCGGATATTTATAGCCACCTTTGTACAATGGCTATATTTAGCCGCATTATTAATGGCCTCCTTAAAGATCAGGTAGAGGTCTTTCCTGTTGTTCAGGCTTAATCGTATGTCTGCCAGATCACCCGACTGGATAAATTCATATTGGATATTCAATGGCTCCAGGATGTCGGCGGCGAATTCCTTCATTTTAAAAAGAACCTTTTCAAAGGTGTCATTTGCCGGGTTAATGGCCCATACAATATCACTCATGCTTTCCAGCATGTAACCCGAATTTTCACGTATCGTTCTAAAATGCTCCTGTATGTTGTCTTTCTCGCCGGGATCTTCCAGCGCTACTTTGCTGATGATATTGATGCTGGAAAGTGCGGACCCCATATCATCATGCAGGTCGCGGGCGATATTATTTCTCAGCTTCTCTATTTCGATCTGCTGCCTGGCCCGATGGACGATCCTGTAGCGATTAATGATCAAAAAAGCTATGAGGGCAAGCAGTGCAATTAAAACAATAGCCCCATAGCGGAATGTTTCCTGCTTTTGCAAGGTCAGCAGGTGCAATTGCCGGTCTTTTTTCAACAGGCTGATCTCTTTATCCTTTTTTTCTGTTTCGTATTTTGCCTGCAGTTCTGCCGTCTTTTCATTCTGTTCCGTAAGATTCAAACTGTCGTTCAGCACGTTGGTAATTGAAAGCCATTTAAACCCTTTTTGCCAGTCGTTAGTGGCCTGGTACATTTCGGATAATTGTTTTGCGGCATCAAGCGCATAATGTGTCATGTGAATACTGTCGCTGACATGGTAAGCCTGCAGAAGGTATTTCTCCGCTTCATCATACTTTTTAATGTGCTGATAGCATTTACCTACGTTTATGGCCTCATAGGCCATATCGGCATTATTTTTATCTGAAGCAAAAATATCGAAGGCCAGTTTATAGTAATTGAGGGATTTGATATAAGAGGGCAAGGCAAAATATGCATCACCGAACTTTTCATTCAAGATGCCTTTCTGGTAGTTAAACCCTTTCAACCTATTCAATAATGAAGCGCAATATTGCAGCAACGCCAGATTGCTGTCACTCCGGTTCAGGCGAACGTAGGTGGTGCTTAATCCTGAGCCTGCGTCCCAGGCATGGATCGTATCTTTTTCGCTGAGATATTGTTCCATACTTTCCTTAAAATATGGGATTGCTTTATTGTATTGCCCCTGCTCCCGGTATAAAACACCCATTTGCCTGTTTATGCCCGCCTGCATTTTCCTGTCATTCCTGACCTTCGCCATGGAATCAGCCTTCATCAAAAAAAGAACGCTTTCCGTGAACCGGCTGACGGTGGAATAAACATTCGCCAGGTTCAGGTAATTGTACATCGTTTCCATCGTGTCATTAAGCTGCCTGAAAATGCCGGTAGATAGCATAAGGTTTGAAAGACAGGAATCCGTGTTTCCCAGGCGGAAAAAGGCCCAGCCTTTCGTCTTATAGCAATAGGCTGCCACCCGCCGGCTACCCGTACGTTCCGATTGTTGTAAGTCTTTCACGGCAATAGCAAAAGCTGAATCAGGAAAGGTGTTGGTAAGCTTGAAAGCCGCCTGCTCCCGGTCTATTATCCCGGGATCATCAACCACCTGTCCATTGCCAGTGGCCTTTATGAATAAAATGGCTCCAATGAGCAATAGCGTTCGCATGTTGGATCGGGGTTTACAGGGATGTTGTAACCTCTCGAGGGAAGCATTACAAGATAATAATTACGATTGATATATACAAAAGGGCATTTTTGTTTAAAATGTAAATCCAATGGAGATATAAGGCAGTGATCCCTCCCGGGAAAATCCTATTGCCGCCTGGATGAGCACCAGCTCTGCCGGGATTATGTAGATGCCGCCGCCATAGCCATCGTGCCAGTTGTTGGAAGTGTCATTTTCCGACCATACACGGCCGATGTCGTTGAACCCAATCAGCCCTATGCTTCCCGGCAGCAGATAGGAGGTAAAATCAAGGACTTTCAAACGGACTTCCAGATCGTTGTACAGTGTGCTGCGCCCTGTAAAACGCCAGGTGTGGTAGCCCCGTAAAGTTTGCGGGCCACCCAGTTTTACCTGTTGAAAATAATCCGCCGTACCGAAGTAAGTGCTGCCGCCAGTGCGATTGGCAAGGATCAATACCGAGTTCCTGTCAGGATTGAACACAAAGCTGAACTCAGACAACAGCTGTCCGAAAGTATTGCTCGAATGGCTGACACCATGCATACCTGTAAACGTCGTATTCCAATATACCCCGTGGGTACTGAGGGTTCTTTTGTCCCGGGTGTCGTAGCTTACATCAGCAACAAAGCCGGCATACCATTTTGTAGTAAATATATGCTCGCCGGCGTGCGTCGAGTCATAGTATTTAAGGAACCTGTTTGTATTGTCAGCAGCCCGGCTGTTGTAGAACTGGAATGCGGGGCCGGCGCTGATATGCCAATTGCCATAGTCATGATAGAGCGATATATCACCCGTAACCCAATCAAATTTGTTGCGGTAATAACCGATGTCCTTGTCGCCCTTGTTTACAAATGGAGCGCCGTTGCCTATCCCGAAAAAGTTACTGACATTATTCGGGCCGCGTGAAAGGGCATTTATCCTAATACCGTTCCTGCCGATGGCGTTTTTCCAATCGGCAGTGTACGTGAACAGCAGCGACTTGCGCGAGATGGAATAATTTGTCAGGAATTCTGTCCTGAAAGCATACGGCTCACTTCGAAATCCATGCTTTTCGTAAGAGAAGCCGCCGACCAGCAAAATGCCGATGTCTGTGTTGTAATGTGCCAGGGTTATCGGTTCGAAACGGTTATATTTAAAGCTGGTTTTATCATAACTGTTCACAAGGGCGTCAGTAGAGGTACGAATTTTAGCCGATCTTCCTGATGGCAAAATATTCAAAGAATCGGAACGGTCATAAATGTATATCCTTCTTCGATCGTGCAGGTTCCTGTCAATATAAAAACTGTCGATCCCCCCGCCGCCGATCATCCTGACCTTGATAGGGGAGGGGTCCCTGCCGCTGAAGGTAAAAACGTCATCCCCATCGAAGCCGTATAGTCTCACTTCCCTGGTTGTCCCTGGTTTAAACAAGCGATGATATATTGTTCTTCCTTTTTTTAAACTGTCCTTCCTTATTTTGTCTATGGTAACATCCAGGTCACCGTCGTCCTGTTGTGTCAGGGAGAAATGTTCACGCTTGTGAGTCGCCGGAATGTCCACATAGATGGATATGAACCGGTAATATTCCAGCGCCTCTTTGAGCAGGTGGTCCCTCCTCGATCTTATCTTCCCGATGATTTCCTGTGCGCAAAGCTTCCCTATGGCAGCAGGCATTCTGTCCATGGCGGCTGTGATCAGACTGTCCGTCAGTGTCTTTTGAACCAGGGCGATCTGTTCACGCCAGTCGTCTTCATTCAGCTCATTTAAAAAGCTGCGGTCGAAATATCTGGCATTAAAGTTCCATCCATCGATGTCCCGTATGCTTTTGCTATAACCCTGAAACTTGGATTTAAGCCATTGATGCGACACTATCCATGGGAAGACCCCGGATGTTTTGTAATACACCTGATCACGATCCCGGGGAACAGGCTGGTATAAGTTGCCTTTCCCTTCGCTGATCCTTTCCCATCGCCACTGGTCTTCGTGACGGTCCCAATCCCCCAGTATCATGTCGAGCAGCCGGGCTCTTAAGACCATTTTTTCATCCAGGCGATTGTCGTTGTCCTCCTTAAGTTTTTCCTGTACTTTTTCAGTGTTTTCGGTCTTTTCCGCGTCCAACGGTTCGCGTTCCTCGAATAAAAAGACCTTTCCTGCAAAATCCTTCGCATAAATACCCAGCGCCGGGTCATCTGCGACATACACGATCTCAGGGTGGGAATGCGGAATGCCCAGCGCTTCTGCCATCGGCGGAACGGTAAGCGCAGAAAAAGGATGTGCCGCCGATACCTGGTCTTGCAGGATATCCTTGACTACCGTGGGGCGCAGTCCGGGCGGCAAACCCCTTTCGGGGTATTTTTGTATGGTCCGTATGACCCATTGCTGTCCGCTGGCGTCCTCCAGGCGCAACGAGAGGGTTTGCAGACCGCCGCCTTTTTGTAGTATTTTCAAGCCGCCTTTTTCATTTTCCAGTCTGAATACTTTCAATGTTACTGGTGTGGCCCACAGCTTGCGGTAATTTTCGCCGAACAAAAGGCGGTGTATCCTGCCGGACTTATTATATTCAGGTTCGACAGCCACGGTGATACTGTCGCTTTTAAGTTGTGCCAATGAAAATAACCCATGGAATATCAGCGTTATTATAAGAAGAGATCGTCTCATATATAGTTAGCGTCAGATATACTCGGTCGTTTCGCTCTTGCAAGTCGTTTGGGGACCTGGAATGAATACGTTAAGTTAAGATAAATGATGCGTTTTTGTGTAAATTAGGCCTTTAAAAAGTACAATATGTCTATGCGAAGCCTGTTCACCCTTATTGGCTTTCTCCTCGGAACAGTAGGGTTTTCACAAACTATTGATCCTCCCATAGAGGAAGTCGCAGCAAATTTTTACAACACTTACGACATCTCCCATCAAAATAGTTATGTGTATTTTGAAAAAAGAGCCCGGCGATGGTATGTCAATGCCAAGACAGTCGAAGGAAGCGCCCTGGTGGCCGGCAAAGATTATCTATACTTCGATAAGGATTCCAGCGGCTACCAAAAGCTTCCTTTTGATTTGAAGCCGGATCATCAATTTGTCGATTTCGGGAAATATGTGGATAGCTATCAGATATCCAATTTCCACCTCCACAAATATTATGGCTATGAGGGCTGGTATAAAGACGTAATAGCCGACCTCTCCGATGAGAAGGATCTTTCAGATTCCTCTCTGTACAGTCTGGCCAGGGCCTTCAGCGCTTATGCAAGTTCACTCCTTGCCGATCAGGGCGGCGACGCGCTGAAAGATGAAATGTTCAAGATGCCCATGGCAAGAAATTGCATGACAAATGAACAAAGGGGAAAATACAGAAGTATTATAACGAAGAGCATTCGGTGCTTTTCCGAATTGAACAAGCAAAATAAAAACTTTGAAACTAAAGTTGGCAAAATAGCTATTAAATACGCTAACGAAGTAATGGTAGAATTTCATAGCTACCTTACTTATGCCGATAGTTTCGCTGCCACTTTCCCTTTGCCAGATGATCTTTACCCCGACAGTGTTGTTGAAAAAGCGCGTCACGTTCTGAAAAAATGCCCTTCCAATGCGATACTCCTGTCTTTAGGCGACAATGATTTTTACCCTATACTATACGTACAACACAAAATGGGCCTGAGAAGGGATGTATACCTGATCAATCAGAGCTTGATTGGCCTTGATAGATTCATATATATGGCATCACAGCCTCAATTTCAAAGTAAGCCAATCAGATTGTCCGTCAATTACCCACAATATAAAGAGAATATTAATGATTACCTGGTGGTAAATGACGGCACTTTGGCCATTGACTTTAGCACCATAATAGACACGATCCAAAGGGGCCGGAGAAATGAATATGGCGCTTTAAGCATACCCGGGAAAGAATTCATTATAAAGCGAACTTCCGGCAAAACCGCTCGTATCAATGATGATGTTATACATTTTAAAGAGACGTCCTCCTATCTGCTGAAAAACGATTGGGTTCTCCTGGATATTCTGAATAATCTGGATGGCAGGAAACTGTGTAGTCAAACCCCTTTGAATGATCCTTTGTCCCAATTAAATGATTATTTTGTCAAAGTTGACGATGATCTTTATGTCTTTTAATTTTCAGCTCTCCTTTGTGTAATTCCAGTTATAATATCAGGGTTATAAACAAAGCTGACTGCGACCTGCGTTCCATTTTGACTGCGTATGGTCAATTTGGCGCCAATTTCTTTACTGAGCCCCCGGATGAGATTCATCCCCATGGAATCCTGTTTCATGACATTAAACCCGGCGGGTAAACCTATTCCGTTATCTTCCAGTGTTAGCAATAAATGATCGGCTGAACTCCACTTCAATGAAATGGTTATCATCCCTTCCCCATCGTTTGGAAATGCATGTTTGACGGAATTGGTAATCCCTTCATTCAGGATGAGGCCCAGCGGAATACAGTGTGACAGGTCCAATTCAATTCTTTCAATTTGCAGGTGGAAGCGGATGCGGTGATTGATTGTAAAGCTGTCGCGTAAATAATCGACTAATTCATTAACATACCCAGGCATGTTGATGGACGACATATTTTCGGTCTGATATAGTTTCTGATGGATCAGCGACATGGCATTTATCCGGTGCCGGCCTTCTGTAATCGCATCTAATGCTGCTTCATTCTTCAGGTAGACGGATTGCGTGCCGAGGAGGCTCATGACAGTTTGAAAATTATTTTTTACGCGGTGATGAATTTCTTTGACGAGCCATTCTTTCTCATTGACCAGATGCCGTAACGAAATGTTCTGTTCCTCAATCTCTTTTTGCTGCAATCCCAGTTTTTTATTCGCTCTTTGTTTGAGCGTAATATTGTGCACCAGTAAGCCCATTATTATCAGCAACAGTGCCATGCCGCCCAGTATCCAATTGCGGGTATACCCTGCCTGCAATATCTCATTTTGCTGCAGCTTACTTTCTTTTTCCAGCAGTTTGATATTCTGTTCTTTTTTTTCAGTTTCATATTTTACCTCTACTTCTTCTATCTGTTTTGTTTTTTCCACATTGAAAATTGAATCATTTAACTGGTGATATTGGTTCAGGTGTTTGATCGCTGAAACATAATTGCCCAGGGATGAATCAGTCTTAAAGAGCTCTAAATTAATATCTTTGATAGTATTGGCGGAATTATTGAGCATGGCTTCCTCCAGCGCTGCCTGAAAATGGGCTGCTGCTTTTGGGAATTGTTTTTTACCGAAGTAATACTCGCCAATATCGTATTCTACATCTCTTCTTATTTCATTATTTTTCCCAAGTGATTCCCCCAGGCTGATCATTTCCCGGGTATATTTGTCTGCCAGGGCGTATTTATGGACCGAGTTATAGTAATAAGCAAATGTTCTCGCTAAACTCGCTTTGCCATAAGCATCAACGGGTGGATATTTTTTTGAAAAATCAAATAAGAATTTCCTTGCTTCCTCTTCTTTATCCTGTTTTATGAGATCACGAACAAAGACTCCGGCCTCCCGGATATAATAAAAGTCAACCGGGTTAGGAGGTTTTAATTTAAAAACTATCCTGAAATATTCAATGCTTTTTTCCTGCTGGCCCAGTTCATGATATAAATTAGCAACATGGCTAAAGAGAATTATTGCCCAGGTATTACTGGCATTGTGCATGCTTTCAATGGCCTGCAGCGCATAATTAAGGGCGTTATTATAATTGCCTTTAAGATGGCTGGTTACGGCAAGTAAATTATAGGTATAGAAAAGATTGTAAGAATTGTTTGCTTTGGACCTGGCCAATACCTCTGATAATTCGATCTCTGCAAGGTCGAGTTTTCCCTGCTTCATGTGGGTGTCTGCAATGTCCCTTTGGGTGTCTATCTCTTTTTCTTTGTTATTTGATTGCGCGTACAGAGATATCATTTTTTCAAAACAGTTCACTCTTGTCATGCCGATGGTATCCAATTCCTGGATATTCCAGGCAAGTTCTTTCCAGCGTTCGATCTGCTGATCTACGGGTCCTGCATTGTTAATGGCGTCTGCTGCTTTTGTAAAATAAGCATTCGCCTGGCTTATATTTCCAGTCTTGTAATAGTATTTCCCTAAAAAGCAAAAGATCTCGGGCTGCCACTTTACTGAATGAATTTCATCGCTTAAGTTTTTCGCTTGCTGCAGGTAAATGAGTACGCTGTCCAGGTCTTTTCGGCCGTTATCACGTTGAAAATAGTAATATTGGGACAATTGCAACAGATATTGCAGCCTGATTGAATCGGGATTATTTTTCTCCAGGGCTGAGATCAGTTCCGATGGTGTTGCGGTAGTTTCTAATTGTGCGAATGAAGGAACTATTAAGCAAACCAGGCCACATATGAAGAGGAGCTTAATCATACTTTTAAAGGGTCACTTAAATATACTTTTATTTTGGGAGGTATAAGACAAATATCCCCTTGAAACAATTTTTTCTGTTATCTGTTGCCGATGCTATCGGAAAACAGCTAATATTGTGTAACCCCTATTTACAATGAAGTTTTTCCAACAACTGTTTCCAAAGTCGCCGCAGATGAAGCCTATTTAACCAACGACCTGCCGAAGGCGGAAAGAGATCGGGTGGTCAACGGCGATAAGGAAGCCCTTGAAAGGGGGAAATTGTACATAGAAAATATCGAATTTGTGATCCAGCAGATCAAAGAGCTGTACTTTGTGAAAAGCCTTGACGTTGAACAGATAGCCGAATTGTATCTGCAATCCACTCCTGAGTGGGATATCCAACAGAAGAATGAGATGATCGAATACATTAAAGAGGTAATTGCCTATTCCACAAGGAGTAATTAAATTCATTCCGTTCTCAGGCTCCTGACAGGATTGACCACTGCCGCCCGCACCGCCTGAACGCTCACGGTAACCAGCGCGATCAGCAAGGCCCCCAGACCCGCCATGAGGAAGATCCACCAACTGAAGCTTACCCGGTAGACAAAGTCCTGCAGCCATTTATGCATGATCCACCAGGCTAAAGGGGCTGCGATCAGGAAGGCGATGGCCACCAGCTTTATAAAATCCGCCGAAAGCAAGCCGACGATACCTTGTATGCTTGCTCCCAGCACCTTGCGGATCCCGACCTCCTTTGTTCTTTGTTCGGCAACGAAAGTCGCCAGCCCGAACATACCCAGGCAGGAGATCAATATTGCCAGGACCGAAAAGATAATGGCAATTTTTCCAACCTGTTGTTCGGATTGGTACATTTCGTTAAAAGAATCATCCAGGAATCTGAAGCTGAAAGGGATGCCAGGAGCCAGGGCTGTCCATTTGTTCCTGACCGCTCCGATCAGCGGGGCGATGGCGGCGGTATTCACCTTGAAGGATGCGATGCCTGTACTTCTTTGCAGCACGAACATGAGGGGGCGGACTTCGTGGTGCAGGGTCTCAAAATTAAAATTCTTAACGAGGCCTACGATCGGGTAAGCGGTGGGTTTCCCTGCATCATCGAAGGTATATATATTCTTTCCGATCGGATCGGCGTATCCCAAGGTCCGGGCAGTCGCCTCGTTGATGATCACAGCCGACGAGTCCGTTTTGAAATTGGGGGAAAAATTCCTTCCCTTCAACAGTTTGATCCCTATTGTAGGAAGATATCCGTCATCGATGGCCCAGGTCTCTACATTGAAACTGTTTGATGCGGCCTGGGCCGGGTCTTTGAAAATATTATATGCGTTGCGGGACGATTTGGACACAGGCAGATAGGCGCTGAGGGTCCCTCCTTTTACGCCGGACAATTGGGTCACTTCTTTTTTAAAGGCATCCGCATTACTGCCCAGGGCGTTGACGCCATCGATGATCAAAACCTGCTCCTTGTTGAATCCGAGGTCGCGTGTCTGGATATAATGCAGTTGTCTGAACACGACGATGGTCCCGATGATCAGCACAATGGAGGTTGTAAACTGGAATACGACCAGGGCGCTGCGGAGTCCTCCACTCTTTGCACCTGCCTTCAGCCGGCCTTTCAATACTTCGATAGGTTTAAAGCCGGACAGGTAGAAAGCCGGGTAGCTCCCCGCCAGCAGACCCACTGCAAAAGGCAATGCGATCAGCAGCGGCAGGATCACAGGGGAAAAAAGACTCATCAGCGTCATTGTCTTGCCGGACAACGAATTGAAAAGCGGCAGTGCCAGAGAGGCGATGCCGATGCCGATCAATAAGGACAGGAATACCATCAAGGTAGATTCCGTGAGGAATTGCATCACCAGTTCCCTTCGTTCGGTGCCCAATACTTTACGGATGCCCACTTCCCGGCCCCTGCCGGCGGATCGGGCTGTTGTCAGGTTCATGAAGTTGACGCAGGCTATGAGCAGGATGAACAGGGCCACGGCAGAGAAAATGGTTACATACTGTATACTGCCGGGCGGGCTGAGTTCTTCTCCGCCCTGCCTGTCGGAGTACAGATGGATCCGTGTTACGGGCATCAGTGAATAGCGGATCCGGTTTCCCGATCTTTCGAAGTCCGCCAGGCTGTAGATCTGAAAATCCTTCAAGGCAGGGATAAGATATTTTTTGATATAGTCCGGGAACTCTTTTTCGAAGGCCCTGGGGTCGGCGCCCGGTTTGAGCGCGAGGTAAGTATGAAAATTGACATTGCCTATCTGTCCCCATTTATAATCCAGGCTCTTCATCGAGAACAACAGGTCATAATGGAAATGTGTATTGCCGGGAATATCCGCGATCACGGCATTTACTTTATAGGGCACTTCCCTGCCGCCTTCCCGGACTTCGAGTATTTTGCCGATGGCGTTGTCCGCCGATCCGAAATAGCGGGCCGCGGCCGATGCTGTCATCACCACGGTATGCGGGTCATTCAACGCTGCCCGGGTATCGCCTTCCAGGGACGGGAATGCAAAGACATTGAAGAATGTCGAATCGACATAGGCTGCACGCGTTTCGGTGATATATTCATTTCCTTTCCTGATCAGTTTTGTATCGCCGCTGTGGGAATAAATGCGTGTATATTCCTGTACCTGGGGATAATCCTTCTTAAGCAGGGGCCCCATCATATCCGAAGACTCGGCCAGGCGAAGCTCCTGGCCGCCCCAGCGGGCATCCATGTTGATACGGTAGATATTCCCCGCTTTATCGTAATAACGGTCGAAACGCAATTCGTCCAGCACATACAATGCGATCAGCAGGAAGCAGCCAAGTCCGACGGCCAGGCCGGTGATATTGATAAAGGAGTATGTCCTGTTCCTCTGCAGGCTTCTCCAGGCGACTTTCAGGTAATTTTTGAGCATGTTTGCCAATTGAGTTTTACGCGTACTTATTTTGTCCAAAACCGGTGCCCTTTTTATAGCAATCTGATAATCAAATTAATGAAAGGCTAAACAGGGTCATTACTGTCCGCTTCCGATACAGAGGCAGTCCGGATCCGGGCGGCATATCGGGCCGGGACTATTTGCAAGATGATTTATTGTCTGTAGGTTTGAAAAAATACCACTGATTGAGAAGGAAAATTGACACTTTAAAAGACGCCCTCCCGGTCATTAAGCAACTGGGTGCAGAGGTGGGAATGGAGATTACGGAGGAAGCAATAGCCCGGAGAATGAACATGTCCCGGGAGACATTGGATACTTATTTGAATGCGACGACCAGGACGCCGAACGACATATTAACGCAGTTGTGGGTGGTTTTTGACGATGTTATTAAAGCCGTTCAGCGTTCAAACAGAAGTGCGCCTTTAAGGTGTGCCATTGATTTGGTAAAGAGGCTGGCAATGGCCAGGGGAATAGATATTACGGATAATGAGATCGTCGGGAAGATAGGCCTTCCCCGGGAGCAATTTGAGGCTTACCTGAGTGGAGAGGTCACGGCACCGGATGAGGTATTGTCCTTATTCTCGTCAACCTGGCCTGATCTTTTCAGGAATGTCGAGCATGTTAGCTTTACGGTGGAGGAGTCGCTGGAGGAAGAGGATGAATAACCTTCCCATGTGCAAAATTCACACCCTTAGCGAGCCCCGGAACCCCCTGACGGCATAGTAAGATTGTGCCCCATTGTGATATATGAAGACCTTGCCATATCGGAAATCAGCATACAGGGCGCCGCCGAGTTCTCTGATGTCCGAAGGTGTTTTCACCCAGCTCGATGTTTTTGTATCGAAATTTCCAAGTTGCTGCAGTTCCCGGTATTGTTCTTCCGTCAAAAGCTCAATGCCCATGGCAGCGGCCATATCAAGGGCGTTATTTTCCGGAGCATGTTCTTTCCTTGACTCCAGCCCTTCACGGTCGTAACAAATGCTTCTGCGGCCTTTGGGACTTTCCGCTGAACAATCAAAAAATATGTATTCGCCTGTCTTTTTATCATAGCCAACCACATCCGGTTCGCCGCCGGTGCTTTCCATTTCATGGAGCGTCCACAGTTTTTCAGCAGCAGCCTCCAGCTTTGCCTGTACTTTAGTCCATTCAAGATCCTTATGGCGGGATTTGTGCTTCTCAAAACGGGCTTTTAATGTGCTGAGTAACGCTTCACGCAGTTCAGGTGAGAGCTTGTTTTTGTTGCTATTGGTCTTGCTCATACTTTTATATTTTATCTGTTGAACAGGCGTCCTACTCAGCGTGCAGGCTATCCACAGGATTTGCAAAAGCGGCTTTAACCGCCTGATAGCTAACTGTAAGCAATGCGATAAGACCCGTTGCCAATCCTGCCAGGCCAAATACCCACCAACTAAGCTGGATCCGATAGGCAAAATCCCGCAGCCACTGGCTCATAAACCACCAGGCAACCGGAGTAGCAACAACGACTGATAGCAGTACAAGCTTCAGGAAATCCTTTGTCAGCAAATATACGATGCCGGCAGCGCTTGCCCCCAATACTTTGCGAATGCCGATCTCCCTGGTACGCTGGATCGCATAGAAGGAAGTGAGCCCCAGCAAACCTAGGCAACCGATGATAATGGCGATGGCGGTAGTAGCATTGATCAACTTTTTGAGGAGGTCCTCTTTATGATAATATTCATCGATCTGCTCATTCAGATAATGGTACTCGAAAACATTCTCGGGGTAAACGGCATGCCATGCCTGTTCGATGGCTTGCCGGTCCCTGGCTTCACCCCCACCGCTTAATTTTACGGCGGCGTATTGGTACCTGCTGCGATTGGTAGTGATCAGCGCCGGCTGCATATCTTTATATAAAGGACGGGCGTTAAAATCCCGGACTACTCCTACGATGGTTCCCGGATGATCTTCAAGGGCGCCGGCCACTAAACGGCGGCCTATCACCTGCTGCGGGTCTTTGATGCCTAATTTATGAATGAATGCTTCGTTAACCAGGAATTCCCGGATCGTATCGCTTTCCTGTAAATTTCTTCCCGCTGTAAGTGCCAGTTGAAAGGTATTGACGTAATTGGCATCTCCGAGAATGACGCAAGCGGAAAAATTTTCCCAGGGCATGTCATTATAAGCAACGGAGCCTGCCAGGTTGTAGTCGGACAATGGCGCCCGGAAACAGAAGCTCACGGATCGGATCTTGGGATTCGCAAGCCACTGCTGTTCCAGGTAGGAAAGTTTATTCCCGCCGGGGTCCGGAATGGGCACCATCAGTACTTCGTTCTTATTGAATCCCGGATTGGCTGTCTTTATGTGCCTTACCTGGAGCCCGACAACCAGGGCGCAGATGATCAGTACCTGGACGACAACATTTTGAATGACGATCAGGCCTTTGCGAAACATCCCGGACCGGGTGCCGATGACCTGTTGCTTTAAAGCGTCGACAGGCTTCCACCGGCTCAAAATAAACGCCGGATAGAAGCCGCCTCCCAGTGTTACTGCACCAAGCATCAAAACGATGCATAGGAGCAGGCCTTTGTCCTGCAAAAAATTAAATTGCAGATCGATCTGCAGCCACCCATTCAATACGGAAAGGGTAAGCTGTATCCAGGCGAACGATAATGCGGCTGCCAGCAGGGCGATGCACGCAGTTTCGATCATGAATTGCCAGAATATATTAGCAGTCGAACTGCCCAGCACTTTGCGGGTTCCGATCTCTTTCGCTTTTTTCGCATTTTGGGCTGTGGCGAGGTTGATAAAATTAAAGCATGCAATAATAACCAGGAAAGAGCCTGCAAGCGCCAGTACAAAGAGCAGTGACCGCTGCATGGCACCTCCATACCGTCCGTCAAAATGTATCTCTTTCAACGCCTGCAGGTGGAAATGATACACGGACGCTACATCTGCAGGAAAATGCGTTTTTGTAAGGCTGGCCATGGCCTCTTCCAGTCTTTTTTCAGGTACGGCGCCGGGCAGCCATATAAATGAATTTGTAGTGGAATTAATTACTCCCCAAAAAGTATTCATATCCCTGTCGGCATCCGGGTAAAATGATCTGAACGATGTGCGTGACAGGAACATATCCCTTTTTATATCTGTATTGGAAGGATAGTCCTTTAATACGCCGGTGATTACAACGTCATATTTGTTTTCCAGCCGGATCGTCTTACCAACCGGCTCCTCTTTTCCAAAGTATTTGTTTGCCAGCTTTTGGGTGATCACCGCTGTGTTTGACGCCCTTAAGGCTGTTGCCGCATTCCCTTCCACCCAGGTGTAATCAAATAAATTAAACCAATGCTGATCGGCGAATGCAATATTATCTTTTTCGGCGAAGTATTTCCATTGATCCGCCATGTGTACGCCCACAGTCAGGGAACGTGCCTTTAACAGCACTGCCTGGTCCTTTATCTGCGGCAGCTCATTTTGCAGCGCTGCTGTAATTGGCACCGGCGCTCCCTGATCGTATTCAACAGTCCCATCCGGGAGGTGCAGGTCGGTAACAACCCTATATAATTGCCCGTCCTTCCTGTGATACCTGTCAAAGCTCAGATGGTATTTGATGAACTGGAACAAGATCAGTCCTCCTGCAAGACCAAGCGACAGGCCCAGTATGTTCAAGCCCGTATAGAACTTTTGTTTTCGCAGGCTCCGAAAGGCGGTGATAAAATAGTTTTTCAGCATGATTTCGTTTTTATCCGGGCGTTTTCTACTACTCCGAGCGCAGGCTTTCTACAGGATTCATGGCCGCAGTTTTGAAAGTCCGGAGGCAGAGGATGGCCAGGGCGATGAACAGCAGGGCACCGCCGCCGGCGGCGAAGACCCACCAGCTGAGCTGGGTGCGATAGGTGAAGTTCTCCAACCATTTGCGGCTGCCCCACCAGGCGATGGGAAGGGCGATGAGAATGGCGAGGCCGATGAGTTTCAGGAAATCGCGGGAGAGCAGGAAAACAAGCTGGATGACGGTGGCGCCGATGACCTTGCGGATGCCGATCTCCTTCGTACGTTGGTTGGTGATATAGATGACCAGGCCGAGGAGGCCGAGGCAGCTGATGAAGATGGTGAGGCCCGTTGCCCAGGCCAGCAGGCGGGCGGTGTTCTTTTCCGCGGTATAGAATTTGGCGATGGTGTCGTCGATGAACTGGTATTCGAAGTCGTCGTTAGGATACACCGACCTGAAGGCTTTTTCCATCGAGGCGATGGTTTTGGGCCAGGCGCTGGTGTTTTGCGGCTGCAGGGCGATGTTAAAGACGGTGGCATTATTGGTGCCGTTGGCGATGACGAGGGGTTTGATAGGCTCGTGAAGGGAATGTTGGTGGAAATCGGCGACGACGCCTGTGATGCGGGTGTTGTTGCCATTCCATTCGATCTGTTGCCCGACGCCGTCCTCAGGGCGCCGGAAGCCGAGGAGATGCGCATACGTCTCATTGATCACGACTGCGCTGGTGGTGTCGCTCTGGGGCGCACTGACGCCTGCCAGCAGGCGGAATCTATAGATCCGGAAATAATTGCTGTCTGCAAGTTTTATCTGTACATTTTGCCGGATCTCTTTTTTGCCATCTTTGAAGGTCATGGTGCTTGACCATGTGCCGTTGTTGGATGGAGGGTTGCTGGACTGGCTGATCAGCGCAATGCCGGGCAGGGTTTTAAGTTTGTTCAACAGAAGGGCCCGTTTTGGAACAGGCTGAGCATAATTGGTGCGGAAGGTGAGGATGGCATCCTTTTTAAAGCCGAGGTCTTTGGTGAGGCCATAGCTGATCTGTTTAGCCACGAGGAGGGTAGCGATGATAAAGACCTGGGCGATGACAAACTGGGAGACGGTGAGGGTTTTCCGCAGCCAGGCGGACCGGGTTTGTGCCGTGCCGGCATTGGCCTGGTTCTTCAAGACCAGGACGGGTTTGTAAGCGGAGAGCACGAAGGCAGGGTAGAGACCGGAGAGCAGGCTGACGGCGGCGACCAGGGCCAGGAGGAAGCCGATGACCTCCGGCTGGCGGAAGACACTGATATGAAATCCTTCGGGGATGAAATCGGCAAAGACCTTTAGCAGCGAAGGGACCAGGGCGATGGACAGGATGGTGGCTATCAGGGTCAGCAGGAAAGTCTCTGCCAGGAACTGGAGGGTCAGCTGCCGGCGGTGGCCGCCCATGGTCTTGCGGATGCCAATCTCTTTTGCCCGCTGCGAGGCCTGGGCGGTGGTCAGGTTGATGAAGTTGATACAGGCCAGCAGGAGGAGGAAGGCGGCTACGGCCAGCAGGCCATAGAGCGTGGGCTTATGAGCCTGCCGGCTCTGATCGAAAACCCCATAGACCGGGTTGAAATGAAGGTCGGCCAGCGGTTGCAGGTGACAGGTCCTGCTGCCGTTGTCATCGGGATGGGGAGGGTTATATTTTTTCAGGAGGCCATCGAGTTGTGTATTGACCGCTGCAGCTTTTGTTTCCGGCGACAGGCGGAGGAAGAGCTGGTTGGCAGAGTTGATGCTGCCCCAGTTGCCGACCTCGTCCGATCTTAGGCGATTCGTGTAGAGGGTAGACAACGAGATAAACCCACCGAAGTAGAAGTCCGTGTTGTCCGCGATGTCTTTGACCACACCGGTGATGGTGGCCTGAATGGTATCGTCAAAGGCGATGGACCTGCCGATGATGTCCCCGTAGCGGAGGCCGGGATAGTAGAGCCGGGCGTTCTTCTCCGTGAGCACGACCTGGTAGGGTTCCTGCAGCGAGGTAGCCGCAGCACCCGAGAGCCAGGTATAGTTGATCAGCTTAAAATAGCGGGCGTCGGCATAGACCAGATCTTCTTGTTTTTTCAGGACTTGCGGATGGCTGGCCTCGGGGTAAGGAATGGTAACCTTGAGCTCGTCGGCGGTGCGGAAGGGGGCGACTATTTCTATGCCCGTAAGGTCTTTTTGGATGGCTGGCCCCATGGGTTCGGGTACGCTGTTGCCATGGGATAACTCACCATTGCTTTTTGAGTCGAGGACCACGCGGTAGATGCGGGCGCTGTCCTTTTCGAATTTGTCGAAAGTAAAGTCGTAAAGGACGAGGAGAAAGATGATGAGGGAGGCGCTGATGCCGATGGAGAGACCGAGGATGTTGATGAGGGAAAAGGTTTTGTTGCGCCAGAAGCTGCGGATAGCGACCAGGAAATAACTTTTAAGCATAGATGTCGTAATGGTTGTGGGATTGTGGCTCCAAAATAATGCCATGATATGGAGGATTGGTTGTCAATTGCTTGTAGCGATGCCGGCCTGCGGATGTACGGATTCGTTACAGCCAGTGTTCCAATATGGGCAACATTTATTGATCAATTGGGGGTATCTTGCCATGTTTAAAAATAATGTGGAATAAATGCGTCCGACCGGCCATCGTTACTTCATCGTCAACAAACCTTACGGCATGGTCTCACAGTTTGTAAGCTCTCACAAAGTGCGACTGTTAGGCAGCCTGGATTTCGATTTTCCGGAAGGCATCCACGCGGTCGGCCGCCTGGACAATTATTCCGAAGGTCTCCTGATCCTGACGACCAATAAAAAAGTAACAAAGCTCTTGTTTGAGGATACGATGCCACACCGCCGGACCTACCTGGTAAAGGTGAAATACCAGGTAAGCGAGGAAAGCCTTGAAAAGCTGCGCAGCGGTGTGTCCATCCGGATAAGGGGCGGCGGTCAGTATACGACCTTACCCTGCCAGGCGGAGATCATACAACCACCGGAAGATCTCCCCTTGAATGGAACTGAAAAGCCGGAGTATGTCCCGCACACCTGGCTAAGACTGACGTTGACGGAAGGGAAATTTCACCAGGTGAGAAAAATGGTGGATGCGCTCCATCATCGCTGCGTACGCCTGATCCGGGAATCCATCGAGGAACTGGAACTAAGTGACCTGGCCCCGGGCGAGGTAAGAGAAGCGGAAGAGACTGATTTCTTCCGCCGGCTGAGGATCCGCTGGGAGTGATCCGTCAATGTGATATGAAAATAATAAAAATATTATTCAGCCAGTTTTTGATCATTCTTTTCCACTCCGGTTCTGCTCAAAAGGTATTTGACACGACTTTTATGTACACACCACTAAATGAGCTCTCCCGGAAGAAACCAGCGATGGATAGCTTGTCGTTTAGCATAGCCAGCAACGGAACCCATAGCCTGATGATCTATTCAAAAAAATACCGGCAATCTCCGGGATATACCTCTGCAACGCCCAAGGCGGAGTGCTATGACCTGAATTTTGAAGGAGACAAGTATCTGCTGGAAAAGAGATGGGGCGCCGTGCCATTGCCCGAAATGGAAATTGCCTTCATTGTCAAACACACCTGCCGTGATTATTTTGATCTGGAAGGTCATTGGCGCAACGATTCGGTCTTTATTCAGCAGCGTTTTCGTTGCCGGGAGAATTCAGAAGATGAGATATTTGAAAAAGTGCCCTGGACAATAGCGTTCAAGCCGGGAAAAGAAAAACTGAAGGAACGATTGGAAAAGGCTGCGGCGCAATACAAGCAAATGCGGGACAATATCACCAGCGACGCTGTATATATCTTCAGGGTGCTGGTGGCAAGTGATAGCAGTATCAAATCCATCGAGATACTTGAAGGGGAATATTCTTCATTTGCCGGGGTGCTGATGGACGAATTGAAAAAATCAGGTCCATGGACACCGGCCAATCAGGGTGGCAGATCTGTCAAGGCTTATTTAAGGATTTTTGTACGACTTGATCCGAAAAATAGACTGGTAGTTGATTACTGAATTGTATTGGTCACTACTTGCTATTCACTTCTCAAACTCTTTACAGGATTTGCAATCGCTGCTTTTATACTTTGAAAACTTACTGTTAATAACGTTATGAACAATGCTCCGCCGCCTGCTGCCGCAAATACCCACCAGGAGAGTGTGGTCCGGTACTCGTATTTCTCCAGCCAGGCACGCAGAAAATACCAGGCAAGGGGAATGGAGATGCAACAGGAAAGTATGACCAGCGTCACGAAATCCGTTGACAGCAGCTTCCAGAGATTGAACACCGTCGCGCCCAGCACCTTCCGAACCCCGATCTCCTTGACACGCTGCTCAGCCATGAAAGAAGCCAGGCCGAACAATCCCAGGCAGGAGATAAAGACGGCCAGCACGGCAAAGAAACCCGCCAGGCGGCCGATGCGCTCTTCGTCGGCAAATTTCTTCGCATAGATGTCATCGATGAATTTGAAATCGAAGGGGCTGCCCGGATTATATTTCCTGAATACGGGTTCCATTTTGGCTAATGCTTCCCGCATCGGCATTGCCGGATTGACCCGGATGACCATTTTGTCCACCCAACCCCCGCAAAAAAACATCACCGGGAGCGGTTTATCATAGGGCGATTCCATTACCATATCTTTTACTACCCCTACTATCACGTGAGGGACATTGGCAAAGATGGTGCCTTGATAGTTGACGACCTCCCCGACGGGATGTTTTAGCCCCATTTGCTTCACGGCAGATTCATTCACGATCAGCCCGCCCATGACAGACGCCGTATCACCCGGAAATTCCCTGGAAAAATCGCGCCCTTCCACTACCTGCCAGCCCACCGTATGTCCATAGTCGTAGTTCACCTGGAGCGTCCCGAAATTATAGGAATTGTTGGGCTCGACACCCTTCCAGTAAAAGCCCCCATTACCGGAAGATATTTCGGTAGGGAGGCTATTGGATTCTCCCATACTCGTAACGGCGCCGGATTGCAATAGCGCGGTTCGGATGGCCTCGTCGTGTTTGTGCAGATCGTCCGTATTCATCTGTACGGCAATAAGCCCTTCCCGGTCATAGCCGACGGGTCTGTCCTTCGCGTATTTTATCTGCCGGAAAACGATGATCGTCCCGATGATGAGCGTGACCGACACCGTGAACTGCACCACCACCAGCACCTTTCGCGGGATCGCGGCCAAACGGCCGACCCGAAAAGTGCCCTTCAGCACTTTTATCGGCTTGAAAGCCGATAAATAGAAGGCCGGATAGCTGCCGGCGATCAGGCCGGTCAGGAACGTGAACGTGAGCAGCAGTAACCAAAAACGACCATTGCCCCAAGGCAGGCTCGTGTGTTTGTCCGCCAGTCCATTGAAAAAGGGAAGTGAGATCAGCACCAGGAAGAGCGCCAGCACCAGGGACAAAAACGATACAGCGAGAGATTCACTGATGAATTGTCCGATCAGCTGTGTGCGCAGGGACCCAATGGCCTTGCGAATACCGACTTCCTTTGCCCGCCGCTGGCTCCTGGCCGTGCTCAGGTTCATAAAGTTGATACAGGCAAGCAGCAGCACGAAGACCCCGATGATGCCAAACAGCCAGACGGTCTGTATACGTCCGCCGGACATTTTCCCGTTGGTGAAATTGTTGTATAAATGGAGCTTGTCCAGTGGGAACAAGGTGGCGTTTTCCGTATATCCCTGGATATGGCTCGTAGGAGCCTCCTTTACGGAGGCGGCGGCCTGTTCCATGCTGACATTGTCTTTCACCTGGACATACAATGCCCCGTTGTGGTTATACCAGTTGCCCTGCGGGTCCTTCGAGTTCCACCAGTTTGCCTTGTTCTCCCAGGGCATGATACAGGCCATCTCGTAGAAAGTAGTATTCTCCGGCAGGTCTTTATAGACAGCGCCCACTTTTAGTTCAGTCCCGTTATCAATAAGGATGGTCTTGTTCATCGGGTCCGCATGTCCGAAGATCGCCCGCGCCATGGATTGTGAGATCATACAGGTAGTGGGGTCTTTCAGCACGTCCCGGCGGCCGCTCACCATATCGAGCGTAAACATCTCCGGAAAATCCTCTTGTGCATACATGGCCTGGCCCGATACTTTTTGATCCCCCGCTGCAATAATATGGCGCGCGTCTCCTGCGACAAGGGACGTATATTTCAGATCTTTCCCGTATTTCGTACGTAGCTCGTTGCCCAGGGGCATCTGTATGGTCAGGTTGGTATAAATAGTGTCTTTATTCATGTAGGGGGTCACAGCCGCCCGCGCCAGCCGGTCATGATGCTGGTAATAATGATCGAACTGAAGCTCGTCTGCTATCCACAGACCGATCAGCAGGGCGATGGCCATGCCGAGCGCAAGACCGATAATATTGATGGAGGAGAACAGTTTGTTCTTTAGCAGATTGCGCCAGGCGATGGTGAGATAGTTTTTGAGCATCATTATCTATTTTTCGATATTAAAGCCAGCATACACAACGGAAAATTACTAACGGTGTGCCTGAATAGTAGGTGATTGATATATAACATATTAGCAATCAATAAACTACTTACCTGTACGTTTTTGCAATAGCAATTGTGCGCTTTTGATACACTATGAATGATGTTTCATACCCGGTTCGATCGTAAAATAAGGCTTGTAGCCTGCAAGTCTTCGTAGCAGGTCCTTGTTCTCTTCCAGGATCTTCGCCTTTTCCGCCTGCCCTGCCGTCAAAATGATATAACCATGTGGTCCCTTCCTTTCCCCCAGGATCTCATCCGTCGTATTGCCCATAAAAGGACCCGGCGGCATGCCGCCAATATCCGCGTCTGTCATATAGGGTGCGTAGAACATATAATGCGGCACGCTGATGGTCTTTATCTCATTTTGACCCGGCATACCCGTATACGATCGCATAAGGGGCGCCAGCATATACGAGATCCCCGTTCTTGCAGGCGCTTTGTACACGCCCCTTTTGATCCTGTCGATCACAGAATCCTTCACCTGCCTGGCCGTGAATTTTCCGGAGGCCCTCATCGCCGCCATATCCAGGTAGACGGGAAAGATCGTCCTGGCACCTTCGGCATCATAGCTGACAGGAGTGGCAAGATCATTCCTGAAGTCCGCCCATTCCCATTCCATTCTTGAGACAAAACAGATAAATCCATTCGACCCGGCCCGGGCAAGATAGAAGCCCTTCGTGGGGTCCAATAAATAAACAGTGGCGCCCGCTCGTAAATGCGGGGGAAGCGAGCTCAACGCAAAATCGGTTTCCAGGTCCACCGGCATTTTTTCCAGTGCCTCATTTGCGATGCTTTGTGCGCCAACCCGGTACGGAATGATAAGACCGCAAATGAATAGGAACAAAAGGAATCTATTGAAGCTGCCCATAAAGGATCCGATTTTTTGGATGTGGTAAATTTATCTTTTACCGCAAGATCTCGCAGGGGTAAAAAAGACAGCTTGAAGGGCAATTCAGGACATTCATCCTCCTCATTGGACGAATTTTCTTAAAAAATTTGCGAAACCGATTGGCTGCGCATATATTTGCAACCGATTGGCTTCGTATATAATACTGCAAATAAATGAGACGAGACATTTTTCAAGCCATAGCGGACCCGACAAGACGGGCTATCATCGCCCTGATCGCCTTGCAGGCTATGACACCCAATGCCATTGCTGAACACTTCGATACGACACGGCAGTCCATATCCAAGCATTTACGCATTTTGTCGGAATGTGAGCTGCTGACAAAAAAACAGGAAGGCAGGGAGATCTATTATCAGCTGCAGGTTGATAAAATGAAAGAGATCGACAAGTGGCTCAACCAGTTCAGGAAGATCTGGGAAAACCGCTTCAGTCAACTTGATATCTTATTATCTACTATCAAAAACACTAAAAAATGAATTCCAATCTGCTTTTTGATTTCACGGTCGACAAAGATAAGAACAGCATCAAAGTAACGCGGGAGTTTGCGGCCAACCTCACCCTGGTTTGGGATGCCTGGACGAAGCCCGAGCTGCTGGACGTTTGGTTTGCGCCAAAACCTTATGTAACAAAGACAAAATTGATGGATTTCAGGGAAGGCGGCTTTTGGCATTATGCAATGATCTCTCCCGAGAATATGGCCCATTGGAACAGGACTGACTATAAGAAGATCGAACACCAAAAAAGCTTTTCAGGATTGGACGCATTCGCCGATGAGGATGGGAATATAAATACGGACTTCCCCCGTTCACAATTCACCAATGTGTTCCGCGAGGATGCATTTACGACCACTGTCACCATTACAATCGTCTATGAAAGTCTTTCCGACCTCGAGAAAGTGATCCAGATGGGCTTCAGGGAAGGAATTGCCATGACGCTGGATAACCTGGAACAATATATTGAAGCCCAATTCAAACTAAGGGGAGAATTTAAGAAAGATAATGCGCCCAGGGTTTGCACGTACCTGAATTTCCCCGGCAATACAGAGGAGGCCTTCCTGTTCTATCAATCTGTTTTTAAGACGGAGTTTGCTGGTGGAGGGATCCAACGGTTTGGCGATCTGCCGGCAGGTGCGGATCATCCACCTGTTGCCGAGGAAGTGAAAAAAATGGTGCTGCATGTTCAGCTGCCTATTACGGGCAACCACGTTTTAATGGGAACGGATGCCCCTAAAGAAATGGGATTTACCCTTGTGCAGGGTAACAATATGCATATCAGCATCGAGCCTGCAACAAGGGAAGAAGCCAAAAGGCTCTTTGACGAATTATCGGCGGATGGCCGTGTCGACATGCCCATGCAGGATATGTTCTTCGGTGCTTATTTTGGCTCTTTTACTGACAAATATGGCATAAATTGGATGATCAATTTTCAACTCCCAAAAACTGACTAACGATGAAACCAACAACGATCAACATTCTTTACTGGGTCTTTACCATTCTTTTTGCCATACTGATGGTATTCTCGGCCGTCGGCGGCATACAGCCCAACGCCGATACCATCAAAATGATGCATGACGGGCTCGGCTATCCCATCTATTTTATTCAGTTCCTCAGTATTGCCAAAGTGATCGGGGCCATTACTATTTTGATCCCGGGCCTCAACAGAGTTAAAGAATGGGCCTATGCCGGATTGTTCTTTGATCTGGCCGGCGCCACATTTTCGGGCATTGCTGCATCCGGCAAATTCGACCCAATGATGATCATGATGCTCATATGGATCGTTCCGGGGATCTTGTCTTACTATTTTTGGCATAGTAAACTAGGGCAACCGCAAATGATCAACCGATGAAGTTCATCGGTCAATAACCTTCCGCGGCCAATAGGTCCATAGCACCGCAACAAGACAAGCGATCAGCAGAACGCTGTATTCCATGCCATTCGCCCCGGGTCCGACGACATACCAGCCATGCGGGGCATGCTCCAGCCAGACGCCGGCGACGAGAATGACGAGATGGCCGATGCAGGCAGGCACTACCAGGCGGCGAAAGATCAATGCAACACTACTTGCGATCTGAATGACGATGATGGCCCAGACCCAGCCTACACCAAAAGGGAAACCGATGGAACTGAGGTAGCCGCCAAACCCTTGCACGCCTTCCGGGTCGAACAGGCCATGCACACCATGGGCCATGAGATTAAGCGCTGTCATTATACGAACAATATCCAGGCCGCGGGTGGCGTCACCGGGAACCGCATCGAACCATTTTTTTAGCATAATAGATCTGTGTTTGCCCAAATCTATTTTCCCGGCGGGAGGAGACATGTGCAGAAATGCTCAATTTTGTCAGCATTTCATCTTGAAATCGAGGGGAGGGACCCCATATGCTGTCCTGAATGCACGGCAAAAGGCACTGGTATTCTCAAAGCCGCACATCCAGGTGATCTCATGAACGGGTGTGGAGGACTGTCGTAATAGCATGGCCGCATGGGCGAGCCGCAGCCTGGTAAGGTATTGATGGGGGGTGGTCCGGAATACCGCTTTGAATTGCCGCACCAGCTGCGGGACTGACATACAGGCTGCAATGCTAAGGGAAGCCAGATCAGGCTGCTCCATAAAATTGGAATGCAGCAGGTCTTTGGCAATGCACAATCGCTTATAGATCTCATTCCTGGTAGCCGCTTTGACGGCATTTACCCGGAGGGTGCGTTCCGTCTCCTTTTTATGCGTACGGATCAAATGATGGAGCAAAAAGACCAGGCGCTCGTCCACCATGTCATTGTCATAGCCATATTCATCCAGCGAGCTGACAAGGCTCAGCAGCTTTTCCTCAAGCCAGGGATCCGTGTCATAAAGTGTCTGGAAGAACTCGAGTGGCTGCCCTCTTCCTTCAAATGGGGTATCCAGCAAACTTTCTTCCCTGTACAAAGCATCCCTGAATACCGCGGACGCGAATTCATTTCTGAAAAAAACAGATACGGCCCTGACCTTAACGGCGCTATCCATTCTGCAGGCATATTCCTGGTCATCGTTTAAGATCAGGAATTGCCCTGGCCGCACCACCAGCTGATGATTGTCGATGCCGTACCATTCCTCTCCGCTGAGTATTGTCTTAATTGACAGGCAGCCTACATGACGATCGCAGTGGCTCTTGTAAGATAAGGCATTGAAAATGATATTGTGCTGTTTGAATCTACCGAAATGCTGCTGCTCGTCGAACGCGGGGTCGGTGTGATCGGGCAGCGAAGTAAAGTACATACGTAGATTGTTTTAAGCGCGTCATTTCATTATTGCAGCAGGTCCTTTGCCAAATCTGTTTTTAAAGGCCCGGCTGAAATGAGAAGGGCTTTCAAAACCACTTTCAAAAGCTGCTTCACTGACTGTTTTACGCTGATTGCTGATCAAATGTTGTGCATGGTGCAACCTTTTCTCAAGTAACCACTTGCCGGGAGTACAAAGGAAAAGCTTTGCGAAGTCCCTCTTAAAGGTGGACAGACTGCGGTTACTTAGTTCGGCATATACTTCAAGCTTCAGGTTGTAGCAAAAATTATCGTCCATTACCCTTCGCAACAGGATTGCCTGTGGTTCCTGTAATAATGAGCAGAAATAGGACAGCAGGCCTTCATTGACCGTATTGTCCGCAATGTTCAGCACGAGTTCTTTGAATTTAAGTTCCAGCAGGGAAGGGTCGGGATCCTTTGTTGCTGAAAAGTAAGAGGACATCGAAAGAAAGAACCCCTTCAAGGTTTCACTTGATTCGAGGAGCATTACGGGTTCAAAATGCTCCTCATACTTTAGCAGCGGCCGCGATCTTGTCTGCAAGGTGTCGCAAATAAAATCATCGGGGATAAAGAACAACATCACGCAAAATCCAATGTCCATTAGTTGTTCTAAAATAAATCCCCCTTTCCTTACGAACACACAGCTGTCCTTTTGGATATCGTAAGAACCCTTTGCAGTATGCCAGATCTTCCGTCCATCAATCACATAAAAAAGGTAATTGTATTCCGTCCACATGTCCGAAAACCGGTTCTTCATCAAACGGGCTTCCATCGGGCAATTAAAAGCGGTGATGAGCGATTTGCCACAGTTGAACTGCCGGTAGTACTGCGGGTGCTGTAATACCTGTTCCAAAAAATTAACCATACCATCTAAATATAGGAAATTTCCCTAAATTCAGTAATTGACCTTTTAAGTCATATAATTGAACCTGTCAGTCATCAGCAGTTGGCAGACAATGGTTACGTTTGCATAAAATTGCTAATATGAATCCAAACAAAGCATTGTGGGAAAAAGGTGACTTCACCAGGATCGCCGAAACCATGCGGGAGAGCGGTTCCGCGCTCGTCGCACGGCTGGGTCCCCTCAAAGGACTTAAGGTCCTGGATCTCGGTTGCGGAGATGGCACGACTGCCATTCCGGAGGCCAGGCTCGGGGCCGAGGTCCTGGGAGTTGACATCGCAAGGAATCTCGTGGAGGCGGGAGAGATGCGTGCAAAGGCGGAGGGCCTTGCCAATTGTGTCTTCCAGGAAGGTGATGCGACGGATCTGCGTGAACTGAAGGATGGCAGTTTTGATCTCGTTGTAAGTATCTTCGGCGCCATGTTCGCGCCAAAGCCATTTGACGTTGCAAAGGAAATGGTGCGTGTTACGCGCCCGGGTGGAAGGATCGTTATGGGGAACTGGATCCCGGGAGATCCCACCCTCGTAGCACAAATACTAAAGATCAGCTCTGCCTATACGCCGCCACCGCCCGAGGGTTTTATCAGTCCTATGACCTGGGGGATTGAAAGCCATGTAATAGAGCGGTTTGGCAATGCAGGTGTGGCAAAAGAAGATATTTCATTTGCTAAAGATACCTTTAACTTCAAGGCTTCTTGTACGCCTGCGGTATTCGTCGGTATGTTTAAAAATTATTACGGACCTACCATGAATGCGTTCGAAGCCGCGGAGAAGAATGGTAAGGCGGAAGCGCTGCAGCACGAATTGGAAGCTTTGTTCAATGCCCAAAACCAGAGCGGCGCCAGTAATTCGACGTTCATCCCGGCGAATTTTCTGAGAGTGACGGTTTCACGGAGATAGTTCTATATTTGCGTGCTCCTGCAAAAGGAACATTAAAGATCATGGACCAATCTTCGAAAGGGCTATCCACAGCATCAGCTATTACAAAAGAGCATTTGGGTGAAACAGATCTTCAACAGGTGTACCTGTTCACGCTGCGCAACAATAAGGGAGACGAGGTCAGGATCACTAACTATGGCGGCATCGTCACTTCCTGGACCTGTACCGACCGGAATGGCGCGCGTACCAGCATCGTTGTCGGTCATGAGACCTTAAGAGAATATTTAGCCCGGCCGCCCTTCTTTGGCGCATTGATCGGTCGTTACGCGAACCGGATCGCCGGGGGAAAATTTACATTGGACGGCATTGCGTATACGCTCGCTGCCAATAAAGGCGGCAATCATTTACACGGCGGCAACAAAGGGTTCGACAAGGTCGTATGGGACGCTGAAGTGGTGGAAGGCGCAACGCCGTCACTCTCCCTAACCTATCTGAGCAAGGATGGGGAAGAGGGTTACCCGGGCAACCTGCAAGTGAATGTCCGTTACAGCTTCAATGATGATAATGAGCTGGAGATCCTTTACCGGGCGACGACAGACAAGCCTACCCCTGTTAATTTAACCAACCATTCTTATTTTAATCTGACGGGAGACGTCAGCAATACGATCCTGGGCCATTCGATATGGATCGATGCGGACTATTACACGCCGATCGATGACAACACCATCCCCACGGGTGAGATAAGATCCGTGAAGGATTCCCCGTTTGATTTCAGGTCGGTCCGGGGTATCGGAGAAAGGATCATGGAGACGGCATTCGGCTATGACCATAATTATGTTTTGAATGGCAATGGGCATGGAGTGCGCCTGGTTGCGGTGTTATCGGACCCGATCACCGGCAGAAGGCTGGAAGTGTTTACCGACCAGCCGGGAATGCAGTTCTATTCGGGGAATAACCTGGATGGATCCTTTTCCACCAGCGACGGAAAGCCTATTGGCAGGCAGTGCGCCGTTTGCCTGGAGACACAGCATTTTCCTGATTCTCCCAATGAACCCGGATTCCCGTCTACTATCCTGCGGCCGGGAGAGGTTTTTCAATCGGTGACGAAATACAGGCTTTCAACATGAGGTGCTTTAAAAGCAATTTTCACGCGTTGTGCTGCTGGACATGATTGGTATTGGCATTCAAGCGAAATTGTTCAGGAGACAGTCCCGTTTTGTTCTTGAATAGTTTTGAAAAATGGCTCGGGGTGTCAAAATTCAATGCAAGCCCGATCTCTTTGATCGAATGGCTGGGCTCTGCCAGCAATAATTTCGCTTTTTCGATCTTCAGCTGGAGGTGGTATTGGTTGGGTGGTATCCCTGTATAGTCTTTGAAAGCCCTGCGAAACCATGAATAGCTTACGTTAAGTTCCTCCGCCAGATCTTCCACACTGATGATCTTTTCAATATTTGCCCTGAGGATCAGTCTCGCCTTATTGATTATTAGTTCGGTGTGATTCAGTTCAGTAATGTTCTGCCCTTTCAGTGTGGAATAAATGTGGCCCATTAAATGGAGCACAATGCCGGAGACCAGCGCCTGGTACCCGGGTTTTTCATTTTTTGCATGTTCGATGATCTGCAGCAAAAGAGACATGATCTCATCGTTCATTCCGATGTCGAGGAGCGCATTGTTTGAACTGAAAAATTGATTGATAACTATATTGTCGGCAATGGTCCCTTTGAAACCTACCCAGCATTCATTCCATCCGGAACTTTTATCAGGCTTGAAACGGTGCCATTCATGAGGGAAAAGAACGAACACCGAGCCTTCTCTTACTTTGGACTCACCTACACTGGCTGATTGAAAAGTGCCTGTTCCCTGTGTGATGTAAATTATCTGGTATTCATCGAGGATCCTGCCTTTGTTCCAGCTGAAGTAATGGTGCGCGGGATGGTCGCGGGAAGGATATGAAGTGTTCTTACCTATTATATTGCAGCCCGCATTCAATACGTGCAATCCCCACATCTGATCTTCCTTGCTGACGGGAAGGTATTTGTAAAAATTATCCATTGAAGGCAGTTTTATCAAAAAATACAATTGATTGATCAAATCAGGTATTTCCTTTCAGTGGCGGGTAAGATATTTTTGGCGATCAAAGTAATCAAAATTGCTGGCATATGAAAAATTATCTACCAATGGCACTGCCGTGCTGTATCTGGAAAAGATCAGACCACCTCGCTTCCCGGTCGCTTGTATTTCCAATTTTATTTTTGATCATTATTTTCAGCAGTACTGCGGGTTATGCTCAGACAAGGGCTGTTCGCGGATTGGTGAGAGATGAGAACGGTGCGGGATTGCAGGGGGCAAGCATCTTAGTCAAAGGGCTGTCGAAAGGCGTCAATTCTGGCGCCGACGGAAGATTCATCATTGAGCTTCCGGGAAATACGGATAGCCTGATCATTACCAACATCGGGTATGAAACGCAGAAGGTTGCCGTGCAGGCAGGCAGTACACCGGAGATCTGGATGAAAAAGGGTATAAATACTTTGAATGATGTTGTGGTCATCGGTTATGGATCGCAAAGAAAAAGGGATGTAACAGGATCCGTGGCTACTATCGACCTTTCTGCTACGAAGGATGTGCCGGTGGCGAATCCCACAAGGCTGCTGGTGGGACAGGTGCCAGGTGTTGTTGCAAAGCAGAACACGGGCCGGCCGGGCGGTGAGTTCAATGTCACGATACGGGGTCTGGGTTCACTGGGCGCCGGCAGCCAGCCGCTGTATGTAGTGGACGGGTTCCCTATTGGCAATTCGATTGGGCAGAACTTAAATCCCAATGACATTGAGAATATTTCCATCCTGAAAGATGCCGTTTCCACTGCCATTTATGGGGCCAGGGGGTCTAATGGCGTGGTGCTTATTACAACAAAGAATGCCAAACTGGGGCAATCTTCGCTGAATGTCGTCTCGAATTACGGGGTGCAGAATATCCCTTCCGGAAGGAGAGTGAAGATGTTGAACGGGCCGGATTTTGCGCAATTCCGGAAGGACATCTTCATGGACAAGATCAGGTATTTTGAGGGCCGCGAACCATCGGTGGATGAAGTGCCGCTGGACTTCCGATACCCTGAACAAACCAAACGGACCACGAATTGGTTTGAATCGATCCTGCACAACAATGCTCCATTCCAGAATCACAATATCACCCTGGCGCAGGGCAACGGTAATTTCCATTCGCTCTTATCAGCAGGATATCAGCGCCAGGAAGGTATCCTGAGGGGAACAAGTTTTGACAATTATTCCGTGCGGGCCAACATCGACGGTAAAGCAAATAATTTCATCACCGTTGGGCTGAAAGTGAATGGTTCCTTTTCCACCAATCACCTGGCCAACGGGACGGAGGGACGTGGTGCGTTGGTCGGATCTACCCTGATAATGGATCCCAGGGACCCTATCTACAACGATGATGGATCCTTCCACAGCTATATCGGGGGACACGACGGCTCATTTGGTTTTGCCAATCCCGTACAAAGCCTGAAAGAAGTGAAAATTTCGCAGCAGAACGGGCAGCTGTTATCCAACGGGTTTGTCGAGATCAGTTTCCTGCGAAATTTTAAATTCAAAACAGCCGCCAGCGCCTTTCTGAATTACGCGACCTACAAACAATTCATCCCTTCCACCATTGCGGGGCAGAATGCACCTCCGCCGAGAGATGCCTTTGAATCCGACACGACTGCCATTGTCAGGAATTATTCTGTCGATCAATTGCTTACTTACAGCAATAATTTCGGTGAGCACCGGGTCAATGTGCTGGCAGGTTATACGGCGCAAAATGAGCTTACCAGGGGACTGAAGGCAACGGGCAGCCAGTACCCCAATGATCTTACTCCTTTCCTGGGTTCCGCCGCCCTGAAAACTGCGGGATCGTCGGAATACGAATGGAGCACGACCGCTTTTTTCGGTCGTATCAACTATGCCTATGGAGAAAAATATCTTTTGTCGGGCACCTTCCGCCGGGAAGGTAGTTCCAGGTTTGGCGAAAAGGTCCGCTATGGGAATTTCCCGGCTTTCTCTGCCGGCTGGCGTGTGCTGAACGAGTCTTTTATGCCGAAGATCCAATGGTTGACGGACCTGAAATTGCGGGGTAGCTGGGGGATCACCGGGAACAATAATATCGGTAACTACAGGAGCCTTGCTTTTATGAGTAGTAATAATTACGTTCTCGGCAATAATTTTGCACCCGGTGAGGTCGTTGGCTCCCTTGCCAATCCGCTCCTGGGATGGGAAAGGTCAAAACAGGTGGATATCGGTATCGACATTGCCGCCTTCCAGGACAAATTGTCTTTTACGGCCGAATATTACGACAAGATCACCAGTGACATGCTGTTGCCGATCCAGATCCCTTCTATCTCAGGATTTACCAGCTACCTGGCGAATGTCGGTAAAGTAAAAAATACAGGAGTCGAGTTCGCTGCCCGGTACAAGACAAGGGTCAACAGCGTGGGGCTGTGGGCGAATGCCAACGTTTCGATCAACAGGAATAAAATTCTTGAAATTCGCGGCACCAACGATCAGATCCTCAATGGTGAATTTTACAGCGGCTATAATATTTCACGGGTCGGACGCCCGATCGGGATGCTGTACGGGTATAAGGTGCTGGGTATTTTTAACACGCAGGACCAGATAGACAAAGCGCCCAAACAGGATGGCGCCATACCGGGTGTTTACCAGTACCTGGATTATGACAAAAGCGGGACGATCTCGTACGACACAAAAGATATGGTGGAGATCGGCAATCCCTGGCCCAAGTTCACCTATGGATTTACAGTGGGCGGCGATTACAGGAATTTTGACTTCAGCGTATTGCTCAACGGCGCCTACGGTTATGACATCTATCGTAATATCGAATCCTCCACGATGAATATGGACGGCGTTTTCAATGTACTTGAGGCGAGCAAGCAACGGTGGCGGTCAGCATCGAACCCCGGCAACGGAAAGTATGCAACGACCAATACCTGGAAATGGGAACGCGAAAGCAATACGCGGTATGTTTACAGCGGCAGCCATATGTGGGTGAAGAATGTCAGTGTGGGATATACGCTTGCCAAAAAGAATGTTGTATTCAAAAGTCTCCGCCTCTATGCAAGCGCCGACAACCTTTTTCTGATCACCAAATATCCCGGCGCTAATCCGGACGTCGACAACAGGGGCGGTATCAACCCGGGCAATGATGAAGAGGCTTACCCCCTGACAAGGACGTTGACATTTGGTGCGAATTTCACATTTTAAATTAATACAGATGAAAAGCATTATAAAACTTTCACTCCTCCTATTGGTTCTGCTGCCCGTGGCGTGCAAAAAGTCTTACCTCGAAAAGTCGGATCCCACCGGGATAAATACAGATCTGTTCTACAAAGACCAAAAACAGGTGGACCAGGCGGTAAATGGCGCATACGGAACATTACAGGGAATTGCCGGTAACCAATGGTTATTCAATGAACTGCCGACTGACAACACCACCATCGATTTCAATCCCGGGGACCGGGGCCAGGCGCCCCGCCTGGAGTCCTTTGAATATTTTACCTGGAATTCCGGGACCCCCAATATCAATGACATGTACATTGCACATTATAATGCGATCTATAATGTCAACAACACGCTGCTGAGAATGCAAAAGGCTGTGCTTGCCGATTCTTTGCGGCCGGGGTATGAAGGTGAGCTGAAATTCATGCGCGCTTACTTATACTTTGAGCTGGTGCAATATTTCGGGGACGTCATTTTGATCACCAAACCCCTTGATCTGCCTGCTGATGCCTGGACATACCTCCGCGAATCGCAGGATAAGGTATATACCCAGATCATCAACGATCTGAAAGATGCGGCTGCTGGTTTACCGGCCCAGTATCCTGCAGCGGGAAAGGGAAGGGCTACCAAAGGGGCCGCGCTCAGTCTGCTGGGAAAAGTATACCTTACAAGGAAACAGTACCCGGAATGTGTTGCAGCCCTGGACCAGGTGCTTACCCTGGGTTACAATCTTGTAACGGACTATGCCGATGCCTTTGACCCGGCAAAGAAGAACGGTCCGGAATCCGTGTTTGAGATCCAATACAAGGGCGAGGACGAAACGGGCGAATGGAGCTCTTTCATCTATACCTTTGCGCCGAGGTTATCCAAAGGCGCCGTCACAGGATGGCCGCAAAGCAACCCGGGTGGCTGGAATATTCCCACCAATGACCTGATCGCCGCCTATGAGGCGGGTGACAAAAGAAAGGCTGCGGCTGTGGGGCTTGATTTCAAGAGCCCTATCACGGGTGATGTGGTGCCCTATATAAAGAAATACGCTCATACGCACGCCACTTATGGAAGGACGGATGATAATTGGCCGGTGCTGCGCTACGCGGATGTCCTGTTGATGCTGGCCGAAGCGATCAATGAGCAGGGGGCGCCCACGGGTGAAGCATATGGATATCTGAACTCGGTGAGGAACAGGGCTGGCCTGGGTGATGTCAGCGGACTGACGCAGCAATCTTTCCGCGATACGATCGCGCATGAAAGACGGGTGGAACTGGCATTCGAGAACTGGCGCTGGTTTGACCTCAAGCGGACCATGACCCCTGCGCAGCTGACTGCCTTCCTGAATAACTATGCGGCGAAGGAAAAGGCAAGTCCCACGGTGTCAAGACAGGGAGTGCCCTATTCCAATACCGATTATATCTTCCAGGATTTTAAATATGTGTACCCGTTGCCAAGCGCGGAGATCCTGTTGAATACTAAACTTACACAGAACAAGGATTATTAAAATATAAATTTTTGCAAATGAATGGCAGATCTTTTTTAAAATGGACGTTTGTAATGTTCTGTAGCTGTTGCTGTACGACCTGGATGTATGGGCAGTCTACACTGGATGTCAACTGGGACAAGGTGACCAGCGTATCCAAAACGACACTAACGCTGCAGCTGGTGGAGAACCCGATGGTCCGTCCGGGTTCCCCTATTCATAAACAAACTTTTGCCGCATTAAAGGAGCTGGGCGCGGATTATGTCCGGTATGTTCCCTGGTTCCCTTACCCTAAGATGGCGGTAGCAGAACTTAGGGCGCCGACAAAGGACAGCACCTTTTGGGATTTCACCTATCTCGACAGTACCATGGCGGCTTTTATGGAAGCTACCAAGGGGCATTCCGTAGTGATCAATTTCAGTACGACGCCTGCCTGGATGTGGAAGACGGACAGCAAGGTGTCCTATCCGGATGATGCCTACCAGACAGCCTGGGATTACAACCAGGGGACTTCTTTAAGGGATACGACATTCCAGGAGGTGGCCGGCTATTATGCCCGGTTGTTCAGCTGGTATACGAAAGGCGGATTCACCGACGAACGGGGCAAGTTCCACAGCTCCGGGCACTTTTACCATATTCCTTATTGGGAGGTGCTGAACGAGCCTGACCTGGAGCACAATATCTCTGCCGAAACGTATACCAGGATGTATGATGTCATTGTGAAAGCGATGAAAAAGGTCTCGCCGGGAACGAAGTTCATAGGGATGTCACTGGCCTTCGCGACCAAGCCGCATTATTTCGAATATTTTTTGAATGCCAAAAATCACCTGCCGGGTGTTGTGCCTGAAGGGATCTCTTATCATTTTTATGGAACGCCTTCATGGGAAGACCAGGAATTGTCAGGGTACCGCTATACCTTTTTCGAGAAGGCGGATGCGTTCCTGGACAGGGTGCGTTTTATCGAGAGCATCCGGAAAAGGCTTGCACCCAATACGTTTACCACGATCAATGAGATCGGGACCATCCTGCGGTCACCGCAGGTAAATAAACCGATAGACCCGGATTACTGGAATGTATCGGGCGCCATGTACGCACATATTTTCCTGCAGCTCACCAAACAGGGTATCGATGTGGCGGGCGAATCGCAGCTGGTGGGCTATCCTTCCCAATTCCCCGACGTTAGTATGATGAACTGGGAGAACGGCAAACCTAACGCAAGGTACTGGGTCCTATGGCTGCTGCACAGGCATTTTGGTCCCGGCGACAAGCTGGTGGAAACAGGATTTAAAAATGGCACGCCGCCGTCATTGATCGCACAGTCCATGATCACTAAAAAAGGCAGGGAAGTGCTGCTGATAAATACGGGGCCATCGACAATTGAATTTTCAATACCTTCATCGGTAAAGGGCGCGTCGATCACAGCCGTTGATGCAACGAGCGGGGAAGCCGAACCGCAGGCCGTGCCGGTGACCAATGCCCGTGTTGCGCTTAAACCTTTTGCTGTCGCCGTGCTCCAGCTGCAATAGGAGGCCCTCTTTAATCATTTTTATCTTAATTAAGCATTATGTCAATGCCGGAGTCGACGAAGTTTAAGATCGGATTTTTTGGAATAGGGCTGGATACTTATTGGCCGCAGTTTAAAGGCTTGAAGGAAAGGCTGGAGAGCTATATGGATGTTGTGGAAGCACAATTGAAAAGTTTTCATCCCCTGGTGATCAATGCGGGACTGATAGACAATGCAGATAAGGCTTTTGCGGCGGGGGCATTGTTCCGGCAGGAAGACGTCAGCATCGTATTTTTATATACAACGACCTATGCGTTGAGCGCCATGGTATTGCCGGTCGTTCAGTGGTTGCATGTTCCGGTGATCATTCTCAATCTTTCGCCGGAAAGCGCTATTGATTACAAGGCCTTCAACCGGATCCCCGACAGGACAAAGATGACGGGGGAGTGGCTGGCTTATTGCGGCAGCTGCCCTGTGCCGGAAATTGCGAATGTTTTTCACCGGACAGGTATTGATTTTCACCAGGTCACCGGGATGCTGCTGGATGATCAGCATGTGAAGCAAGAAATAAAAGAATGGGTACAGGCAGCAAAGGTAATGGCAACGATGCGGTATAACAGGATGGGATGCATGGGCCATTATTACAGTGGCATGCTGGATATCTATACCGATCTTACCCGGCAGTATGCCTGTTTCGGCGGGCATATCGAGCTGCTGGAAGTGGAGGAACTGGTGAGCCTGAGAAAGCAGGTGTCTGAGAAACAGGTGAAGGAAAGGCTGGAATTGTTCCGTGAGATGTTCGATATACAATCCGATTGCGCGTATGAGGATCTTTCCGCTGCCGCCACAACCTCTGTTGCTTTGGATGCTTTGGTGGACAGGTATAAGCTCGGGTCGATGGCCTATTACTACAAAGGTACGGGGAGCGAGGAAAATGAGCTGGCCATCAGTTCGATCATCCTGGGTAATTCACTGCTGACGGCGGGTCATGTGCCTGTTGCAGGAGAGTACGAGATAAAAAATGCGCAGGCTATGAAGATCATGGACAGCTTTGACGCCGGCGGTTCATTCACGGAATATTACGCCATGGATTTCAAGGATGACGTGGTGCTGATGGGGCATGATGGACCGGGGCATATTGCGATAGCCGAGGGGAAGACGAAGGTACGACCGCTGCAGGTGTACCATGGAAAGGTCGGCAGGGGGCTGTCTGTTGAAATGATGGTTAAGAACGGGCCGGTGACATTGCTGAGCATTGTTGAAAAAAGGGACGGGGGTTTGTTGCTGCTGGTGGCCGAAGGTGCATCCGTGCCGGGTCCGATCCTTGAAATAGGGAACACCAACAGCCGCTATAAGTTCCCGATAGGGGCGCGTAATTTTGTAGATGGATGGAATGCCAACGGGCCTGCACACCATTGCGCAGTAGGGGTGGGGCATCTTGCCTCTCAAATAAAGAAACTAGGGGCCATGCTGCATATGGAGGTCCGGCAGGTGTGCTGATCCTGGTCCAGGCTGATGCATTCAACGGCCAGTGCGTGCTGCTTTCCTGTTCCATTTTTTGTTAAGATAGGCCCGGACCGGGTCGTCATAAAAACGCATCGCCAACCAGGCGAGCACAACCAAAAAGCCGACCAAACCCACGACAGTCAGGACCAACTGCAGGCCGGCCGGCTTGTAAACACTCAGGTAGGTCAGGAACAAGGGAAATACGAACGAGATATGCGTCATATACAACGGGTAGGACAGCCGGCCCAGAAATACCCCCGCGGCCCGGAGCCGTCCTTTGATCTGCGCCCCGGCGCTCAAAGAGATCAACAATGGAAACCCAATGATCACGAATCCGGCTTCCGTAAGCCAGTCCCCATCAACGTGGGGAAAGACAAAAAAGCCTATCAATAGTAAGGAAAGCAGTGGAAAATTCAACCTGTTCTTAATGATCAGGTTAAACCTGTACACAACCAGGCCGGCCGTGAATGAATAGATCACCCGCGAAAAGCCGATCAGGTAATTGTAGATATTCCAGCCGCCGATCAGCAGGCCGCCGCTGTAGCAGGAATAGGCAAGGAAAATCGCGGACAGGACCAGTACCACTGTCATCCAGCGCCGATTGAGCCTGACGAGCAAAAAAGCATACAATATATTCGCAATGTATTCCATCAACAAAGACCAGGCGGGTGAATTCAATGGATAGAGGGCGCCTCCCCGGCCCGGCAACGTGGTAGCGAATGGCAGCATCAGAAGGGAATAAAAAAATGCCAGCAGGACCTTTCCCCAACCCGCCTGGATAAAATTATTGGATAAAGGTTCGAATACATAACAAAGCAAACCCAGAACACTCCCTAACAGCACCAGCGGATGAAGCCTGATCAATCTGTTGCGAAAGAATGATCTAAGCCCGATCCTGCGAAGCCGCTGGTCATACGCATAGCCAATGACAAACCCGGACAGGCAAAAGAAAAAATCGACGGCTAAGGAGCCATGCCCCATCGGGTTCTTCGTAAAATCAAAATTGATCATTTCAAAAATATGGAAGCACACAACCGAAATCGCCGCCACGCCTCTTAATCCGTCAAGCATATCGTAATGCACTTTTGAATCGGAGGCGCCTTCCATTTTCTGGTCTTTCCTGGTTTGAGCATGAGTGGCTTCACTCATGGTTATGATCTCTTGCATTGTATTTTTTTTTAAATTTACTATTTGTGTAATCTCCCCGCAAACTGGTCTTCCCGATGAACCCGGCGCTGCCGCCGGAAGGTAAAGCTAACGGTCTAGCTTTTGGACCTCAAGGGCGAAAAGGTCCGAGAGCTCCCCCAGGTTATGGGCAATGTGGAATTTAAACCGGGGTGCGTTGAGCCCCAGGTCCTCAAGCGTCATTTCGATCAGTTCCGCCCTTCCAATGGAGTCGAGGCCAATGGGAGCGCACATGCTTTCACGACTGATGTCTTCTTCCCGGATGCCGGGATTGATCCGCAGAATATTGGCGGAAATTATCCGAAAGGTGTCGATGGAGTTCATTTTATAAAATTTTCGTTATAAAGTAGATTGGCAGAAAATGTCAATATCTGATCCTGTTCTGTTCGTCCTGGGAAGCCGATCCGGATTGCCTTTGTCCTTTTAGCTTGTCATTGCCGAAATTTAAGGAATAGGTGAGGCGAATAACCTCGGCGCGGCGGGTTTCCGGAATCGCATCGATCTTGCTGGTAAGCGACAAGGGTGCCAGGCCTGGTTCCATGTCGAACCGGTAGTGCGTCAGCTTCAAAGGATCGGGCGCGGTCAGCTGTAAGGTGCTTTTGTTCTTGAATTCTTTCCGCAATCCAATGTTGAAACCTCCGAATCCATGCCGCTTATACATGCCACTATAATCCATCGAATAGAAATAGCCGGCAAGTTCCATGGAGAAGCCTTTATGGAAGCTGAGACTGCTACTGCTATACAGACCATATTGGTAATATGACCGGCTGAAGCTCGTATCGCCCTGAATATCGGCGCTGAACGACTTCCAGCCTGTGGAAAATGAATTTTGCACTTTCCACCAGGAGGTGACCTGGAGGTGGAAAGAAAGCTGCAATTGCAGCGTTCTCACATATTTGAGGTTCTCCGACAATATCAGAAAGCTGCTGTCGCCAGGGGCCCGGATATGCTGGGCATCGACAATCGGATCATGGTCGTTGCTGTATTGCAATGACAAAAGATACCGGTCCTGCTGCAGCTGCAGCTGCAGGTTGTCGGTGATAGTGGGCTTCAGCAGCGGGTTGCCCAGGTAAATGGAATAGATGTCGTTAAATGAGACATTCGGCGCAATGGTGGAAAAGGCAGGCCGGCCAATGCGTCTGTTGTACGACAACTGAACTGTGGAGCCGGAGGTGGCCGAAAGTTTTCTCCTGATGGACAGCGAAGGAAAAAGTTTGCCATAGCGCCGGTCGACCGCTTGCCTGGGATCGCTGTCATAGGCTATTTTCGTATTTGTATATTCATAACGCAATCCCAGGTCGAGTTTAACCTCTTTGAGGTCCAAGGAGGCGGATGCATAAGCCGCTTTTATGAACTCCTTCATCGTCAACAGGTGAGAGATATAGCTATCGGGCGTCCATGCGCCTGCGATACTGTTGGACAAGTCCAGGGAATTATTCAAAGATGAACCGGAAGATTTGAATCCTGCATTCACCCGGACATGTGAACCCAGCTTTCGTTCATAATCGGCGCTATAAATAAAAACATGGATCGGTGTAAGGTTGCTGATACGCTGTTGCGCGATAAAGGCGGCCGATTGATTGGAGATATCATTTTCTTCCTTGTCTGTATACGTATTGAGATAGGAGGAAGGGTTATTGTTCCGGTAGTAGATGTAGTCAAAGCCGAGACTTAATTTATCCTCCCTGCCAAGGTTTGTCTGAACGTTGATATTGTTGATGGAACTTATCGAATTATTTTTTCCGGTGGAAGCAGCCCCCAGCAGTAAAGCGGAATCGCCATAGAGCAGATAATTGGCGCGTATCATCCCATCGGAAGGCGATATTTTCGCGGAAAAGATGGAAGTGGCGCCGATCCAGGTGTTCTTGCCGACGGCATAATCTATTCCCACATTCGCATTATGTACATTTCGGAAGGTATTGGTAATAGATAAGTAGTCAGAAGTGCGGTGACCTTTGCCGGCATCCTGGGGGAACTGAAATGCTCCCCTTGCTTTTGTTTCCCAGGAGCTCTTATCGTAGGAATACGTGTAGCCGCCATAGACATTCAGCGGCCCCTCGCGGTGGTTGAGGGAGACGCCGGCAATCACTTTCGGTCCGAGGCCATATCCTCCCGTGAGCGTGAAAGACCCATTGGTGCCATAGTTCTCATCCTTTTTGAGGACGATGTTGATCATGCCCGCCGCGCCCTCCGCATCGTATTTCGCCGGCGGATTGCCGATGAGCTCTATTTTTTCGATGTTATCGGCCCTCATTTGATCCAGCAGGTTGTTGATCTCCTGGGCAGGCAGCCGGAGAACGCGACCGTTCAGCATGATAAGGACGCTGTTCCTTCCATTGTACATGATCGCGTTGTTTTGCCTGTCTACCTGGATACCAGGGGACCTTTCCAGTACTTCCAGGAGGGAGCTGCCCCTGGAAAGGATGCTGTTTTGGACGTTGATCACCGTCCTGTCCATTTCCTGGCAGAACAGGTTCTTCTGCGCCGATGCAACCGCCGTCTGCATGGACACCGCCTCTTTTTCCAGGATCCGGACCCCAATGTCATTATTCGACCCTGGCATTCCGATCTCAAAGGCGGGGGAGTTGAGGGTATGAAACCCTACTGCCGAATATTGCAGGAAGTATGTTCCGTTCTTCACTCCGGCCACCTCAAAAATACCGGCGGAATTCGCCATGCTTCCTTTCGAAAGGCTGGTGTCTTTTACGTTGAAAAGGTAGACGTTGGCAAAGGGTATCGGATCCCCATCAGCGGATGCGACCTTACCCGTCAATTTGCTTTGTGAAAAGGCCGCAATAGGTGCCAGGCTCAGGCAAAACAGGATGAGACTTCTCATAAAATTGAGTTAGAATTATTTGAAATTGAACAGTCCTTGCTGGTGCTTCCGCATACGGAAGGCTATGAAATGATCGATGTTGTTTAAATGCAGATAGATATTCTCCCTTAGCACGTCACTGAAGGGGATCCCGGGTTCGATGCCGTAAGAGTGTCCCGGATAAATCATGACGGACGGACCGATCCTCGTCTTTATCCGCTGCAGGCTTTGATACAGGTCAACAGGGCTCGATCCCCGGCCGAAACACATGCCGCATCCTTCGATAAATAAAGTGTCCCCTGTGAACAAGCAATCGTCTGCCTGGTAACACACTCCTCCCAACGTATGCCCCGGTGCGTGATGGGCGAAAAATTCCAGCCCGCCGGCGCGGATCGTGCTGTCGGGGCTAAAAGGCACAAGATGGCTGGATGTAAAACCATAAAAATCGTGTTCTATCCTGCTGATGAATACCGGTATGTCATAGTTGTCTGCAAACGCCGATGCCATTTCGGAGTGATCGGAGTGGTGATGCGTCAGCAATACGGCCTTGACATGGCTTCCTGTGCGATAGACCAGGTTCGCGATGGTGTCATATCCTGCCCCCGGATCGACGATGACGGCATCCATGGTTACGGCATCGACAAGAAGATATGTATAGTTGATAAAAGGGCCTTTCCTGACCCTCAGCGGATATACCCGGATCATCAGGCTACATCTGCTTGTAGTTCCTGCAATACCAGGGCTTCCTGCTGGTCGATGACGGCGGTCTCCACTTTATTGTCACTTTGCTGGACCTCTTTGCCGAAAACCGCTATGCATAGCAACAAGTTCAAACTCATAAAGGCCAGCAAGGCGAAATGGATCAGGGCGGCAGGAGCGAAATGATAGTTGATGCCCCAGGAAGCCAGGCACAGGAATAAGACTCCCACCGCCATTGAAACATGGAAGGACTTGCTCACGAGCAGCTCTCTCCATCCTGTGGCTTTCTCTACTCCTTTGGCCGTGACCTTCCATCCCTGCGGCACACCTGCCAGGAAATTAATCGTGCTTTTCAGCTGTGTAGACATGGTAAAGGTATCCACGAGAAAAAACGCAGTGTAAACATACCGGATGCGTTGGATGATCGAAGACGGGATCTTTTGAGCCGACCTGAAATAAATAGTCACCGCCCCTGTCGTTTGAGGAATAATGTATACCGCCAGCAGGAAGAGATTCGTCGCGGCGCCCGGGATGAACAACTGCAGCAGCATCGCAAAGGGAAAGATGAATCCATGGGCGAAATGATGCAGGATATGATAGGAGATATCGAATTTCTCGATCGGGGAAACGTATCGTGAATAGATCTCCCGAAAGTATTTGAACAATACCTGCGAAGTGCCGTATGTCCACCTCATCCACATGCTTTCAAGCGCATTCAGCGAACTCGGGACCCATTCCCCCGTGATGACATGCAATGACTTCCCATAATACCCGTTTGCGTATACCCGGGCTGATTTCAGGATGTCTTCGGTAATCATGATATTCCCTTTATAATAATCGGTCCACCGGCCCACCTTGTCCAGGACTGATTTGCGCCACATTCCGTTGTGCCCTTCGAATATCTTATATCCGCCATAGCTCCGGCAGGTCAGCCGAAGGCGGTGGAGGTCCTGGGAAAATGCTACGGCCTGGGAGAGTTTATTGAAATGATGATTGGTCGCCTTGATGGTGAATTGCAGGAAGCCGAGCTTGCTATCGGCGATGAAGGCCGCGACACATTGTTCGAGCAGATCTCCGTTGGCCGGAAGTGTGGAATCCACGTCCAGGATCAGTACATATTCTCCGTGACGGATATGCTTCTCCGCGAGATCGAGATTGCCGGGCTTTAGGGTTTCCCTCACCGGGTTGTGGATAAATTGGGCCGTAATCTCTTCCTCCAGATACCGGGCATTCAATGATCTCACGTATTCCTGCAAAGCCAGGAAGTCCCGGGCATGGATGTCTTTGGAGTTGTCCACCACAATGATCTCTTTTTTCCCTTTATAGGGGATGTTGATCACGGAGTCGAGGGTCATCCTGGCCACCTGAAAAGGCTCCTGATAGGAGGGAATAATGAATGTAATAGCCGGATAGTCGTGCGTGTCAGGAAATTCGAGCTCGGCATCATATCCTCCGTTGAAGAAGAACAGCAATTTCAGATCATACGTTATCTGGTAGGCCTTATTCCATACCAGCAAAAAGATAAGGACCTCTACTGCGATGATTACATAAGGCGGCAGGCCTTTTAGCACCTGCGCATGCACGACCATGTAAGCGGTGCTTAGCAGGAAAACGAGTATTAAGGCCTGCCATGTTACGAATTTCTTGCGGATCAGGAGCCGGCTCCCGATGATACTGTTGCCGTTGTTAAATAGCTTGTTCATATTACAGTTTTATTATTGCGTGATATTGCGTCGAACTTCCGGTGGTCATCCATGTACGAGCCGGTAATGCATTTCATTCCGCAGGAGGCGGAACGCGGTGCCCGCGCACAGTAGATCCACTAAGGGAAAGGTGAACAGGATGCCCTGAAAACCAAAGAACCAGGACATCATATAAAGACCGGGTATCAGCAGGCCGAAATTCCTCAACAGCGTCAGCACAAATGCGATCTTCGGTCTGCCTACGGCCTGGAAGTAAGCGGAGGTAACGGATTGTATCATCATGAATGGAAAGCAGGCATAGATGATCGTCAGCGCCACCTGTGTCTCCCTGGCGATGTGTGGGTCATTTGTAAGGAATTGCAGGAACAAGCCGCCGGAGGCGACGATCCCGGCAAAAATGCCATAACAGATTAGCACGCCGTATTTTCCGCCCAGATAAATGGCCTGGCGCACCCTGCTGATCTGGTTGCTGCCAAAATTATATCCTATCACCGGCCTGATGCCGCTTTCAATGCCCAGCACCGGGATGAGGAAGATAAAGTTCAGCCGGGTGGCTATGCCGACAATGATAAGGCCCATTTCCTGTTCGTATTTGAAAGCGATCTGATTGAGCACTACGGTAAAAATATTTACCGAAATGATCTCCAGCATCACGGTGGCGCCTATCGCACATATCTCCCGTATGACGGACATGTCTATTTTCATATGACGGCGATGAAGGACGATCTCATTTTCACGGCTACGCAGGAACCGGATCACCAACAGGGCGTTGAGGATATATCCGGTGACGGTGGCCCAGGCGGATCCGCGAACTCCCATGTGAAAGACACCGATCAGCAATCCGTTCAACAGCATGTTGATGATCGTAGGCAGCAGGCTGTTCAGCATGGCTATCTTTGCTTTGCCCTGCGTATGGATGACATTGTTGCCCATCATACTCCAGGCCAGGAACGGCACGCCAATCAGGAGGATGCGATAGTAGGTCATCGCGGGTGAAAAGGTTTCGCCTTTCGATCCGAAGAAGTGCAGGATCGGGTCCCGGAGGAACCATCCTGTTGTTACCAGTGTCAGACTGAGAGAGATCACCAGCAGATGTTGATGGAACAAGGTCAGCGCGGCCTTATCAGGATCTTTTTTACCCAATGCGCGGGCGATGATCGAGGTTCCTCCGATGCCCACTGCCATCCCCACGGAAGCGCACAGAAAGCTGGCGGTTCCCGCAATGATGGTGCCTGCGATGGCATTCGGGCCCACATAGCGGCCTACGAAAAGAATATCTGTGATGCTGTAGATCGTCACCACCAGGAAATTCAGTGCGGCCGGCCACCCAAGATTAAAGACCAGCTTCGCGACCTTTTCAGTCCCCATGCGTTGTGCGTATTGCATAATGATCAGTTGAGTTTTCGGAATTGCAGGATGAGCTCCGTGAAGAACAATGGGATAGCCCAGCAAGCCCAGGCCATCAAAACTTTCCTTTCGACGAACGAGCTGATGTTCATCTTTACAAGCAGGTCTTCGACCAACCGGAAAATGACGAAAGAAAGGGTCACCACATAGCTCCTGATCATCCATTCGCGGTGCATGGCGACATTGCCGCGAACGATGGCCAGCCATGCCATAAGGGAATTGGACAGCCAGACGACGCCGAGCATTGCCAGGCCCACGGCATAAGGCAGGCCCAGCTGTGAGGTGGAAACGAGGTAGAAGGACGCTCCTGCCGCGATCACAACACTGCCCAGATAGGTCTTGCCCAGCGCGCGGTGAAGCCTGGGGTATCTCGCCCGGATGGCAGGAACGAACTGGAGCATCCCTGTGAGGGTGGCCGCAATGCCACCCACCACATGTAATAGCAGCCAGGGAGCGCGATACCAGAAATAATCGGTATAGACGGCCCTGGAATACCGGAAATAGAGGAACCCGCGGGTCCACAGGTAATACAAAGCGACGATGAGAAAAGCTGCTATGAGCAGTACCCGGACAATTTTTCTATATGGCTGCGCGTGGCGGGTCCCGCCTTGCAGCAGCAATTCATTTTTCATCTTTAACAGTATTTGATTTGTAGTAAAAACGATTGGTATTATGCTAATCCTGGATAACGGGATCGGCTACCGCATGCCTGTGTCTGAAATAGCCCGCGAGCTCCCGAAGCGTTGGGTATTCATAAAATAATCCGGCAGGTATTTCGCCGAAGATCTCCTGCAGGTGGTTTTTCAGCTGCATCATGACGATGGAATCCAGGCCGTAAAATTCCAGGCGTATGTCAGGTTCTATGCGGTGTTCCGGCAATTCCAGGACACCGGAGATGACAGACCGTATCAGGTGGGTGTCATCCTGGGCCGTGGGAGCGGAGAGGGACGCAGCGTCAGGGACGGGGCCAGGTCTTTCCGCATTTTTTCCATTCGTATGGACCCAGTATTTGTCCCGGGCAAAGGGGTATGCGGGAAGGTGTATCCGGCGGGGAGCGTTATTCCCGGGCGGCAGGCCGGTCTGCAAGTCAGCGGGAAGCTCATATCCCTGGCAGTAAAACTGAGCAAGCGTTCCGGCTATCTCCAGCTTGTTTTGCGGATCGCCGCCGGTCATTCCCATCGAAGCCGCCAGGGTGGCGATGTATTCTTTAACGGAGGCCTGCGCTCTGAAATCCGGCACTACTTCGCCGGTGTAAATGGCCGGCTCCCGCTGGCCCCGTACAAACAGTTTCAAAAGACGGATCGCTTCTTCATAGTCTCTAACCACAAGGGCGCACCTGTACCGAAAATGATGACGGCCGGCGAGACAAGTATAGGCAACGTCGCATAACCTGGGCCGGGAAGGGGTGTCCTGCTGCAAGACGACCGCAAGATCCTGCGCCCTTTGCTCCAATGATCCCAATGTCTTGCCCGATAAGAGCAGGAAGTATGCGCCATTGGCCGGCAGCATTTCTTCCGGTGAGCTTTCCCGTGGCATGGAATAGCTTTCAAGGATGACGTGGGCATTCGTGCCGCTCATACCGAATGCGCTGACGGCGCCTTTACGTTCCTCTCCCGGTGTCGCCGGCCAGGCCAGGTTCTTCTTGTTGATGAAGAAGGGGCTATTCCCCCAGTCTATATACTCATTGTCTTCTTCGCAGTGAAGGCTGGCAGGGATGCAACAATGGACGAGAGACTGGACCATGCCGATAAGGCTTACCAGGCCGGACGCCGCAAGGGTATGCCCGAAATTGGTCTTGGTCGACGTCAATGCGCAAAACGATCTGCCGGAGCCATAGGATCTAAACGCATCATGAAGCGCGCCCACCTCCACGGAGTCTCCCAATGGGGTTGCTGTGCCGTGGGTAACGATATGCCGCATGTCCGAAGGGTCCACACGGAAGCGATCATAAACGCTTTTTAGCAACTGGGTCTGTGCAAGGCCGCTCGGGGCTGTAATACCATTTGTTTTCCCGTCATAGTTGAGTCCGCTGCCCAGGATGGTGGCATAGATCGGATCTCCGTCGGCAAGCGCCTGCGACAGCTTTTTGAGGACGACGACTGCGACGGCCTCCGCCGGGACCATTCCATCGGCATGCTTATCGAAGGTTCGGCAGCGGCCGGAACCAGACAGCATCCCTGCTTTGTTCATCACCGCATAAGGCTCGGGAGTGATGAGCAGATTGACGCCGGCTGCCAGCGCCGAATCGCACTCTCCGTTGCGGAGGCTCATGCAGGCCTGGTGCACGGCCACCAACCCGGAGGAACAGGCAGTGTTGATCGCCATATTTGGACCCGAAAGGTTGAGGAAATAGGAGAGCCGGGCAGCAAGGATGGCATTATTATTAGCTGTGAGGTTTCCTTCCGCTCCTACCAGTGCGGCATAGCTGCTCTCTTCCGCGCCTACGTAGAATCCCACACGACCGGCCTTCAGCTGGTGGGGGCCGTAACCGGCGTCTTCCAGGGCTTTCCAGGATTCCTGCAACAGCAGCCGTTGGCGGGGATCCATCAGGACGGCCTCTTTGGGTGACAGCTCGAAAAACAGCGGATCGAATTCGTCGATATTGCTGATGAGGCCACTCCAGGCATAGTCCCTCGTCCCTTCTTCCCCCGGCTGAAGACTCAGACGATCTGCGGGAATGAGCGTAACCGAGTGCTTGTTCCGTTGCAGGATATCCCACATTTCGGCGATATTCGCGGCCCCCGGGAACCTGCCGCTCATGCCGATGATGGCGATGGGTGCTGTCATGCTATCCGGGGGTGTTGCATTCGTGAGGGCTGTACCAGTTGGTGGTATATTCCCACGTGCTATCTCAGTCTGTGGTATATTCCCGGGTGCTATCTCAGTCTGTGGTATATCAGTTGGCGCCGTATCCATGACGGAAGGTTTCCCGGCGGATGCCGCGGACTGCTGCCCATAGATCTCCTGCATCCGGGAACCCTGCGTAGTGAGGAGATAGCTGGTCAGCGTTTCAATGCTGGGATAGCCAAAGAAGACGGATGGGAGGATCGGCAGGCTGTAAACGCTGGAAAGGGTCTTCGCCAGTTGCGTCAGTAAGATCGAATCGAACCCCATCTCCATAAAATTCGCGTAAATATCCAGCTGATCGGGCGGCGTTCTCAACAATTGCTGGATCTGCCGTTTTATTTCCGTCTCGATGCAAAGCCCGATATCCGGACCCTGCGCAGCAGCCCGGCCGGCGGGTAGCGCACCGGTGGCAGGATCCTGCGGCGGACTGCCCGTCAGTACCAGGAATTGGGTCTTTTGTTGTGCGAGGATCCGCTCCATCAGCTGCAGACCTTCCGTGCTTTCCAGCAAGCGCTGACCGGTGGATCGCAGGAATATCCCGGTCATTTCCTCATCACCCAGGTTCATGCCCCCTTCCCGCCATAAGGGCCAGGCGATCACCACTGTCCTGCCCTTCCGGGCCCCTGTTGAACGCAGCCGATCCCGGTATGCGGCATATGCCTGCTGAAACCGGTTGGCTATCGCGTAGCTGCAGGTCCCAAAATCACCCATGATGGCCGTCCCCGAAGAAAAATAGCATACGAAATCCAGTGTTTCATCCGCCAGGAAGTTGTCCAGCACGATGGTCCCGTCGATCTTGGGATGAAGGACTTCTTCAAACCGGCTGAACTCTTCCTGGAACACGGACCGGGCGGCTGCCACGCCTGCAGCGTGGATCACTCCGTTGAGTGTGCCGAAATGGGCGTGGGCTTTTTCCAGCGCTGCAGCCATGTCGTCCGGCCTGCCAACATCCGCCTGGATATAAATGGCGCGTCCGCCCATGCTTTCCAGTTCCCTGATCCTCTTTTCACGGGTAGCATCATACGCTGATCTTCCCACGAGTACCAGGCTGGCGCGCCAGTTGGCGGCCAGTTGTTTTGCCACCAGCCACCCCAATCCGCCTGTCCCTCCTGTCAGCAGGTAAGTGCCGCCGGTCCTCAGCGGGGGGACGGCCGCCGGGAGTGCGATCTGTCTTAACACCGGCACAAGGCGCCTGTTGCCTCTATATAGTACAGTGGCTGGCTGGGATATGTTCCATTCCCGGAGAATGTTCCGGAATAATTCCGGGAGGATCGTCGGCCCGACCTGCAGCACATACCGGAAACAAATGCCCGGCAGAACGGTCCCGGCCGTACGTTGGAGCCCTATAAGGGACTCCAGGTAGCAGCTTTCGACGGAAGCGGCCTGATCGCAGGCGCCGGCCAGGATGAAGCGAAGGGCATTCATCTTTTCTTTTTTTATAGCTCTGATCAGGCAAAACAGGGCATGGTAGTCCTGGCCTGATGCGGCATCTTCCAGCGGATAGCCATAGAAAATGCTGTCCGGCACTCCATATCGTTCCCTGACGGCGCGGAGAACGGTCGTCCAGGCTTCTTCACTTTGATCCGGCAGCCGGTAGGCTGTCGGGAAGGCCAGTTGGTCCTTTGCTTCGGGGCTTGCGATGAATATTACCGATGGCTCGCATCCTGCCTGTCCGACCGCCGACAAGAGCGCAGTGCGATATTTTTCGCTGGTGAGGAAGGCCAGCCATACACCGGATGGGGGAGGAGGGGATGTCTCTCCAGGAGGCTCCTCCTCCCACGCTTCTTCGTATACGAGCGGCGAGAATCCTTCCCGGACGGGGGACGGGGTTGCTTCCCGGACAGGGGACGGGGTTCCTTCACGGGCGGCAGGTTGCTCCGTCCCGGAGACCGGACCATTCGCTGCGGGCGCCGGCCAATAGGCATCACGTAAAAAGGGATAGGTCGGCAAATGGATCATTGCCGGCTGCAGCTGCAGGTAAAGTTCCCGTGGAGGAATATCATACCCCTGGCAATAGAATTCGGCAAGCGCCGTCAGATCTTCCCGTATCATAGGGGCATCGGATTTGAGGCGGCCTCCGGATGAGCAGAGGTCCCCGATACATTTCCTGATGCTGCTGCGGGCGACGAAATCGCGTGATACCTCGCCCCGCAGAACGCCGGGCTGCCGCTGTTTTTCAGCCGATGACCGCAATAGGGCGACGAGCTCTTCTTTGGAACCGGTGACGATGGCCATGCGGTATTTGAAATGGTGGCGACCGGCAAGCAAGGTATAGGCGACGTCCTTCAGGCGGGCCCCGGCGAGCAGGCTGCCTTCCAGGGCATCCGCAAGTTCTGTCGCTTTGGCCTTGAAGGCCTGAGGAGATTTCGCCGACAATACGAACAGATAGAACGGAGCTTCGGCGCCGCCGTTTGCATCGGCCCGGGTGTAGCTGCTCAGCACCATATGGGCATTCGTTCCACTCATGCCGAAAGCGTTGACAGCGCCCAGCAGCTCTTTTCCGGGAGACGTCTTCCATTCCCTGTTCGCCTTATTCACATAGAAACAGCTTTCTTTCCAATCGATATAGTCACTCTCTTCCTTACAATGAAGGCCACCGGGAATGATCTGGTGCCGGAATGCCTGTACCAGGCTGACGATGTTCACCAGCCCTGAGGCCGCGAAAGTGTGACCAAAATTGCTTTTCACCGAAGTGATCGCGCAATAATTCTTCTTCCGGGACCTGGCCTTGAAAGCATTTTGCAGGGCATTGATCTCGACAGGATCACCCAGCCGGGTACCCGTGCCATGCGTCACTACATATTCGATGTTGGCGGGGTCGATGCCACCCCGGTCGTAGACCGAAGTAAAGAGCGCTTGCTGCGCCAGTCCATTGGGGGCTGTTATCCCGTTGGTCCTGCCGTCGAAATTAATGCCGCTTGCCCGGACGACCGCATAGATGGGGTCTCCGTCGGCCTTTGCCCGGGAGAGGCGTTTCATGACGATGGCCACTACCGCATCCCCGGGGACCATTCCGTTGGCGGACTTGTCGAATGCATGACATTTACCGTCGTCCGACAGCATGCCGGCCCGGGTCATGGCGACATACAGTTCAGGATAGATCATCAGATTGACGCCGGCGGCGATAGCCGTATCGCATTCGTCCAGCTGCAGGCTTTGGAACGCCTGGTGCGCAGCCACCAGACCCGAGGAACAGGCCGTATTGATGGCCATATTGGGGCCGCCGAGGTCGAGGAAATAGGACAGCCGGGCAGCGAGGATAGCATTGTGATTGGAAGTAAGCCCCTGTGCCCCGGAAAGTTGGCCATTGCCGCCTTCCTCTGCACCTACAAAAAGGCCTATGCGGTTCTGCGCCAGCTGCGAGGGGCCATAACCCGCATCCTCAAGCGCTTTCCATGCTTCCTGCATAAGCAGTCGCTGCCGGGGGTCCATCCCTTCGGCCTCACGGGGTGAGATCTCAAAAAAGGCCGGATCGAATTCCGCGATGCCGGGGACCAGGCCCGTCCATTTGCAATTCGTCTTTTCCGGGTCATCGGCCCCGGGGCTATAATATTTTCGCCAGTCCCAGCGGTCGGCAGGTATTTCCCTGACTGCATCCTTTCCCTCCGAAAGGATATTCCACATTTCGTCTATGTTCCTTGCGTCAGGGAATCTGCCACTCATTCCTATAATGGCGATGGGTTCGCTGGCCCCGTTGCGTGGATATATTTCCGGTAGGGGGTCTGGCGTATGCTGCGCTTCGCCGGGAGCAGGAGGCTTGGAGGCTGGGGGCGCCGGTGTGCTGCCGCCATACCGCGACGCAACGAGGGCAGGATGCTCTTTGAGGAAGTATTCCGTGAGTTTCCGGATGGAAGAGTAGCCAAAGAATACGGCCGGAGCAATGGTCACTTCAAAGTGGGCGCTCAGGTCCATTGCGAGCCGGGTCAGGCTGATGGAATCATACCCCAGGTCCGCGAGGTTATCATCGGGGTTGAACATGTCCACGGGGATCTCCTGGGCGTTACCGGCTATGCGGAGCAGCTCCTGCTCCAGCGCGCGGGCGATGTCCTCCTTCTCAATTGTCTGCGTAATGTTATTTGTCCGGGTGATGTTCTCCCGTTGGACGGGCCGGACGATCTCCTTCCGCTGAATGGTTTGCGGGGTGTCCGGCGGCGAAACATATCTTTTTACTTTGGACTCCTGTCCGGCTATGATCATTTGATGAGCGGACTCCTGACTGATCAGCTTTTCAAACAGCTGCAGGCCTTCTTCCGTCGCCAGATACCGCTGTCCGCTGGACTTGAGATACAAGCGGGTATTTTCTTCCGAGGCAAGGTCCATGCCGCCATCCTGCCACAGCGGCCAGTTGATGGCAATGGTACTGCCTTTCCGCAGCCCTTTTTCCGTCATCCGCTGCCGGTGTGCCGCATAGGCCATCTGGAAGCGATTGGCGATGGAATAGTCACAAGCTCCAAAATCGCCCAGGATCGCGGAGATGGAAGAAAAGTAACAGGTGAATGCCAGGGGTTCGTCCTTCAACAGCTCATCGAGCAGGATGGTTCCCCGGATCTTCGGCGCCAGCACTGCCGCAAATCCCTGTTCCGTCTTATCCTGCAGGAGTTGGGCGCCGAGGGCGCCGGCGGTATGTATCACCCCGCTGACGGGGCCAAATTCACCCCGCGCTTTGATAAGCCCTTGTCGCATCTGCTCCGGGTCTCCGATATCCGCCTGCAGATAGAAGATGCGGCTTCCTGCTGCTTCCAGCGCCTGCAGGGCTTCCCGCTTCGCGCTGTCTAAGGGCGAACGCCCTGTCAGGATCAGCTTCGCGGCATATTTGCCGGCCAGGTGGCGTGCGAATAATAATCCCAGGCGTCCCATCCCTCCCGTTATGAGGCAGGTGGCCCCCGGCTGCAGGACAGGCAACGCTTCCGACGGCAGTGGAGATGGGGTGATCCGGGAAACGTACCGTCTCCCGTTGCGATAGAGAACAGCCTTCTTTTCCAGGCAGCTCAATTCGTCGAAGATCTTCCGGGCCCAGTCTTCGATATCCGGCTTTTCCGCGGAAGTCTCCACGAACACACCCCTTACCCGGGTGCCCGGCAACACCAGGCCTGTAGACCGTTCGAAACCAATCCAACTCTCCAGGTAACAGGAGAGGGGCACGTGGTCAAAAGAGGATGCCACTGTCCATTGACCCGCCAGCAGAACCTGTGATACGGTGATCCTGGCCTCGCAAAGGCCCTGCAGCAAGACGGCGATGGCGAAATGGTCCTGTGCGGCCGTGTCGTCTTCCAGCGCCCGGGCATATACTACGGCATCGATGGCGCCGTGTTCCGGCAGGATGCGGCTAAATGCTTCCCGGTAGGCTTCTTTATCATTTGGCTGGGGGATGGAGACGAATAGTACGGCCGTGTCTTTGCTGATGCGCCTGGCGGAGCTGAGAAATGACTGCCGCAGGGCATCATCCGTCAGCACACAGACCAGGGTTTTCACCGGTGCGGTATCTGTCGCAGCGCACTCCGATGCCTCCCAGTCTTCCCGGAAACCCATGAGGGAATAGGGTTCCTCTTCCTTGCGGAATGACGTTGCCCTTGCCGGGAGTTCCAAAGCGGCCTGCGTCCCGGGGACCTCGGTCTCCGGGGCGGCCGGACCGGCCGGCAATTCTTTGAACCAGTATCGTTTCCTTTCGAACGGATAGGTCGGCAGATGCATCCGCGAAGGCCGGGAAGCTCTTCCATGCTCAGCCGTATACCATTGCTCCCAATCCGCAGGGATGCCTTTGACCCAAACGGCCATGAGCTTGTCGGCTCTCTTGTTACGCATCCAGCCGCTGACGATGGCTTCCAGGTCCTGCCCGGAGCCAAGGACGGAGAGGATCTCTTTGTTCTCCTTTATATTTCCGGTGTATATACCTTCCACCTGCTGATGTCCACTGACATATGATCCCAGTTTTGCGGTGAGCTCCGCCATGGATCTTACCTCCATAGCCAGCCTTTCGGCCAGGGGCTCTCTTCCCGTCTGTAATGTATAGGCGATATCCGGCAGCCTGTCGTCGGCGTAGGCGTTCCGGCGGAACGCTTCCAGCAGTCTCGATGCGTATGCATTCAGCCGGCCGGCGTTGGCCGCGGACAACAGGATCACCACCGGCATTCCGGGGTGGGCTGCCGGAGCCGATGCGGCGGTGGAAAGATCCGGAATATACTCCTGTACGATCATGTGGGCATTGGAGCCGCCTGCTCCGAACGAAGACAAGCCTGCTACCCGGGGAAGTTCCTTCGCAGCGCCCCCGGGATCCATCACCGGCCGCCGCCATTCGGACAGTTGTCGCTGGAGGAAGAAGGGAGATCCTGCAATATTGATATTCGGGTTTAGTTCATCGGAGTGCAGGCTTGGAACCAAGGCCTGGTGTTGCAGCTGCAACAATATTTTGGTAAGCCCGGCAATGCCGGCAGCAGCCTCAGGATGACCGATATTGGATTTCACCGATCCTATGGAGCAGAACTGTGTCTCCGCCGTATCTGCCCGGAATGCCTGGGACAGGCCGGCCAATTCGATCGGATCGCCCAGGGAGGTGCCGGTGCCATGCGCTTCCATATAACTGATATCCCGGGCATTGACGCCCGCATTGTCCAGTGCCGACCGGATCAATTCCCCCTGGGCCACCGGGTTCGGTACGGTATATCCATTGGTCTTTCCCCCGTGATTGACAGCGGTACCTTTGATCACTGCATAGATCGCGTCTCCGTCGGCAACTGCCCTGGATAACGGCTTCAATAATACGGCGCCTACCCCTTCGGCAGGAACATATCCATCGCCATCGGCGCCGAAGCTCCGGCAGCGGCCGGAGGAGGAAAGGAAATTGTTGGCGCTGAGCATTACATATTCGGTAGGATGCAGCAACAGGTTGACGCCGCCTGCGATCGCCATTTCGCAGGCGCCGGCCTCAAGGCTTTCACAGGCCAGGTGGATCGCTGTCAGCGAAGAAGAGCACATCGTATCGATGGGTAAACTGGGTCCCTTGAAGTTGAAGAAATAAGATACCCGGTTGGCCATCGAGCTCATGCTGTTCAAGGCGTAGTTCCCTTCCTTCATCAGCTGGGGTCCGTAAAGCGAAAAGGATGCACGCGTCACACCGGCAAACACGCCGACATTCCCGTTGTACTGGTCCATGAGCTTCTGCCGGGTATACCCCGCATCCTCGAGGACTTCCCAGCAGGATTCGAGGAACAGCCTGACCTGGGGGTCCAGGCCCGCTGCATCTTTCGGCGTCAGCTTGAAGAACAGCGGATCGAAGTCGGCGAAACCATTGATGAAACCTCCCCATTTCCCGTAGCTTTTCCCTGATGCAACTGCACGGGCTGCGTCGGGTTCAAAGAAGCCTTCTATTTTCCAGCGGTCGGCAGGGATCTCTGTGATGCAATCCTTGCCTGCCAGGAGGTTGTCCCAGAATTGACTGAGGTTGTCCGCCTGCGGATAGCGCCCGCTGAGCCCGATGATGGCGATGGGTTCCCTGCCCGGTCGTTGGGAGGCGGGGATGGGGATCGCCGGCCGATGACCCGTCGGCTGCGCGGATGCGGCGCTTATGCCGGCAGCCGCGCTGAGCCCGGTCCAGTCCATGCACTTTTCAGGATGATCTTTCGCCAGATACAAGCCCAATGAAGACAGGGTCTTGTACTCATATAAAAGAGTGGAGGGAAGCTGCTGAAATATGGCCGCAAGCGCTTTATTCATTTCCACGATCATGATGGAATCGATGCCATAGTTTTCCATCATCGCGTTCTCGTCGATCTCCCCGGCCTTGAATTTAACGATGCCGGCAAATAGCTCTTTCAGCCGGTGAATCGTCTTTTCTGCCAGTCCTTCGCCCGGCAGGTGAGGATCAGCGGGGCGGGGCATGTTATGGTCAGCCGGCGGGGCTTCCGGCGATGTGGATAAGGGTGGCAACGGGGAATTGATCCAATAATGTTCTTTCGCAAAGGGATAACCAGGCAAGCTTATCCGGCGAGGTCTGCGCCCTCCTCCCGTCTCCTGGCTGGCATGGTCATCAGGCCAGCGAACGGGCCCGCCGCCGACCCAGGCTTTCGCCAGTGAAAGAAGGTATTCCCCGTCGCTGCTTTTCCCTGCCGGTGAAGGCGGGTCGTCATGCAGCGCCCTGCTGTTCCCCCGGAAGCAAAATTGCGCATGTCCCTGTCCGAGGTAATGTGTCATCTGCTCAAGAAGGGATGCGGTTGAATCGACTACAAAAGCTATCCTTTCTTCCAGTTCCAGCCTGCCTGCCTGCAGGGTAAACGCTATATCCGGAAGGTAAAGGACGGAAAGGTTGTTCCGGATATGGTCATGCAGCCGCCCGATGCTGGCCGTGAGTTCGGCGGGATTCCTTGCGGAAAGGGGAATAATGGACATATGAGGCGTTGCTATCGGTGATGGGTCCACGGGAATATATTCTTCGAGGATCAGATGGGCGTTCGTGCCGCTGGCGCCAAAGGAGCTGATCCCGCCTCTCCTGGGGCAGGTGACCTGGTGGCCGTCCAGGACCATTTGTGGCTGATCCCAGTGCCGGGCAGTCTGTTGCACATAAAAGGGGGAATTCGCCAGGTCCAGGTAGGGGTTTATCTCTCTGGAATGGATGGATGGCACCAGCATCCGATGTTTAAGCTGGAGCGCGACCTTGGTGAGGCCGCTGATCCCGGCCGCCGACTCGGCATTGCCGATGTTGGACTTCACGGAGCCGATCGCACAAAAGCCGGTGTCAGCGGTGGTGGCGGAAAAGGCCCTGGTAAGTCCCTGGATCTCGATGGGGTCGCCAAGGGAAGTGCCGGTGCCGTGCGCCTCTATATAGCTCAGCGTCCTGGGATGGATATGGGCCTTCGCAAGACAATCGGCGATGAGCTCCGCCTGCGCAGTGGGGCTGGGAACCGTCATCCCCCCGGTGCTTCCACAGTGATTGACGCTGCTGCCCCTGATCACCGCATGGATCTGATCGTTATCGCGAACAGCCTGCTCCAATGGCTTAAGCAGGAGGGCCCCCACTCCTTCTGCCGACACATATCCGTCCCCGCCTTTACCGAATGACCTGCACCGGCCTTCACTGGAGTGCATATCTATCAGGCCGTAGCTGAGATACTTGGCCGGGTGCAGGGAGAGGTTGACCCCACCTGCGAATGCAGCCTCACATTCTCCCGACAGCAGGCTTTGGATAGCAAGATGGATGGCTACTAACGATGAAGAACATACGCTATCTACGGCCATACTGGGTCCCCTGAAATTGCAAAAATAGGACACCCGGTTGGCGATGGCGGCGTTGCTCAGCGGCAGGGGCATTCTGTTGTCCCCCCTGGACCGGTCGTGTCCGATGAGCGTATAGTCTTTATGCATCACGCCGGCAAACACGCCCACTCTGCCGCCCTTGCGTCCATTGCGGTCCGGTGCAAGGGTTTGCGGAGTATAACCGGCATCTTCCAGCGCCGCCCAGCAGATCTCCAGGAATAATCTTTCCTGCGGGTCCATCAATTCCGCCTCGCGTGCGGAGATACGGAAGAACCGGGGATCAAAGCAGTCGACGTCGTCGATGAAGCCGCCCCAGCCGGATATGTTCTTCCCCGAAGGGGACCGGATGCCATCAAAATCCTTATTACTCCAGCGAGACGGCGGTATTTCAGAGATCGAATCTTTTCCGGACAGCAAGTTGTCCCAGAATTCCTGCAGGTCGCGGGCGCCGGGATAACGGCCGGCCATCCCGATGATGGCGATGTCGCGGCTACCGGCCGCAACGGGGGACGGGGAAGCATGATCAGCTGAAGGAGCGGTGGGAGCAGGCGCATGGAGTACGGGCGCCGGTAACTGGTATTCCCGTTGCAGGAATTCCGCCAGCGATGCAATATTGGGATGTTCAAACAGTAATGTCGGGGGCAGATCGACTCCCAGTTGCTGGCCGATGAGGGTCGTCAGGTCCAATAATACGGCAGACTGCAGGCCCAGGTCATAGTATCCGGCTTTTGTATCGATCGTTTCGGGAGCGTTATTCAACCGGGCGGCCACCAGCAGTTGTAGGAAAGGTACGAGGTCGAAAGAGGCGGGCGTGTCATTCTTATGGAGCTGGGATCTCTCTGTCCGCTTGCCCGTCAGACGGTGGAGACGGGCGATCTCCGTGCCGGACGGATCATAGAAATGGATAGTGAGGGACAGCAGTTCGTGCTGCCGCCGGAGTGATGCAGCTGATACGTAGGCATAACAGCTGTGATTAATGGCCGAGGCGGCCCTGAATGATTCATAGCACAAAGGAAGGTAAAGGCTGTTGTCTTCCGGCGCCGATTTCTTACAAAGCCCCAGGGTGGCTATCGCGCCGGCATCTATCAGCGCCGGATGAATCAGGAACCGACCGGCCGTTTGCATGGCCTCTGCCGGGAGCGATGCGAAGAGCAACATTTCACTATCCGACTCCCAGATCATCCCTTCCGCTGCCATCAATCCCTGGTGGACCAATCCCTTTTCACGGTATTCGCCATAGAGGTCCCCGATGGGATAGCGCCTGGAGGCCCGCTGTTGCAATGCAGGTATATCGAGCCTGTCGCCCGGAATGAACCGGCCGGCCTTTACCACTTCGGCCACCGCCAGGAGGTCCTTTTCCCTGTATTCCACGTTCCAGCGCCCCGGTCCTTTTTCCCGGATCTCCACCGCAACGGGCGTCCTCTCCTCCGGAGCGACTGTCAGCGGCCGATGGATGGTGAGGTTCCGGATCTCAAGCTCATTAAAGGGATGACCCTGTTTTTTGAATCCCTGGTAAAGGATGTCGATGTAGGCCAGTCCGGGAAGCACACAACGATCATATACCTGATGACCTGACAGGATAGGGTTTTTCAGAGAGAATAAAAGCTGCTCTTTTAACATACCATAAGTTTTGATTATTCGAAAGTTTCCCACACCGATGCGTACCGGTGTTCTTCGCTGAGATCGATACGGTCCAGCCGCGGGGGTGAGAGCGGATGCCTGGTGGCGCTGTAGTCCCTATCTGCGTTCCAGGCCTCCACGATGACGTGGGCATTGGTGCCACCGTCTGCAAAACAGTTGATCGCGGCTGTTGCGGGCCCGTCCGGCCATGGCGTTGGTTGCCTGGTGAAAAGGAATGGCGAGGCCGGCATATCGAAATGTCGCATGGACTGTTGTCCGGAAAGAAAAGGAACGAACTGGCGGTGATGGAGCATGCATGCTACTTTAATGAATGCGGCGATACCTTCGGCCGCCAGCGGATGCCCGATGTTAGGCTTCACGGAACCCAGCCGGCAGACGCCGCCGGAGGAGCGGTATATGGCATCGATGGCCTTGATCTCCATGAGGTCTGTTATTTCGGATCCCGAGCCATTGACCTCTATATAGCCGATGTCGGCCGCAGATCTACCGCTGTTGTGCAATGCGCGCTGCATGACTTCCCTGAGGGCCGTCAGGTTAGGAGTTGCCGGTCCTGCCGACCTGCCGTCGTTGTTGATGGCTATGGAATCGATAACGGCATAGATCGTGTCACCGTCCTTCAAGGCCTGTTCCACCGTTTTTAACAGCACCATTCCCACGCCTTCTCCCAGGATGATGCCACCGGCGCGGCTGTCCAGGATATGGAAGTCCTGTCCGTCGCTCAGCAGGCCCCGCTTCCGGAAAAGCTGCCAGGTATCACTGGAGTGCAGCAGGCTGACCCCGCCCACGACCGCGGCTTGCATTTCCCTTTCCTGCAGACCCTGCATCGCCATCTTCATGGCAACGAGCGCGGAAGAACAGGCGGTATCGATCACGACGGAAGGCCCTCGCAGGTCGAAAAACCGGGATATATTGGATGAAAGGTAGTTCTGTCCTGTTGCCATGGCGGGATTGGGGGCCAGTTCGAACCGTTCGGACGAAGGAGCGTGGCGGCTGCGGCCGCCCAGGTAAACGCCGATGTTTTTTCCCCTGACCTCATCGGGAACATATCCTGCATGGTAAAACAGCGAAAGGCTTTCTTCCAGGACCAGTAATGCCTGCGGGTCCATTGCCCGTGCATCGTCCTCAGCGAGCAGGAAGAAGGCGGGATCGAAATGATAGGAGCGGTCGATCAATCCGGCGTATCCTTCAACGTTAGTCATCCAACGATCGGCCGGTATGGTCCTGATGGCTGACCGCCCCTCCTGCAACAATTGCCAGTACGAACCGAGGTCGTCCGCACCGGGGAACCTGCAAGACATGCCGACTACGGCGACAGCCGGCTTCCCGGCAGGCGTTGGCGAGGGCTCGCTCCGCCTGGGAGATGCCTGTCCGTTACCCGATGGGATACCGGCCGGCGGCTGAACGTCCTCCGATGCGATGGGGGCCTGTGCCTGTCCGCCCGCTGTGACAGCGGCCAGCTCCCCGGGATAAGTTGCCTGAAGCCAGGAAGTGAAGGTTCGCACCGTGGAATACTCGAATAAGATAGAAGGATCGATGTCTTTGCCCAAGGACTTGCTGATAGGTCGCAATAATTGGGTGATCATGATCGAGTCGATGCCATAATCCTGAAAAGCTTTATCAGGACGCAGTTCCCCGATGTCCATCTTCAGTTCATGCGCGAATAACCCGGTCAGCCATTTTTCCGCGCCATGGGAGGCGGATGTGCCGGCCATGGCCTGCGTGTGACCGGGACTGCCGGTATCCGGTGTTGTGCCGGCAGATAATTCCTGCGGTTGATCGAACCAGCACCGGCGGCGCTGGAAAGGATAGGTAGGGAGGCTGATCCGACGTGGACTGTATAGCCCGTCCGCCGGCGTTGCTTCCCGTATCCCTCCGGAGGCCGGCTCTTTTTCTTTTATCCCGTCGTTAATAAAGCGGTACAGCTTACGTGTCAATTCCCCGAAAGAAGAAACCTGCAAGGACAAAGTCTCTTCTTTTATTTCGCGCCCGACGCGGAGGGTATACGCCATATCGGCCAGTTTGGCGGGGGTGGGTTCAGGCAGATCTTCGACCCATTTTACCATTCGCAGCGCCAGCGCTTTCAGCTGTTCCGCATTCCTGGCCGACAGCAGGATGCTCCAGGGGCCGGAATGGCCGGGGTCTTCCATATGACGCGTCCCGTGGTCATCGATAAATTCTTCAATAAGAAGGTGCGCATTGGCGCCGCCCGCGCCAAATGACGAGATACCGGCCCGCCGGGGATATACCCTGTTGACGCCGTCTACCTGCCGCTGTGGCCGGTGCCATTGCGACAGCTGCTTTTGGAGCCTGAAGGGACTGTTCCCAAAGTCGATATGCGGATTCGGATTTTCCGCATGCAGCGAAGGCGCCAACAGGCCGTATTTCATCTGCAGCAACACTTTTGTCAGGCCTGCTACACCGGCGGCGCTTTCGCCATGACCGATATTGCTTTTTACCGACCCGATCGCGCAGTATTGACGCTCGCTCGTATTGAACCCCCGGATCAGCCCGTTGATCTCAATGGGGTCTCCCAGGCTTGTGCCGGTGCCATGTGCTTCCAGGTAGCTGATCGTGCGGGGGTCGAAACCGGATGCGGCCAGTGCGTTTGCGATCACAGTGGCCTGGGCGGCCGGATTGGGTACCGTATAGCCATTGGTCCTGCCGCCGTGGTTGATGCTGCTGCCCTTTATCACGCCATATATCTGATCCCTGTCGGCTATGGCTTGCGCCAGCGGCTTCAGTACGACGGCGCCTACGCCTTCCCCGGGGACATATCCATCGCCTTCTGCGCCGAAACTCTCGCACAGTCCCTTTGAAGAAAGGAAGTTGCCATAGGCCAGTGCGAGGTACTTATTAGGATGGACGGTGACATTCACGCCGCCGGCAATGGCTGCCCTGCATTCTCCCGTCATCAGGCTTTGGCAGGCAAGGTGAATGCTCGTCAGGGAAGAAGAGCACATTGTATTGAGGGCGATACTGGGACCGTTGAAATTGCAGAAATACGATATGCGGTTGGCAATGGCGGCGGAATTTCCGCCCAGCACCAACGGCCGGCCCTGGGCTGTTTCCGTGGGGCCATAAAGCTGATATTCTTCCGTCATGACACCGACAAAGACGCCTACCTGCCTACCTTTACCGGCGCCTTCAGCAGCGCCTTCGCCGGCACCCAGCGTATCCCTGGTATATCCGGCGTCCTCGATGGCTTCGTATGTGCATTCCAGGAAGAGGCGTTCCTGCGGGTCCATGGCTTCCGCCTCTTTCGGGGTGATATTGAAAAATGCCGGATCGAAGGCGTCCACCCTGTCGAGGAAACCGCCCCATTTACCGTAGGTCTTTCCCTTCTTGTTCTTCTCTTCATCGAAGTAGCGTCGATGGTCCCATCGGCTTTCGGGTACTTCGGTGATGCAATTGACCCCGTCCCGCAGGATCTTCCAGAATTCTTCCATGTTGCCGGCGCCAGGGTATCTGCCGGCAAGGCCAATGATGGCGATGTCCGGTGTACCCGGCCGCGAAGGGGGATCGCCTTGTTCTTTCGCCTTTGGTGCAAAACGGTTAGGTATAGCCGTGTAAAGTTGCTGCTGGTCCCATGATGGACCCGCGTCCGGGGTCCGGGCGGCATCTGCATCCGGGATGGCATCCGCATCCGGGGTCTCCCACTGACCCGGAAATGTTCTCAGGAAATAATCTGCCAGCTCTTCTATTGTCCGGTATTCAAAAAACAATGTTTTAGACAGGTTGCCGAATCGTTGTTCCAGCTCATAGGTCATTTGCATGATCAGGACGGAATCAATACCATATTCTTCCATGGTCTTGTCGGACCGGATGCGTTCCGCGGGCACTTTGAGGGCTGCCGACAGGATGCCCTTCAGCCAGGATTCTGCAGCCGACCTTCCGCCAGTGCTGTTCTCCCGTTCGTCAGCAGGGGACCCGGGGACTCCCGGCTTCTTTTCGGGACCGCCCGTCGCCGGCATCCTAAGCGCTGTCGGCTGTGGGGTAAGGAACGTGTCACGAAGCATCATGGGGTTGCCCTGCAGGACCATTACCGCTGAAGCGCTCATGCCCATCGTACGGAAGAAAGCATGCATCCCGGCGGCCGTCCGGAGCGCCTCTATGCCATAACGGTCCCGCAACAGCGCTTTGCGCTCGTCCGGGATCTGCATCCCGCCGTCTTCCCACAGCGGCCAGCCGATGGATAGCGTTTTGCCATGCCGCTCGCCTTTCTCCACGAGCTTCTGCCGCCAGGCTGCATAAGCATCCTGAAAAGCGTTGGCCATGGCATAATCCGATTGGCCTGCGTTGCCGGTGGCGCCTGTGACGGATGAGCAGCAAAGGAAAAAGTCGAGCGGCAGATCACTGGCGGCCCTGTCCAGGTTGAACGTGCCGTAAACTTTTGGCGCCAGCACCCGTTGGATGGCGGATGGCTCTTTCCTAAGGATGACGTTGTCGTGAAGCAAGCCCGCGCTATGAATGATCCCGTGGAGGCCGCCAAATTCGGCTACTATACTTTGAATGAGCTGACGGGTGGCTGCCGCATCGGTGATATCCGTCTGCCTGTACCGTACCCGGACGGCCGACGTGGAAAAGCGGGAAAGCCGTTGTTCCAATGCCGGGGATAAAGGGCTCCTTCCCGCCAGGATGACGATCCCATTTTTTAAGGTGGAGGCGATATCGGCGGCGAATAGCAGTCCCAGTCCGCCGGCGCCGCCTGTGATCAGGTAGACGCCGTCTTCCCGCCAGATGCTTTTTATGACGTCCGGAGGCGCCGGTGCTTCCCTGAGCGACAATACTTCGCGCTGTCCCGAGCGGTACCGGATGACAGCGTCTGCCGGTGCTTTCATGTTATCGTTCAACATCGCCATGAGTGTCTCGTGCGGCGTCGCGGGATCGGCGGCGATCACCTGGCCCGTGAAGCGGGGATTTTCCCATTTGGCCGTTTTCAACAGACCGGCAAGGGCGTTGTGAACGACCTGGTCATCCCGGGTGCTCACCAACAGCTGCATGATGACCTGGTTAGCGGCGCCCGTCCGCAATATCTTTTGTACCTCGCTGAATACGTGCGTTGCATAAAATTCGAATGCGGCCGCCTGTGACATATCGGTTGCCTGCAGGGTCATCACTGCCGGCCCATTGTCTGAAGGTCCGGCCGCCTGCCATTCCCCGCCGATCCGTATAATATGCCGTTCTGCGTGGGGCTCCGTCTGAGCGGTTTGCCCGGCGACGTCCGGTCGCCAGTAATGTTCCAATAGCAGCAGACCAGGGAAGGCGGGTGAGCTCATTTGTCTGACGTTGAAGCCGCGCACCTGGACGCAGATGTTCCCTGCCGCATCGCTGATATCGAGATCGAATGAATATTGACTGTCGGGGAGCGTCTTCTCCCCCGTACCGAAGCCGCCTGCGGACCGTACATGGACCCAGGCGCTCCCTGCGCAGGACCCCAGGATATCGATCGACTTTACGGCGAATGGCACCATCAGCGGAATGGTTTCGCCGGAATGATAGCGTGGTATCCAGAACCCGGCAATGGCCTGGAAGGCTGCGTCCATGACGCCGGGATGAAGGTAGAATTCGGAGGCGGTGGTGGCGACCGCGGCGGGAAGATGCAGTTTCGCCAGCAGTTCCGTTCTGCCGGGGATAAGGCTTTCGATGGCTCTGTGCCCGGGCCCGTAGGAGATGCCCATCCGGGTAAAAAAGTCATAGCAGGCTTCGACGGAGATCGCAGGTCCGGGAAGGGTTTGTTGTATCTTCTCCGGCTCCAGCTGCGGGGGCCGTATACCTTCCACATACCGCATGGCGCCCCTGGTATGAACGACCGGCGCCGTTGCCGCCGTGTGCTTCCGGCTACTGATCTCGAAGCCGATGTCATCCTTATGTCCCGGGGTGAGCAGGACGTCAATGGTTGCCGGATGTCCGTTTACGGTGATCGGTTCGGCCCATGCCAAATTTTCCAGCCGGATATACCTGTCACCATTTCCTGAGGACCTGCTGACGGCCTCCCGTATCATCTCTATACAGGCTGCGCCGGGAAGCGTTTTTTCACCGTTGATCCGGTGGTGGTCCAGGAAGAACTCCAGGCCTGTGAAGGTGCTGGTGAATCTCTGTTGTGAAAAGGTGGAAGTATTCTCGTGCAGCAGGGGGTGAAGGGAGGGTTGGGCCTGGACAGGCATTGTGCCAGCGGATTGCAGCGGGGTGCCGGCCAGGACGACGGGCAGGCCGGTCAGGGGCCAGTAGCGTTCCCTGGAAAAGGGATAAGCAGGCAGGCTCATGCGTCGCGGACGCGGGGCGTCTGCCGTATATAGTTTCTCCCAGTCGAGCTGAAGGCCGTTGACCCACAGCCCCAGCAAATGGGCATATTTCCTCTTTTTGAACCAATTCTCCAGGGTCTGTTCCATATCCTGGTCGGAAGAAAAGATAGACATCAGGTCTTTGTGGATCTTCTGTTTACCTATATAGAGCTGGTCCGTCGGGTTGCCCTGGATATAGCCGGAAAGTTTCTCCTCCATTTCGGCAAGCGTACTTACCTCCATGGCTATACGCTGATCCATGGCTTCCCTGCCTGTCTGCAGCGTATAGGCGATATCGTCCAGCCGGGTCTCGGCATAGGCTTTATTCCTGAGGGCCGAGAGTAGTCCGCCGGCAACTTCCCTGAGCCGGGTATCATCCTTGGCAGACAGTACGATGGCCACTTTCCGGCCGGGGGGGGCGACGTAAGAAGTTCCGGTTTCCCCGGGAAGATATTCTTCAACGGCGAGGTGTGCATTGGAGCCGCCCGCGCCAAACGAGGATATCCCCGCTCGTCTGGGATACTCCCTGCAGCGGCCTCCCAGGTCAGGTGCCGGTCTCTTCCACTCAGCCGCCTCCTGCTGAACCCGGAACGGGGTATTTTCAAAATCGATGTTCTCGTTGAGGGTTAAAGAATGTAATGAGGGGACCAACACGCCATGTTTCATTTGCAGGAGAACTTTGGAAAGTCCGGCAATGCCTGCCGCGCTTTCACAGTGGCCGATGTTGGATTTCACCGATCCGATCGCGCAAAACTGCCTCTCCGTTGCCTGGAAAGCGTTTGACAGGGCGGCTATCTCTATAGGGTCTCCCAGGGCTGTCCCTGTCCCGTGCGCCTCGATATAGCTGACCGTGCGGGGATCCCAGTGCGCCTGCTCCAGTGCGCGACTGATGGCCTGTGCCTGAGCCTTGGGATTCGGCACGCTGTACCCGTTGACCTTTCCGCCGTGGTTAATTGCCGAACCTTTGATAACCCCGTAAATGTGATCGCCGTCGGAGATGGCCCGCGAGAGAGGTTTCAATATCACGGCACCTACTCCTTCGGAAGGGACATAGCCATCCCCGTCCCGGCCGAAGCTTTCGCACAGTCCTTTTGACGATGCCATTTTGCTGTAGCCCAGGATGAGGTATTTATTGGGATGGACCGAGACGTTCACGCCTCCGGCAATGGCGACACCGCATTCCCCATTGTGTAAGCTTTGGCAGGCCAGGTGGATGGCGGTCAGCGATGAGGAGCACATAGTGTCGACGGCGATGCTCGGGCCATTAAAATTACAATAATACGAGACCCTGTTCGCGATGGAAGAGGAACCGGAGGAGAGGACCATTGGCCTTCCGAGGGCTATCTCACCGGCTGCGAGCAACTGATATTCATTCCACATGACCCCGACATAGACGCCCACGTTGCCTTTTCCGGCGCTGAGGGCCAGCCGCTGCCGGGTATAACCTGCATCTTCGATGGCAGCATAGGCAGACTGCAGGAACAACCTTTCCTGGGGATCGATGGTTTCAGCTTCTTTGAAGGAGATATTGAAAAAAAGCGGATCGAATTCGCGCATGCCTTCCAGAAATCCGCCCCATTTGGTGTTAGTCTTCAATGGTTTTTTGTTATCCGGGTCAAAGTAAGGGCTATGATCCCAACGATCTTCCGGTATCTCCGTGATGCAATTGCGGCCTGTCAGCAGGTTTTCCCAGAAGACGTCGAGGGTTCTCGCCTGTGGGTACTGGCCGGAGAGCCCTATAATGGCGACGCCTTCCTGTTGTCCCTGTTCAGGCGGGGTGCGGCGGGTGACGGATCTTGCATAGGTGCGTGGGGTTGCCGGGTCGCCGGCGACTGGCTGCCCGCCGGACTGATGTTCGTCGGGGCTGGTATCGCGGTGCAGCAATTTCTTCAATTGTCCCGCATAGCGGGCCCGGAAATAATCGGTCAGCTCGCTGATGCTGGCATATTCGAAAAACAGCGTTTTCGGAAGACTGCCAAATACTTTTTCCAGGTCGGCGGTCATTTTCATTACCATGATGGAATCGATGCCATATTCCTCCATTGGCTTCCTGGCATCGATGCGGTCAGGCGAGAGGCCGATGGCTGAGGATAAGACTTTCTTAAAGAAGTACAGCTCATCTTCCTGGCTGGCGGCGGAGGCTTCTGCGGCCGGCGCCTCTCTCTCTTCCATCGTCCCGCCGGGGACCGTCCTGTTCTGCAGGAAAGTCTTCCGCAGCAGGTCCGGATCTCCCTGCGCTACCATTGCCTGCGTTTCACCGGCTTCGACGAGCCGGTAGAAAGCTTCCAGTCCTGCCGTCGTTGGCAGCGGCGTCATACCAAGGCTTTGTTTCAGCTCTTCCTGTTTAACGGAAGGCACCTGCATGCCTCCTTCGTTCCAGAGGGGCCAGCTGATCGCGATCGTGCGACCTGAGCGCATCCCCGCCGCAGCCATCGACTGACGATACCCGGCATAGGCATCCATGAATGCATTCGCGACGGCATAATCGGACTGGCCGACATTGCCCGTGACACCGGTGACGGAGGAGAACAGGATAAAAAGATCCAGCGGCAAATGGCGGCTTGCCTCATCCAGGTTGATCAGACCCTGTACTTTCGGCGCCAGCACTTCGAGGATCTCCGGCTTTGCCTTCCGGATGATGAAGCCGTCCTTAACGATACCTGCCGCATGGAGGATGCCGTCGAGCCGGCCGTATTGTTGTTGGATATAGGATATGAGCGCTGTGGCCTCATTGTCGTCGGCCACATTGGTTTGCCGGTATTCCACCTGGGTTGTTCCTCCCCGGAGCTCTTCCACCCGCTGCCTGATGCGGGCATCGATGGGGGACCGCCCTGACAGGATGATCACCACCTCGCTGGCCTGCCGGGCGATCTCACGGGCGAAGAGAAATCCAAGTCCGCCGGCTCCGCCTGTGATGAGATATACTCCTTTGTTCTTCCAGCAGGACGCGGACCGGGGGGAGGGGGGGCTGAATTCTTCCAGCCGGGACACCCGGCGTCTTCCATTTGAATAGCGGATGTCCTGGTCTTCCGGCTGACTGCTGCATGCTAACAGGATAGATGGGATATCTTCTTCAGGGACATCCCGGTCGAGCGTTATCACCTGGCCCCGGAACTGTGGATTTTCCCGGCTTGCCGTCTTCAGAAGGCCGGAAATGGCTGTGCAGCATGCCGACCCGGGATCGGCGGGCAGCAGGACCTGGGTCATCGTGAGCTGTCCGGATCGGAGCTGGTCCTGTACGATCCCGAAGACCTGTTCGATCATCGCCTGCGGAAGGAGGTCCTTTTCGCTGCCTTCTCCCTCCAACGGGATGAGCCGGATGGAGGATGTTGCGGGAACCGCGGTCATCATCCGTGACGGCAACACCGCCACGTGCCTTTCGAATGGCGACCGCACCGGGGCGGCGGGAACCGCCTGCTCTATCCAGGAAGGTTTGAAGAACAGCAGTTCGGAGGCCCGGTGTATTGTGCGTGAAATAAACCCTTTGGCTTGCACGGCCACTTCACCGGACGGATCGCAGATGTCTATATCGAAGGAAAGAGAATGGATCTCTTTGTCGTTTGAGTTATTATTGATCTTATTGCAACGGATGTATGCCCACATGTCTGTCCCGCAGGGACGATGGACCCGTAATTCCTGCAGCGCATAGGGGATCGCCAGGGGGAGCACCGGATCTTCGGGTTTCCGTCCGGTGACGAGGAAACCCATGACCGCCTGCGTGGCAGCATCCATTATGCCCGGATGCAGATATAAGCTCCCGGAATGCGGGGAGACCTTGCGGGACTCGTCATCGCCCGTTCCCGGCAGGAAAAGTTTCGCCAGCAGCTGTTCTTCGCCAACCTGGATATATTGCAGCGCCTGATGGGATGGCCCGTAGGAGACGCCCATCCGGGTGAACTCCCGGTAACATGTTTCGGCTGTATATCGTCCCCTTGTCAGCCGCGACCGGATCTTGTCCAGGTCCAGGGGCGCCGGCGGCGGGTCGTCGTCCGTGCCGGGTGAGAGCCAGGATATAGCGCCCTGGCAATGTGGGATCTCCTCCGCCTGGCTACTGATGCTGAAGCCGAAGTCACCTTCGTCCAGGGGCCATAGCCGGATAAAAAGCTCCCGGGGCCGGACGTCCACGGTTACAGGCCGGGCCCAGCCTATATTCCTCAGCAGAAAGGCGGGAGCAGCCTCTCCCACCGTATCCGGATCCAGCGCCATGTGAAAGGCGGCACGCGCCATTTCCAGGTAAGCTACTCCCGGCAGCGTTTTCGCGGCATCGATCACATGGTCCTTCAGGAAAGGCTCTTCCCCTGTGAAGAGACTGCTGTACAGCTGGTGCGAAAAAGTGGAGTCATTGCTGTGTACAAGAGGATGCGGCGGCTGATGTCCCCGCAAGGCGGGCGCCTGGTGGTCTTCCTGCGCGGCAGGAGGTCCGAAATATTCCTTTTCAAAGGGGTACAACGGCAGGCTGATGCGCGAAGGTCTCGTCTGTCCGGACATCGCATACTGCCGATGCCAGTCAACGGGATATCCCTGAACCCATCGGGACAACAGTTCAACGCGGCCGGCAGGCGTGTCATAATCATCGGGCGCCAGCGCCCGGTGGTCGTCCGCCGGCTTTTTACGGACGGTCCCCGTATACAATTTGTTTGCCGGCCTTTGGCCTTCCAGCCAGTCCTGCAAATGCCGGATCAGCTGCTGAATACCCTCCACCTCTACGGCCAATCGTTCTTCCATGGCTTCCCTTCCTACCTGTAAGGTATAACCGATGTCGTGCAGCAGGGGATCACGGTCGTCCAGGCCGGAGAGGAATGTCACCAGTTGCCGGGCGCACTGGCGCAGCTGTTTGGCGTTCCTGGCAGATAGCAAGACCAGCACGGTCCGGAGGGGCGGCGCGGGCCGCTCTATCCGGGGATGATCCTGTACGATGAGATGGGCGTTGGAACCGCCGGCGCCGAAGGACGACAGGCAGGCAAGCCGCGGCAACGGTTGTCCGGAGCTATCCACCGGCGTCCAGTCGCTGACCTCCTGTTGGATAACGAAAGGGGTCGTTGAAAAATCGATCTGGGGGTTAGGCTGCCGGGCATGGAGTGAGGGTACCAGCTTTCCGTGCTGCATCTGCAGGAGCACTTTCGCCAGACCGGATATGCCGGCGGCTGCCTCCAGGTGTCCGATGTTGCTTTTGACAGAGCCAAGGGAGCAGTATTGTTTGGCGGTACCGTCGATCTGGAAAGCTCCGGTAAGACCCCGGATCTCTATGGGATCGCCCAGTGCCGTGCCGGTGCCGTGGGCTTCGATGCAGGAGATATCCCGGGCGTTCACGCGTGCCTTCTCCAGCGCATCCCGGATCAGACTGGTGTGTGCCCCGGGGTTGGGAACGGTAAATCCATTGGATTTTCCGCCGTGGTTGGAAGCAGAAGCGCGGATAATGCCGTAAATATGGTCGTGTCCGGCGATCGCCTGTGACAGGGGCTTCAACAGGACAGCGCCTACCCCTTCACCTGGTACCATGCCATTGGCATGCTCGCCGAAAGACCGGCTGATGCCATCGGGCGACAGCATTTGCAGGGCCGACAATGCCGCAAAATGAGAGGGGCCGAGAAAAGCATGCACTCCGCCGGCCAGGGCAACCGTACATTCTCCCGAACGAATCTGTCTGCAGGCTTCATGAATGGCGATGAGGGATGAGGAACAGGCTGTATCGATCACCATGCTGGGGCCGTGGAAATTAAAGGTATAGGAAACCCTGTTGGCGACGGGAAAGCCTGATACGCGATAGGGATCCAGGCCGCTCCTCGTCACGCCGGCGAATACACCTACCCGTTCGGTCGCCAGCGATCCCGGCGTGTATCCCGCGTCTTCGAGTACATGCCAGGCGCACTGCAGGAATATCCGTTCTTTGGGATTCATGTTCGCAGCATCGTTTGGCGCGATATTGAAAAATAATGGATCAAAGCAGTAAAGGTCTTGCAGGAACCCTCCCCATTTTGCGTAGGATCTGCCGGTGCGGCGGGCCTGCTCCCTATCGCTGTCGTAGTGATCGGATGTTCGCCACCTGTCCGGCGGGACTTCCTCTATGCAGTGCCGGCCGGCCAGCAGGTTATTCCAGAAGGCGGTGATATCGGGCGATTGGGGAAAGCTTCCGGCCAGCCCCACGATGGCGATGGCATCTGCATCGTCGCCGGATCCCACTGACCTCGCCGGACTGACGGAGCCGGCGGAGGGCGCCTGCTGCGTGATAAATCCGATAAGCGCCGCCGGCGTGGTGTATTCAAAGAAGATCCCCGCCTGAAGTCGCAGGTGCAGGGTTTGCTCCAGCTGCCTGGATAATTCCATAACCAATAAGGAATCGAATCCCATGGAACTGAATTGCTGGTGCAGGTCAATCTCTCCGGGTGGCGTCTTCAGGCACCGGCCGAGGCATTCCCGGATGACGGATTCGGCCTGAGGCGATGGTGTCATTCCGGGGCTATCCGACACCGTTGGGGGCCAGTATTCCTTATAGTTATAGGGGTACACCGGCAGGTGCAGCCTTGCAGCGGGCTGGAAAAAAAGCTGTTGTTCCCAGGCGATCTCCTTCCCTTCCGCCCAGGTCCTGGCTACATGGTCTGCAGTGTCTCCTCCCATTGCGGGCGCCGGCCCGGCGTTCCCGGTGTATATGCCCGTCAGATGTTGTTCCGCTGCATAGGCCTGCAGGAGGCGGATCAGTTCGTCGATGCTGTCCGTCACAAAGGCAGCCCTGGCTTCCAGGGCTGTCCTGCCCGTTTGCAGCGTGAAAGCAACGGAAGGAAGGGAATATTCAGGGTGCCGTTGCAGCTCGGCCGCGAGGCTGGAAGCGATGGTCCTGCATTGGGCCCCGGACTTTGCGGAGCAGGGGACAACGTATCGCTTTCCGCCGGGCGTTGCTGCCGCGGGAGGGACGGCTTTATATTCTTCGATGAGCAGGTGGGCGTTGTTCCCTCCTGACCCGTAAGAATGCAAGCCGGCGAGCCGGGGCTCCTCTTCCTCCGGCCAGTCCTCTGTAGCTGTCAACAGGCGGCAGGGCTGGTCCTCCAGGAGGAGGTCCGGGTTGACCGTAGTGAAACCGGCGATCCCGTGCGCCTTATTGGTCCGGAAGGTCCTTATGATCCTCAACAGGGCTCCCAGCGCGGAAGCGGAATGCATATGGCCTGTGACAGGTTTCATCGTGCTGACACGGCAATTGTAGGGCCGCCATGGGAGGCGGCGTTCCCGGGTGATCTTTTTGATCGCGTTGTTAAAGGCTTCCCACTCGGCGATGTCCGCGACGGGATTGCCCATCCCCTGCGCTTCAATATATCCCACCTGCCGGGGATCGATACCCGCCTGCGCATAGCAGGAATAGACAACATCGGTATGGGCGGGAATATTCGGGGCGGCCATGGATAACCCGCCTTGTCCGTTGTAATTGACAGCCGTATGTCTCACCAACGCATAGATGGCATCCTTATCCGTCCGTGCTGCCGGCAATAGTTTGAGGACAATGGTGGCTACGGCTTCGGCCCTGCAAAACCCTTTGGCATCACGGCCAAAAGAGCGTACGGTGGGCTCCGGGCTCATCTGTCCTGTCCGGGAAAGATAAACAAAGGGATCCGGATGGAGCAGGAGATTGGCGGCGCTGACTACGGCATAGCCGATCTCGCCTGTCCTGAGCGCATTGACGGCCCGGTGGATGGCGACTGCCGCCCCCGAGCACATGGTGTTGACCAGCTCGCTGGGCCCGTTGAAATCAAAGAAATAGGATACTTGATTGGCCAGCAGGGATGATGAGTTCCCGCCGCCCGTCCGGGTATCGATGCCTTTCTCCAGGAGACATTGCCTGAACTCGTCCTCTTCTGCGGCTACGAATACACCTACCCGTTGGCCCTTTAGCGCGCTGCCGGCATAACCGGCGTCCTCGAGTGCGTGCTGTACGGACATCAGCAGCAATCTTTTCCGGGGGTCCATATTGTCGGCCTCGGCCGGCAGGATATGAAAGAACGGCGCATCGAAGCGGCGAATGTCGGGTATCAGTCCTCCCCACCGGGTGTGGCTTTTATTGGGGTCTTTGCCGGCGGGGTCAAAAAAACGGTCCCAGTCCAGCCTGCTGGATGGTATCTCTTCTATCAGCGACCTGTCCGTGTCCAGGGCCTCCCAGAAGGAATTGACATCATTGCTCCGGGGGAAACAGCCCGACAACCCTATTATCGCAACCGGCACGGGTCCCGTCTCCTGGGCGGATAAGGCAGTAATAAGTTTTGCTCTTTTGCTTTCTGCGTTCATAGCTTCCGGGTTTAAAAAGGACAATCAGACTCCGATTATAAATAATGTGAGACAAGCGATTTCAGATATGGAAGGGAGCTCATGACCATGTCATAGTCCACGCCGAAATCCACCAGGCAGACAACGTCATTGACACCGGCGGCCAGCGCTTTCCCGACCACCCGCCGTCCATCTTCCACGGTCCCGAAAATCGCGCCGGTGGTGAAGTACCGGTGAAAGGCATATTCCAGTATCTTTTCTTTTTCGACTGCCGGCATGGGCGTATGCCGGCCATTACCATCCTGCATGGCAGCGAGGTGCGCCTCCATGGAGCTGTAGATATATTTTTTAAAGGGAGCTTCCACTGCCTGCCGGACCAGGGCCGCATCTTTATGGACCATCGTGTGTAGCATGAGAGAAACAGTTCCGGTCATCGGATCAAAGCCTGCCTGGGCGCGTGCCTGCCGGTACAGCGCTATCTTCCTGCTCATGGCATCGAGGTCCATGCCATACAGCATGGTGAAAAGATTATAGCCCATTTTGCCGGCGTGAACAAAGGAGTCATCGCTTTTGGTTGCCAGGAGCCAAACCCGGAGCTCTTTTTGCACCGGGCGAGGATAGACCGTGATGGGTACCTGTTCTCCGCCGGGCCCGGGAAAATTGACGGTGCCGCCCCGCCATAGCTCCTGTACCACAGGGATACGGTCCCAACAGATCTGCTTGCGCTCTTCATAGTTGCCCGGCGCAAAGATGAAGTCGTTCCTGTTCCATCCTGTCCCAAAACCCAGGTCGACGCGTCCGTTGGAAAGGATATCGTTCATGGCCCACCATTCCACTACTTCGGCGGGATGGTGCAATGGCAGCGAGATCCCGGCGGTGCGGAAACGGATATGTCTGGTCTGAGGGATCAGGTGGGCAGCCATGATCGCAGAGTTGGCGTAAATGGACCCGAATTCATAAAAATGCCGTTCGGGTATATACACGGCTTCAAAGCCCTCCCGGTCCCCGAACAAGGTAACCTGTTTCATGAAGTCATATTTACGTGCATCCGCGATGTCTTTCCGGACGTCCGAAAAGAAGAGAAAGCTAAAGCTGACGGCCGGCGTCGATGCCTTTGGGGCGCCGCTGATCTCATTTTGCCTGACGTTCAGCAATTCTTCAATTGTATCCATGATAGTTTAATTTTTGAGGTGGATAGCCAGTTCCGCCAGCGTCGGGAATTCGAGCAGGTATTTGGGCGGTATTTCGCATTTCAGTTTCCTGCTGAGATTGACGGAGAGCCGCATGGCGAGGATGGAATCCAGGCCATAATCCTGCAGCGCCCGGGTATCCACGATATCGGGCACCTGTAATATTTCCCGGGCGGATTCACGGAGGATGCCGAGGATATCGGTCCCGTCATGGTTTTCGTTGACCTTGCCGTTGGTGTGCGTTCCGTTGACAGACAGACCATTGGCCCCGAACAGCAGGCTGTACAGCCGTTCGACGAGGGAAGGATCCATCTGCTCCATTTCATCCATGGATATGTACCGGCGGATCGCGGCAATGGCGATCTGGCCGCCATTGCGATGTTGTTGCTCCCAGGAAGCAATGAGTTGCTGCAAGTGCGCATTGCGGGATGGCGGGGCTGGATCCGGGGGTTGCCTGATCTCCAATACCTCCTTTACCTTATGCGGGTCCAGGACGGCGCAAAGCCCCAGCACCGGGAGTCCGGCATGGCAGGCCGCCTCTATCCGGGTGAAAGCAGATGCCATATTGATAAGGTCCAGTCCAAGTCCCCCCATCTTTGCACGGCTTTCCGGAAATAACCGGTCTACCTCCCAGGGACCCCAGCAAAGGGATACGGTCGCTCCCGTCCTTTTACCTTCCCTTACCATTTTACTGCGTTGGCTGGCAAATTCGTTTTGGAAGGCCGCGGAGTAAGCATAGTCGGAATCGCCGCGAGCCCCATAGGCCCCGATGGAAGCGAACAACAGGAAAAAATCCAGCTCATCCTGTTCCGTCAGTTCGTCCAGGTGGCGGGTCCCGAGAATCTTAACGCGGCTGACCGAATTAAAGGAGTCCCAGCTTTTTGAAACGATGCCCCTGCTGTCGTGCGCCCTGGCCAGGTTGATCACGCCGTGGATCTCCTTCCATTCCTGCCTGATCTGCCGGAACACATCCTGCAATGCCGTCCTATCGGCGATGTCTGCCGTATAATAGCGGACGACAGCGCCTGCCTGCTGCAGTTCCCGGCATTCTTTTATCCTGGCCTCATCGGGTGCAGTCCGGGATATGATCGCCAGGTTAGGCTGGCAGGTATCTGCCAGCTGTCTCAGCAAAGCGCTCCCGACGTAGCCCATCCCGCCGGCTATCACGTAATTCCTTTGCCTGCGAAACACCGGGGCAGGTGCGGCGGGCAGGGGTGTCTCCACTAACTGGCGGATGTGCCGTGTTTCCCCTTTATAAATGATCTCTATGAATTCCCTGCAGGAGTCCGGCGCTGGCGTTCCCGACAGCCACTCCTTCACCAGCATCCGGTGTCTTGCGGTGGGGTCTGTGAGGCCATGCAGCCGGATGGAGCGCCATATGTGCTGGTTGTTTTCCTTCATAGCGGACCGGAAGAAACCTGAGAGGGCGCGGCATTCCGGGTGAATGTGCGTATCGTCGGTGAGGAACTGGTAGTAGAGCTGAATACGATCGTCCGGGACCGTTTGCATCAGCATGCTGCTCAACTTATAGACGTTGTGGATCTCCTGTTCGGCATAGGCAGCGGAGGGATCGGACAGCGTGCCGGGTCCCAGGAACAGGATGATCTCCGGTCTCAGTTCCCGGATCGCCGGCTGGTCTATGTCATCGGCGTGAAGGATGTCAATTACAAGGGGCTGCAGACTCCCGGCGCGTGCCAGCTGCTCCAATAGTTCCCTGAGCGGACCGGGATCGCTGCTGGTACCGTGAACGATGCAGATGCGCCTGGATACCTGGTCCTGCAGCCGCTGCTGCCAGTCCGTCTTCTCCGGCAGCGGTGCAATCTCCTTTTTTTCCGTCGTGAACAGCCAATTCTTCTCCTGCGCGGGCGGCGGGACCGGGGGCTTGCTTACCGCCTCGCGGATCGCATCAGGCAGCCAGTATCTTGTTTGCCGGAAAGGATAGGTCGGAAGACTGACCCGAACGGGCCGGTCCCCCTTTTGCATGGCATGCCATCGTTCCCAGTCTATTACTGTGCCCGTGACCCAGGCTGCTGCCAGACGTTGTGCTTCGCCGTTGTATATCCAGGACTCCAGCTGGTGGGGCTGGGGATGGGCCTCACCCGGCTTGTCTGCGGCATCGATGGCAGCAGGCACGGAGCCGGTAATGACCGCCGGGTCCGCGGGCTTTCCTTCCAGGTAGGCCGTCAGGCTTTCCCTGAGCATTTCGGTGGAATGTACCACGATCGCCAGTCGTTCTTCCATGGCTTCGCGGCCTACTTGCAGGGTATAGGCGATATGCCGCAACGGGGTTTGACGGGGGAGGTGGGACTCCGCCGTGATAAAATCGAGCAGCTGTCGTACGCTTTGCCGCAATACATCTGCGTGGCGGGCCGACATCACGATGACGGCGGGCTGGCCTGCCCCGCTCTGCACGTCATCCGGTAAACTGCGGCTGAATTCCTCCAGGATGAGATGGGCGTTGGAACCGCCTGCACCGAAGGAAGACAGGCAGGCAATTCCTGTTTCGCGGGAGACGCTTCCCGGAGAGGGCTGCCTTTTTTTCCAGAGGGCAAGCTCCTTTTGTACGTAGAACGGAGATCGCCCGAAATGGATATTCGGGTTCAGCGATGACGCATGCAGGCTGGGCGCCAGCATCCCGTTCTGCATTTGCAGGATGACCTTGGTCAGGCCTGCAATACCCGCCGCGGCTTCCAGGTGACCGATGTTGGATTTGACGGAACCGATCGCGCAGAACTGGTTGTCGGCCGTGTCTGCCCGAAAGGCCCGGGAAAGGCCTGTTATTTCAATGGGATCGCCCAGGAAAGTACCCGTGCCGTGCGCTTCCACATACCCTACGTCGCGGGCGTTGAGCCCGGCCTTATCGAGGGTTTCCCGAATGAGCGCCTCCTGGGCGATGGGGTTGGGGACCGTGTATCCGCTGGTCCGGCCGCCGTGATTGACGCCCGTGCTGCGGATGACGGCATAAATATTGTCTCCGTCCGCGATAGCTTCAGATAAGCGTTTCAGCAGAACCGCCCCTACGCCTTCGCCGGGTACGAACCCGCTGCCGCCTTCGCCAAAGCTCCGGCACTTCCCATCGGTGGCCAAAAAGGATTGGGAACAAAGACCAATATATGTTTGCGGGTGAAGATACAGGTTGACCCCTCCCGCGATCGCCATCCTGCAAGTTCTCCGTAAGAGTTGTTCGCAGGCTTCATGAATAGCGGTAAGCGAAGAAGAGCACATAGTATCTATCGCCATGCTGGGGCCGTTGAGGTTTAAGTGGTATGAGACGCGATTGGCCACGGAGCTGAAAGAGGTCCGAACAAAACTGTCTTTACCGGTGGCGCTTAGTGCGGGACCGTGTAGTTCAAATCCTGTCTTGGTGACACCGGCGAATACGCCCACATTTCCTTTGAACCGATCCGTCAATTGTTGCCGGGTATATCCTGCGTCTTCCAGTACCGCCCAGGCGATCTGTAAAAAGAGACGTTCCTGGGGGTCCATGGAATGGGCTTCACGCGGGGAAATATTGAAGAAAAGGGGATCGAAACCGGCAAAGTCCTCGAGGAAGGCCCCCCATTTACTATAGCTTTTGCCGGACTCTATCGCCTTGTCCTTGTCAGGCGTAAAGAAGCCGGACAGGTCCCATCTGTCGGCCGGGATCTCCGTTATGCAATCCCTGCCGTCACGAAGGTTTTGCCAGAAAGTAGCCAGCGTCGGAGCCTGGGGATAACGGCCGCTCAGACCAATGACGGCGATGGGCTCATCCGGCTGCCGGGGCAGGGCCGGCGCACCGGTGATGGCAGGCGCAGTGGCGTCGGCGGGCGCGGGTGCGTCCATCGCATCCACCCAATGCCGGCAGTCTTCTTCCTTTTCCTTTAAAAGGAAATCAGCCATCAGGGACAGATTGGGATATTCATAAAAAAGCGTTTTGGACAATTCGCCGAAAATTTGTTCCAGCAGCTGGTTGAGCCGGACGATCATGACCGAATTAAGTCCATAGGCTTGAAACTCCTCTTTCTCATCGATCCGGGAGGCCGGCAATTTGACCACCTGACCGAAAAGATCTTTTAGCTGCGCGAGGGTGGCGGCTTTGAGCGAGCCGGCGGGTTGCAGGGCCGGCGAGGATGCCGGTTGCCGGCTAGGCGTTGCCGGCTGCCGGCCTGCCAAGGCAGGCGGCTGGAGGCCTATAGAAGTTTGGATCATATCTTCATAGCCATGGAGGACCATGACCTGGTCGGATCCGCTGGCGATGGCCTGGTAAAATGCTGACAGCGCCGGCGCTGTTGGCAGGGGAAGCCAGCCTTGTTTCCGCTGCAGCTCTTCCACGATCTCCTGACCCACGCGCATACCGCCTTCTTCCCACAACGGCCAGTTGATGGAAACCGTGCGGCCGCGCCGGGCGCCGGCCGCCACCAACTTGTTGCGGCGCCATGCAAATTCATCCATGAACGCATTGGCGGAGGCATAGTCTGCCTGCCCGGGATTACCAAAAGCACCGGCTATGGAAGAGAACAGCACGAAGAAGTCCAGGACTATGTCGCGCGTCAGCGCATCGAGGTGCAGCAGGCCATCCACTTTGGGAGCCATTACTTCGCGCCATTCCTGGTCTGTCTTCCGGATAAGGTGACTATCCCTGGTAACGCCGGCGCTGTGGATGATGCCTGTCAGCGATCCGAAATTGCCGAGAATATCGTCGATCAGCTGTTCTGAGGATAAAGCATCGGCGATATCTGCCTGCCGGTAGTGGATCCTGAGCCCCTTCTGCCGCAGCGATGACAATGCCTGAGATCTTCCGTCGGCCGGAGATCGTCCGCTGATGATGATCGTGGCCCCGGGGCGCCTGCGGCCAATCTCCTCCGCAAAAATGAGCCCGATGCCGCCGGCTCCGCCGGTAATGAGATAAACGCCGTCCTCCTTCCAGAGCGTGCCCGGGTCTGTCACACCGGAGCTGATGGTCAGCTTACGCCAGGCCTGTTCCATGGCCTCGCCTGTATAACGCAGCCGGATACCCGATGGAGCATTCCTCTGCTCCTGCAGCACCAGGGACAGCCGTTCCGGCGGAAGGGATCCATCTATCTCTATCAGCTGGCCTTTCAGCCGGGGATTCTCCAGCCCTGCCGTCCTCAGGAGAGCCAGCAGCGCGGCAAGCAGCGGCTGTTGTGCCGCTGTCACCAGCTGGATGCGGATGTTGCCCGATGTCCGGTCGGCCAGCAGATGCCGGATAAAACCCAGCAGCTGCGCGGAGAGGTCCGGGAATCCATCTGAGCCCGCATCGTCGCCGGCGTTGAGGGAAATGATGTGGTCGCCGGGCGATTGCCTGTGCAGGAAATCCGCATGTCTTTCCTGCAGAAGGGATCCGGCCAGCAGAATATAGTGATGAGTGACTGATGGGCCGGCATCGAACGTAGCGCCTGGCCGGGGCTTCCAATAAGGCTGTAAAAGCATTGTCACGGGCTGATGGCCCGGGGTGTTTGTCACGGGCTGATGGCCCGGGGTCTCCGGCAGCGAGGCGACGGAATTACCACGGGGAGCCCAGTAACGCTCTTTTTCGAATGGATAAGCAGGCAGGCTGAGTCTGCGGAAGCTGGCGCCTGTTGCCTTCGCGGCCTCATGAAGCAGGCTCCAATCCACGTGCAGGCCTCTTACCCAAAATTCAGCTATCTTGCGATATTTTTTTCGCCCGATCCATTTTGCCAGCGCGCCCTGCAATTCTTCGTCGCGCTCAAAAGCGTTGATAATGGGGTTGTCCCGATCTATCCTTCCCAGGTAAAGACCTTCGATATTCTCTTCACCGGATATGAATTGCCTTAAGCGGTCCTGCAATTCGTCCGTGGAGCTCACGATCACTGCCAGCCTGGATTCAAGGGCATCCCGTCCAGCGTGGAGCGTGAAGGCAAGATCGCTTAAATTGGTATTCTTCCGGCGGTCCAGGTATGCCCCGAGCCGTTGCGCGACCTTACGAAGCCGTTCGGGGTTTTTTGCGGATAGGACGATGATCGCCTGTTCCCGCTGCTCCGCAGCTGCTTCCCGGGAAGGTTCGGCCAGGGCTGGTCCATTGTATTCTTCAATAACGAGATGCGCGTTGGCTCCGCCTGCGCCGAATGACGAAAGGCCCGCCCGTCTCAAATATTCCTGCTGCCGCCCTTCGTGCAGGAGCACGGGTCTTTGCCAATCGGCCAGTTGTCTTTGTACTATGAAGGGACTGTTCTCAAAATCGATGTTGGGATTGAGCGCCTGTGCATGGAGAGAAGGCGCCAGCTTCCGGTGACGTAGCTGAAGGATCAGCTTGGTGAGACCGGCGATGCCGGCTGCGCTTTCGCCGTGGCCGATATTCGATTTCACCGATCCGATGGCGCAGAATTGCTTTTCGCCAGTAGAAGCACGGAAGGCATTTTCCAGGCCTTTGATCTCTATCGGATCTCCAAGGGAGGTGCCCGTTCCGTGCGCTTCGACATAGCTGATGGTCCGCGGATCGATGCCTGCGTGGCGACAGGCTGCTGCGATGACTGCAGACTGCGCGCGGGGGTTGGGCACCGTAAAACCGTTGGCCTTACCGCCGTGATTGATAGCCGTAGCCTTTATCACGCCATAGATATGATCCCCGTCGGAGACGGCACGGGCAAGCGGCTTCAGGAATACGGCGCCGACCCCTTCGGAAGGGACATAACCGTCACCTCCCTCGCCAAAGCTTTCACACCGGCCTTTTCCTGAGATAAATCTTCCTTGTGCCAGTAACAGGTATTTGTTGGGATGGATAGAGAGGTTGACCCCTCCGGCAATTGCGGCGGTGCATTCGCCGCTGGCGATGCTCCGGCAAGCCAGATGGATTGCCGTGAGGGATGAGGAGCACATGGTATCGATGGCCATGCTGGGCCCGCTGAAATTATAAAAATAAGACACCCGGTTGGCGATGGAGGAAGGGTTCCCGAATAAAGCGATGTTCCTTCCCCGGCGGCTTTCTTCGACGCCGAACAGTTGATATTCGGAGTACATCACGCCTACGTATACGCCGATATTGGCCGGCGACTCCTGCTGTTCGCCGCTGCCCAGGGTCTGTCTGTTATAGCCGGCGTCTTCGATGGTCTCGTGGGCGCATTGGAGGAACAGCCGTTCCTGCGGGTCCAATAGTTCCGCCTCATGGGGGGAGATGTTAAAGAACAATGGGTCGAACTCATCGACGCCCTGCAGGAAACCGCCCCATTTGCCGTAGGTCTTGCCCTGTGCATGCCGGTTGGGATCGTAATACAATTGATAATCCCACCTGTCAGCCGGAATTTCAGTGATACAGTCCTTGCCTGTCCGGAGGTTTTCCCAGAATTCTTCCAGGTCGGATGCTCCCGGGTACCTGCCGGAGATGCCGACGACGGCGATATCCAGCGGGGAAGGGGTTTGCAGAGGAGCAGATGACGAAGGACCGCGCATTGCGGTGAGGGGCGATGCGATGGCGGGCGCCGCGGTGAAGGGCGTTGGCGAAAGGGATGCCGGGGAGTCCGGTGAGGCGGAGCCGGGCGCTGGGCGTGGGTTTGGAAAGGCGGCTGCGTGATGGGTAAGGAGATACCTGGCGAGCTCGCGTACGGTCCGGTATTCAAAAAATAAAGTCTTGCTAACGGGACCGAACATCTTTTCCAATCTGCCGGTGAATTTCATGATCAGTACGGAATCCAGTCCATATTCTTCGAGTATGGCATCGGGCCTGAGCTTCCCGGGCGGCAATTTCATCACATCCAGGAACAGTTTTTTGAGAAGGTCGATCGCCGACTCTTCCATTTCTTCGGTGAAGGCATCCCCGGGAGCGGCATCGGCGGTTTGCGCGGGTGATGTCCGCAGGAGTACTTTATCGATGATGGCGTCCCGGTGTCCTTGTATAACCATTGCCTGTCCCAGGCCCGATCGCAGGATGTCATGGAAGGCCTGTAATCCGGCGGTGGTATCCAGGGCTTTCATGCCCATGCTATCGAAAAGGTATTCTTCCACCTCCTTCGGGACCTGCATACCACCTTCCTGCCACAGCGGCCAGTTGACTGACAAAGTGTGACCCTGGCGCAAACCGGCCGTCACCAGGGTATTGCGATAGAGGGCATATTCGTCCATAAATGCATTTGCCACTGCATAGTTCGATTGGCCGGCGTTACCCAGCGCCCCAGTGACAGAGGAGAAGAGAATAAAGAGATCCAATGGCACCTGTGCCGTCGCGCGATCGAGGCAGGTTACTCCGTCGACCTTCGGCGCCAGTACGGCGTCCCATTCCGGGGCGGTGCTATGAATGAGATAATTGTCCTGTATGACGCCGGCGCTGTGGATGATGCCATTCAAAGAACCATGCAGGGTCAGTATTTCCCCGATAGCATCGTGGACGGCCTTAGCGTCGGTGACATCGAGCTGGCGGTATTGCACGTTTGCGCCGTTGTGGCCCAGCTGCATGAGCTTTGATCGAATGGCCGGACCCAGTGCAGACCTGCCGGTCAGGATGAGCGTCACTTCTTTGGCGGTGCGGGCGATGTGGGATGCAAAGATCAGCCCCAGGCCTCCGGCGCCGCCGGTAATCAGATAGACGCCTTTGTCTTTCCAATGGATCTGCCGGAGCGGGGACGACTGAATGTTGGGTGAGGGTCCTGAGGCGTCGGCAGCCGGGCGGTCCAGCACCTTCCATTGCAGCACTTCCCGGATCCCGTTTCGGTAGCGTATATCCATTGCTGTAAGCATCGTTGAATTTTCGGCTGCTATCGCGGCCAGTTCCCGCTGGCCAGTGTTCGCCGGGATGCGGATCACCTGGCCGAAGAACCCGGGGTTTTCGATGGCCGCTGTTTTCAGCAACCCGCCGATGGCCGCCGCCAGGCGGTTTTCGCCTTCGACGGGGGAAAAAACCTGAACGAGCACATCGCCTTTTTCCTTTTGCACGGACCTGATCGTTTCCATCACCTGCCCTGCGAAAGCGCGGAAGCTGTCTGCGTCCGGGGCCTGGAGGCGGTGCCATTCCACCGGATCCTGCGGAGTATTGAAGGGGGCGGATCCTGCGGGCGTGGTGAGAAGTACGAGTCTTTTGATCCAGTTCTTTGTGACGGGGGGTTCAGGGGCGGATGGTTCCCACACCGGCGCCAGCAGTAAGGTTTCCGATGACGGGCCCGGTTTGCCGGCGATGGCAGCGGCGGCAGAAGCAGTGGCAGTTACGGAGGTGACGGCAAGCGTGACGCCTTTCATACGAAAGGTAATAATGCCGCTGCCGTCGAGTATATCGATGTCCAGTATCCGCGATCGTGCGTCCTGGTCCTTACGTCCATGTATAATTGCCCATTCACCCGGCCGGCAGGGGTGGACCGCTTCCACTTCCTTCATGGCCACCGGGAGGAACATCTGTCCGCTGCCGTTCCCTGCCGCGTAGTGCCAGAACAAGGTTGCCTGTAAGGCGGGTTCCAGCCAGGCCACCTTCCATTCCCATTGGTCCTGCAGGTCCAGGGCGGCAGGGGGTGGGACGATCCTGGCCAGGAGCATGCCGTCACCTGCGTGAATCTCCCGGAGTCCCTGCAAGGACTGTCCGTAGTGAAACCCATAGGCTTCAAACGCGTTGTAGATCCCAGCATGGGCAAATGACGTATTGCATGCCCTCAGTAGCTGGTCCAGCGGCTCCATTGAACGGTCCTCCTCCACCGACGTGGAAAAGATGCCGGCTTTTCCCTGCAGGAAAATATCTTTTTGATGAGGCTCCGCACCGCCGTCAGTGACCATGAAATCCAGCAGGCCATTTTGACCCCGCTGCAGTTCAATATGCAGGGTTATCCCTTTGTCGGCCACTGCTACGGGAAGCTGCCAGCTGATGTCATACAGCCGGATCCTGGGGTTGCCGGAGGCTGCAGTGAGGGACTGCCGGATGGCGGCATTGACCATTTCCAGGCTGACTGCGGCCGGCAGGACCCTGCGTCCCCTGACCAGGTGATCCTGCAAATAAAATTCATTGCCGGTGAAATGCGTACTGAAGCGTTGGGTCTCCAGGTCCGAAATATTGGCATGGAGGAGGGGATGCAGATATGGCAAGGTACCGGAAGGCAATGGTGTCGTTCCTTTCGTTTCGATCCAATAGCGCTCGCGCCGGAATGGATACACCGGCAGGCTGATCCTGCGGGGTGCCGTTGTTGGAAGGGCCGGATCAACGGAGGGCTGAGCCGGCATATGCCTGGTCATCACTGCATTCAGATCCCCGCGGATGAATTCGCCGAGCTGGTAGGACAGGTCGGAAACGGAGCTGACGGAAAGGACCAGGCGGCTCGTCATCTGTTCCCTGCCAGTCTGCAGGGTAAAGGCCAGGTCTGCCAGCCGGGAATCCGTTATTTGCCAGAAGGCCAGGCTGTCCGGTTGCAGCGCTGTCCATAGTTGTCTGGCCCGTTGTTCCAGTCTGTCTTCGTCCGGGGCGGATAACAGGATGACCGTTCGTTCCCCGGCGACTTTCGGGGAAATGGCAGCCGGGGGCGTTGAAGGCATGTATTCCTCCAGGATAATATGTGCGTTGCTTCCCCCTGCCCCGAAAGACGATATGCCTGCGCAAAGGGGGCGTTCACGCACCTCTCCGTCGCAAGCTACGGTGAGTCGCTGCCAATCGGATAAGGTCTGCTGTACATAGAACGGACTTGCGGCAAAATCGATGTTCGCATTGAGTGTTTGCGAATGAAGGGAAGGCACTATTTTGCGATACCTCATTTGCAGGATCACCTTCGTGAGACCGGCGATGCCGGCGGCGCTTTCACAATGGCCAATATTGGACTTGACGGAACCTATGGAGCAGAACCCCTTATCGTCCGTGTAACCCTGTATTGCCTTGCTCAGTCCGGCTATTTCGATGGGATCGCCCAGATAAGTGCCTGTGCCATGCGCCTCAAAATAACCGATGTTCCTGGGATCGATACCGGCCTCCCTGAATGCGCTGCTGATCACTGCTGCCTGTGCCTTTGGATTAGGCACGGTATAGCCATTGGTCTTACCGCCGTGATTGATAGCGGTGGATTTAATCACCGCATAAATATTGTCCTTGTCTTCGATGGCGCGGGACAAAGGTTTCAGCAGGACGGCGCCCACGCCTTCGCCGGGGACATACCCGTCGCCGCCTGAACCAAAGCTTTCGCAGCGGCCCTTGCTGGACGCAAATCTCCCCTGGCTGAGGAATAGGTACTTATTCGGATGGATGGAAACGTTGACACCACCGGCGACAGCCAGTTGGCATTTACCCCTTGCAAGGCTCTCGCAGGCCAGGTGGATGGCTGTCAGTGAAGAAGAGCACATGGTGTCGACAGCCATGCTTGGACCGTGGAAGTCGAAGAAATAGGAAACCCTGTTGGCAATGGATGATGGCAATCCCCAGAGAGCCACCGGGCGTCCCTGCATCGTTTCCTGCGCTCCGAACAGCTGGTATTCTTCATACATTACCCCTGCGTACACGCCGAAGGAGCGACCCAGGCCATCCTTTGTTCCGGACGCCAGGGAAGAACGGCTGTAGCCTGCATCTTCCAGGGCCTCGTATACACATTGGAGAAAGAGCCTTTCCTGGGGGTCCATCCGTTCAGCCTCGAGCGGCGAAATATTGAAGAACAGCGGGTCGAATTTATCTACATCACGAATGAATCCGCCCCATTTGCTGTATGATCTACCCTCTTTATCCTTGTCTGCGTCAAAATAAAGCCGATGGTCCCAGCGTTCCGGCGGAATTTCGGTGATGCTATCCCGTCCCTGACATAGGTTGTCCCAGAACTCCTGCAGATTATCTGCTCCCGGATACCTGCCGGCCACGCCGATGATGGCAATATCAAGAGCGCCGGTAGTTTTTGCATCGGGTGGGGAGGGTATTTTTGAAACAGGGGTTATGGAGGGGACGGGTTCTGGCGCAATGGCCGCAGGGCCGGGTTGCGGCCCGATTATCTCCTGTAATTTTGTTTTATGATGCTCCAGAAAATATTGGGTGAGTTCGCGAAGATTCTGATATTCGAAGAACAGGGTCTTGGGCAGGACCCCGAAAACCTTCTCCAATGCTGCCGTCATCTGCATGACCATGATAGAGTCGATGCCATATTGCTCCATGGCTGTATCCGGATCGATCCTGTCAGCGTGTCTTTTGATAATGCCTGATAAGAGGTCCTTAAAATAATTCACGGTTCCTTCATAGGATAGGCTGTCTCTTTTGGAAAGGACGGGGGCGTCCGGGATGGATTGGGCCGGAGGGGCAGTTTGGACAGGTGAGACTGTTTGGGCCGTTGAGGCAGGTGAGACTGTTCGGGCTGTTGAGGCAGGTGAGCCGGCCTGTGCTTTAGGTACGACGGCAAGGCTTGCATGCCCGGAAAACAGGCAACGGTACAATGATGTAATGCCTTCGGTCGTCTCCAGCAGCCGCATCTTCATTTGCGTTAAAAAAGCCGATTGCATTTCCGGCGGGGGCTGCATGCCACCCTCGCGCCACAGCGGCCAGCTGATGGAAAGCGTGTGGCCATGCCGTTGTCCTCCGGCCACCATCTGGTTGCGGCTGGCGGCAAACTCATGAAGATAGGCATTGGCCGCAGCATAATCTGCCTGGCCGGCATTCCCTTCCGATGCGACGATCGAAGAGAACAGGACAAAAAAATCCAGTGGCAGATGCCGGGTAAGATCGTCCAGCCAGGTAGTACCCAGTACCTTGGGGGCCAGCACCCCGACGAGATCTTCCTTTGTCTTATTTATGATGAAGCTGTCCCGGATAATGCCTGCGCCGTGCAGTATCCCATCCAGCCGGGAATGCCTGGTGAGAATGTTGCGGATGAGGTTCTCCAGCGATGGTCTGTCTCCCGCATCCGCGGTCATATAATCCAATGCCGCACCCGATCGCTCCAGCTCCTGTATGGCTTTCTTTGCGGCTTCGCCGAGGGGAGAGCGGCCGGCTAAAATGATCGCAGGATTCTTTACCTTACTGGCAATTTCCCGGGCAAACATCAAACCCAGACCGCCGGCGCCTCCGGTGATCAGATAAACGCCTCCATCCTTCCAGGGGGTGTGGTCCAGCCGGGACATCGGGGGCATCTCTTTCCAGTGCAGCACCTGTCTTCGTCCATGACGATAATCGATCTGATCGGCCGCTCCGGACGATGCATTTTCCATCACTATCCGGGGAATATTATCCAGTGCCGATACACGGATGACCTGGCCTGTGAAGTAAGGGTTCTCCAGCCTGGCGGAACGGAGCAGCCCCGACAAGCCCATGAAGTGATCGTTTTCCGCCGGCCCGGCGATGACGATCTGTGCAAGGATCCTGCCGACCGACCTTGTCCTGAACAGCGGCCTGATCGTTTCGAATATGCTTACCGCGGAATCCACGTATGCCTGACCGATGTCGGATCCGCCGGCGTCTGATCTGCCTGCCGGCAACCGGATGAAGCTGGTACCGGGCAGCTGATGATGCCATTCATCGGGGATCGGGTCCTCTGTCTGGCAAAGAAAGACAACATGCTGCTGATAGGCCGGCGCGGTCGCGACGACCTCGGCAGGTGCTTCGATCCACACGGGCTGCAAAAGGGAAATGTCATTCCCGCTGGTCTTCCGGAATGAGAGGTTGGTTATCCGGACACACACCTGTCCGGACGGGTCGTATAGCGTCAGGTGCACGCGTCGCACCGAAGCGGGCATGCGCCCCGTGGATGCGTCGGAAGAAGTTGTGATCAGGGTCCACATCTCCGGGGTACAGGGGCGGATCACTTCCAGCCTGTCCAGCGCGAAGGGAAGATACTGACCGGGATCCGGTCCATCCGGACTGCTGCCTGCCACCAGGGCTGCCTGCAGGGCCGCATCCATTAGACCGGGATGCAGCACGTAATTATCGGCCGGATTGAAGTTGCCGCCCGGGACTTTCATCCGGGCAAGGCTTTGGCCATTGCCCTCCCACAGCCCTTCCAGCGCCTGATGGGAAGGGCCATACCGGAATCCCATGCGGGACAGCTGGCAGTAGATCTGGTCTTTGGACCAGGACGTCCGATGGGCATTTTCGCGAAGCGAAGAAATGTCAACTGTCGCGGTGTCATGGGGTTTGGAGAGCCTGGCCGACCCGGTGCTATAGATCGTGGCTTCGGGATCTTCCTCCGTCAAACCGTTCGTCACCTGGAAAGAAACGCAGTCTTGTGCCTGCGGACTAAGCCTGGTATGGATCTCCGTATGGTTTGCATCCCCAAATACCGGTTGCCCCCACATGACATTCTCCAGTACGATGACATGTCCGGGGGTTATCTCCTGAATGGCCGCTGCAATAGCTGCCCGGACCATCTCCAGGCAAGCCACCGCGGGCAAGACTTTCCTGCCATTGACCACATGGTCTTTCAGGAACGGCTCGTTCCCGGTGAAAACGGAACTGAACCTGCAACCGGAAAAGCCGGAAATATTACTGGTGAGCAGCGGGTGCAACCGGCTGTCGGCGCCGTCGGCCTCCGGCATCCAGAAATGGCTGCGGGTAAAAGGGTAAGCCGGCAGCGCTATGCGACTCCCCTGGCTGCCCAGCCAGGGTCTTTCCCAGTCAGGGTTTATCCCCTTGACATATAGCCGGGCCATCGAACCAAGTATCGTATGAAAAGTATGCTCATCGGCGTACGGACAGGCCGCCAGTTTCCCGGTGCTTAACCCGGAGAGCTCCAGTAACAGCTCGTGTTCGCCGTTGTCCTGCGACACGTGCCGGAAGCAGTCAGCATGGCCATCGCCGGCCAGGAGGCCAGCCAGCTTATTCCGGAGATCGGAGGGGTCCTTTGCAATAAAGGCTAATCGTCGTGGGAAATGTTCCCGTCCTATTGCAAGCGTACGACAGACGTCGGCAAGTTGTATCGGGGCGGGCCGGTCTTTCAGCCAATCCGCCAGGTCTTTTACTTTGAGAAGCAGGTTTTCTTCCGTACGGGCCGACAAACAGACCAGGTAGAAGGGCGGCTGATCTTCCGGGACCTTTGCGGGAACGCGGGCAGGCGCCTCTTCCAGAACGACATGCGCATTCGTTCCCCCGAAACCGAAGGAGCTTACGCCCGCCCTGCGTGGCAGCACGTTTCCGGCCTGATCGGTGGGCGCATTCCATTCTGTGAGGCTGGTGACCAGATAGAAGGGAGAGTCCTGTAGAGAAATGCGATTATTCAGTTGTTCAAAATTGGCGAGGCCCGGAAGCTGTCTGTGTTTCATGGAAAGAAGCACTTTTATGACACCTGCAATACCTGCAGCTGCCTCCAGGTGGCCGATATTCGTCTTTACGGATCCCAGGCCGCAATAATACGTCGATGCTTCCGCGCCGTCGACCCTGAAAGCCCCCAGCAAACCCTGTATCTCTATGGGGTCGCCTTTGGGCGTTCCGGTGCCATGGGTCTCCACATAGGTAATCGTCCGTGCATGGACCCCCGCCGCCCGCCGGGCTTCGGCGATGACTTCCCGCTGCGCATCGGGGTTCGGGTAGGTGAGAGAATAGGTTTTACCACCGTGGTTCACTGCGCTCCCTTTGAGGATGCCGTAGATATGGTCGCCATCCACCAGCGCCTGTGGCAATGGCTTCAGCAGCAGGAATCCCGCGCCTTCACCACGCACATAACCGTCTGCTTTGTCGTCAAAGGTCTTACAGGATCCGGTGGGAGACAACATGCCGGTCTTGGAAAATGAGATGTGCCGGGTAGGGGTCAGCAACAGGTTGATGCCGCCTGCGAGCGCCATCCTGCATTCGCCGGCATGGATGGATTGCATGGCGGTGTGCATGGCATTCAGTGAGCTGGAGCAAGCCGTATCGATAGGCAGGCTGGGTCCTTTCAGGTTAAAATACCAGGAGATACGGTTAGCAATAAGCGCTGTCGCCGTACCGGTGGAGTGATGGGCCTCTATGGACAGTTGTCCTGTCCGTTCCTGGAGCTCCTTATAATCGTGATTGAAAACGCCCAGAAAAACGCCTGTTTTGCCGCCCGATACCAGGGACGGGCGGATACCCGCATCTTCGAAACAGGACCAGGCCAGTTCCAGCATGATACGTTGCTGCGGGTCCATCCTTTCCACTTCTTTTGCCGACAATCCGAAAAAATCGGCATCGAAGGCGTCCACGTCAGTAAGGAAACCGCCCCATTTACTGTTACTTTTATTCCTACCGGTCATCGGGTCGCCCCAAAATGCCCGCCAGTCCCAACGGTTCCCGGGCACTTCTTCAATGCTCGAGCGGCCGGCCTTGAGGTTTTCCCAATATTGCAGGTAGTTGTTTGCTCCGGGGAATCTGCCGGACAGACCGATGACGGCTATATCCGGCTTGTCCTGTCCGGTCTCCCTCTTATCCAATTCGATCATAGGAAAAGTTTTAGTTAACTGTCTCAGCAGTATCCCGCTGTATGCTGTATACCAGCTTCGTCAATACATCGCCCGGACCGACTTCCCTGATCGTCATTTCTCCCTGGTTGAGCAGGTATCGCACCGACTCGGCCCAACGTACAGGCTTGACCAATTGAAGCGCCAGGAGGGGAGTAATGGCATCGGCAGCATAGGGGGAGGCCTCCACATTGGAGACAACGGGTATAGCAGGAGCTGAAAAATGAAATTGTCGCAGAAACTCAGTAAAATCCTTCTTTGCGGGGTCCATATATCGTGAATGGAAGGCGCCGCTGACATTCAGCGGAAAATACAATGTGGCGCCTGCGGCCTCGAAATGCGGTCCGGCCGTCGCGATGATGCTACGCGGGCCGGACAAGACCACCTGGTTGTAGGAATTGTAGTTGGCGATGTCCAGTTCCTGCAGCTGGTGCCGTTCGATGACCTGTGTGATCTCTTCTTCGCTTAACCCTTTCACTGCCGCCATCCCGCCTTCCTTCATCCCGGCCATAAGCTCGCCTCTTTTTCTTACCAGCCGCAGGCCCGTCCCAAAGTCAATTGCGCCGGCTGCAAACAGGGCATTGTATTCTCCCAGGCTATGGCCGGCCAGGAAATCGGGTGTAATACCGTTGTCTTCCTTTAATTTCAACCAGGACAGCGCATTCACGACAAAGAGGGCCGGCTGCGTATACTGGGTGAGGTTGAGCAGCCGGTTTGAATTCTCCAGGCACAATTCTTTGACTGAATAGCCAAGTATGCTGTCGGCCTGCCGGGTCAGTTCCGGGAATTGGTCGAAGAGCCCTTCGCCCATCCCTTTCCGTTGTGAACCTTGTCCCGGAAAAACATAAGCAAGCAATCGTCCGGACCTTTTTATCGAAGGCGGTGCGGCCTTTGAAGGCGTTGCCGGGTTTGAAGGCGTTGCGGAATTTGCAGACAGAGCGAAATTTGAAGCAGGTGCGGACGTCCTGTCCGTGGCGAAGTATTGACAAAGTGCTGCCAGGTTCCGCTGCTCCTGACGAAAGGGGGACATGATTTGAAACCCTTTGGACGGGGATCCCTCCGGTATGTTATATTTTATCAGGTTAGCCAGCGAGCCGGCCGGCCCGGCATCGATGTAAACCAGTTGATCCTGCCTGCCGCAGGATGTCTCCAGGGATTGGATAGCTTCCGCAAACCGGATCGGTTGGCGAACCGTATCCCAGAAATATTGCTCCGGGATGTTTTCGTGCCATCCTCCCGATACGCCGGAGACAAGCGGTATCCGGGGCTTCCCAAGTGTTCTGCCCCGGAGGTAGCTGCAGTATGAGTCCCTTCCCGCATCGATGGCCGGGGAATGAAAACCATAGCTGACCATCAGCTCCTGGTGCAGGATGCCATTGTCCTTCATTGCCTTCTTTGCGGCTTCCAGCGATTTCTTTTCTCCTGCGACGACAAATTGTGCCGGGCCATTATGGGAAGCAACGGTGCAATTGCGGCGGATCTCAGGGATCTCGTCATAAACGTTGCTGTTGTGCAGGACGGCAATCATTCCTCCTTCGGTGCACGCATGGGAAATGATCCGCGCCTGGCCGATCACGAGCTCCAGTGCCTGCTCCTCGGTGAGGACGCCGGCCAAAGCAGCAGCGGTGAACTCACCGAGGCTGAACCCGGCAAGATAATCCGGAAAGATACCCTTGTCCGCCAGCATTTTTGCAAGCGCTATTTCAACCATGAAAATAGCAGGATGGGTATAGGCCAGCGGCAGGAACGGATCAAAGATCCTTTGTCCGGGATCATACAGCTTTTCCAGGATCGAAAAGCCCTGAAGGCGGCTGGCCGTACTATCCAATTCCATGAGCTTATCCCGGAAGACAGGCTCGGCATCATAAAGCGATTTGCCCATTTGAAAATAATGGGAGCCCTGGCCGGAAAACAAGAAAACGATCTTCATTGCAGGCTGATTTATAGGTTACTGGTAAAGTTGCGCCACTCTTTGTTCCGCAGCAGTATGCAGGATGTCCCGCATCAGGCGCAAAATATTTCCGATGGTTGCAGGTTTCAGATAATCCTCTATGTAGCACAGATTGACATGCAGTCCCCCTTCATTGAATCCGGCAATGCATTCCAATAGGGAATTCTTGATCTCTTCGGGATAGGCATTCCGCCCGAGGTCCTCATCGACGATCTCGTATTGCTCGTTATTCAGCCGTTTGCCCGTCTTTCCGAGATAGTTGAAGAGTATCTGAGGGTTCCTGCGCAGCCGCTTGAATGCTTTCCGTTCCTCCTCATCAGACAGTTGGTCGCCGATGTAAGCATACCCTGTGGCGTCACCTGGTACGGCCCTGATCTGACGCATCACTTCGGCAATGGCCTCATGCGTATCGGAAAGACCCGTGTCATTGAGGAGATAAACACGGATGACCGCCATGAACCCTACGGTGGGAACTTCCAGTCCGGCCATATATTCGGCAGGAAGGGTATTTCTTCCCGAGGTGGATACAGCCAGGTCCATCCAGGTCATTTTCCGCTGCCGGGCGATGGCAAGAAAAAAAACTGCGATCAGCAATATTTCCAGGTCATTCCCATACCGGTTGATCAGCATAAAAGTCGTTTCCTCCTCCAGCTGGAAATCCATGTAGCGGTAGTAAGGGATCAATTTCTTGTAACGTATCGCTTCCGTGATGTCTTTATCGGATGAATATTTTTCCGGGTAGTCGGTGGGCACCAGCTCGGCCTTTTCCCAGGGGAGGGAAGTCCAGTAGTCCTTCTGCCAGGGAATTAACCGGTCGCGGATATAGCCTTCCAGCAGGTAGACCCAACGCCTGTATTCGATGGCTGCTTTTTTCCGGAGGGGCGTCCCCTGCAGGAGGGAATGATAGGATGTCAGCAGCTCGCCGGACAAAGAAACCACGGAAACAAAGTCCGCCACCAGGTGGTGAAGGCAGAACCAGATACGGCCTTCACCCGGTGAAAATTTGAAGAACAGCACCCTCATGAGCCTTCCTCTTTCCGGCAACAGACAATCTCTTTCGTGCATACAGATCTGCCGGATCGTCCTTTGCTGTCCATGTGCATCCTCTTCCGAGAGGTCGAAGCTCTCAAAGGGATCGGACTCAGCCGCAGGGAAAATCTGCTGGAGGGGCCGGCCGCCGCGGGACGTGGCCCGGACGCGGAGATTCTCGTACTTCTCCATCAGGTAAAGGACGGCTTCGCGCAGCAGCGGCTCGTGAATGGGCTTCTTTGTCTTTACAAGAAATTCGATATTAACCCATCCGGGCCGCTCTAATTGAGGCAATTCACCCATCAACCATCGTTGTGCGTTGGTCAGGGGAAGGTATCCCTGTCTGTTACTTTCCATGTCGGATGATCTGTGCATGAATGGTGTTTATATTTTAATCAATTGATCGCAAGGCGCTTCCATGAGTACGCTCCGTCTCAGTAGCTCCACCCTGACCAGGACGCGGCGTTCATTCTTATGCCGGACCAGTTCGCAGTTCATGCCGGCAAAAGGCCCGGACGAGATAGTGAGGGATTCCTTTTCCTGAAATTCATAAGTGAGAACCTCCACGTTACGGCCATGTTCGGATATCAGTTTCAGCTGATCCACAACGCCTTCCGATACTCTCGCGATCTGGTTTCCGAATTTCACATAGTGGAGGACCCCATCGATGTTGAGGCCGGAAAAGTAGTCTGCGAAGTTTTGCAGGTAAATGAAGATATATGACGGAAACATGGGTACGCGGATGATCTTGTTGCGGTCCGCCCACTGACGAAAGATGGTTTGCGTCGGCAGATAATAAGTGAGCTTTTGCGCGTCCAGCGACGCAGAGATCTTCTTCTCCAGCTTTGATTTGGTGTAAAGCAGGTACCACCCGCTCTTAAATTGGTTCATATGATTAAGGTAGTTTACAATGCGGACAAGCCAGGTCAGAGGCGCATAAAGCTATCGCTACAGCTCGCCCAGTCGCGGGTCTGGCAGATAGAAAACATAATAACATTTATTGAAAGGATTCCTGAGAGGGGACAAGATTAGGATCGTATGGCAAGATAATTGTAGAAAGAATACTCAATAATAGCCAAAAAAAAATCTGAAAAAAATAGTAGATTTAACAAGCTTTTTGTATCGCCGATTTCGCTTTCTTCATAACGTCAATTAGTAGTTACACAGGAATTATTTTATAAAGATTTAACCTTATCACAATGAGTAACGTCGCTATCAAGCTCGCAATCGCCGACGACCACAAAGTTCTGAGGCAGACCTTCGTAAGGGCATTATCCGCCGAGCCGAACCTTCAACCAATATTTGAGGCCGACAACGGGGTAGAGCTACTAAAAAAGCTTGAAATTCAACAACCAGACGTTTTATTACTGGACATCCATATGCCTCTGCTGGACGGTATCGAAGCGCTGAAGGTCATCCACAAGAATTTCCCTTGCATACGAATTTTAATTTTTACCGGTTTCACCGACGATATCTATGTTATGCAGTGCCTGGAATATGGGATCAACGGGTTCCTGACAAAGAACATGGATCTCGAGGAGATCATTCGGGCTATCAAGACGGCCTATCTCAACGATGTATACCATACCAATTTGCTAGACAACTCGTTGTTTAAGAACTACCTTATCCAGAAAAAAAAGACATCGGCCAGGCTGTTGCCGGACTTCTCCGGTGAAGAGATGAAGATATTATCTTTACTCAGTGAGGAGAAAAATACCTATGAGATCTCCTGCATGATGAACCTTAGCAAGCGATCTATTGAATTAAAAAGGGACAAGATGCGGCAAAAGGCGAATGTTAAGACGCTTGGAGGCTTGTTGCTGTACGCGTTCAAACGAAAATTGATCCTGTGAGTGGGTGTTATTATCGCCGGGCGAGTAAAAAATTTGCAAATGCAAATCCATCGCATTACTTTTGAAATAAGGCCGGTCGTTCAGGCAGTGACCTGTAGCGATAGCTTTATCCGGGGCCTACCACAGGCTGTTATATGCCGTCATAAAATCCACCCATACCGCGTTTGTATTGCGAGGCAGCGTGATCGAACAAATGTAATCAGCTTTGCAGAATGAGATGGCATGGTATTGAAGATGATTCCTGTAGATGCTTATAAAACAATTATCTCCTTTCTTTTCTATCGATTGTATTTCCAAGGTCTTCAGGTCCATAGTAAGGCCGGTTCTAAGTATTTTAGTCAATGATTCCTTCACTGTCCAAAGCAAGGTGTGACCGGCGGGATCCGACATGCGGCAATTTTCCAGGAGTTTTTGGTCGGCCGCCGAAAGGTATTCCCTGGTTATCCCACCTAAGTCCGGCCTGATCCTTTCTATATCGACGCCCAGCGGGTGTTCTTCCGGGAATGCCAGCCCGATGCCGATGTCATCGCAATGGCTGATGCTGACCTGTATGTTGTAGTTGAGATGGCTTTTCACGACCGGGAACATGAAAACGCCCCGGTCGATATACACCGATGGCATGGCCGCTGGTCCCACGATCATAGAAATCGCCATTTTGGCCGCGACTCTTCCCAGCAGGTAGCTATCTTTCCTGATCGCGGTCGGCAGGCAATCGAAGACGTTCCTTTCCGCCGGATGGAGGACGTCCAGGAATTCCTCCAGGTCCGGCGTGCGACCTTTGATAAGGCCAAATCCGGCATTGAAGTCCCTGGTAGCACGGAGGAGCGTGATATTGCCTTTGCTGGTACTCATTGAAAGGAAGATAGAAAAAATTTTATTTAAACTACTCAATATGATCAACAAATCCCGAGCAGTATTCCTGTTCACCGGACAAGGATACCAATACCATGACCTGAGCGCAAATCTCTACAGATCGAACGCTACTTTCAGGGATACCCTGCAGAAGATGGACGTGGAGGCGTCCGGGATCACCGGGTATTCGGTCATCAATAGTTTGTACCGCATGAATGGGGCAGCCAGAAAGCCCGCAGATGACATTTGTTATTCCCATGCGGTGACCTATATGCTTGAGTATGCCCTGGCGATGGCGCTTCAGGAGGAGATGGACGTCCATCCATCCTATGTGCTCGGCGTGGGATTAGGGGAAGCTGTGGCCGCGACGGTATGCGGCGCGGTCGATCCATCCGAGATGCTCTCGGTCGTTCTGAAGCAGGCAATTGTCTTACAGGAATGTTGCGACGAAGGGGGAATGATCGCCATCACACAGGACCCGCTGCAGGAGGATGCCAGGCAACACCTATTCCGGATCTTCGATAAGTCCTCGCTGGTGACGGTGTATCATTGCGGGCACTATATTTTGGCTGCTCCCGCCAATACGCTTTCCAAAATAAAAGCGTATCTGGGGCGTAACAATATCTCCTACCACCAGCTGCCTGTCAAATATGCCCTGCACAGCCCATTGATCGATGCTGCGAGATCGAAATTCATCCAATGTTCAAGAAAGCTGCATTTCTGCCCGCCGTCCATTCCGTTCATTTCCGGCGTCTATGCCACACAGCTCTATAATCTGAGCCCTTATTACCTGTGGCAATCCATGCGGGACCAGATAAGGTTCAGCGATGCCATACGGCACCTGGAAGCCACCGGCAAATATTGTTATATAGATTGCAGTCCCTGGGGAACCTTACAGCCCATTTGCAACGAGATCATCCACCGGGAATCCGCCTCTTACGCCCTGGATGTCATCACGCCGTCGAACCAGGAGCAAAACAATCTGGAACTAATAAGAAAACGACTTGACTGCACGATGCCCGTATTGTACCGCAATAGTTTGTGAGAGGATCACTTGATCCACAAATTCCTGTTCACCACCTGCCCCAGGACCTGGTCGCGATAGTTCCTGCTGATGGGAATATGATGCGTGCCTATCCTGATCTCGGTAGTATCGACCGAGTCTATCTTGTCGATGGAAACGATGTAAGACTTATGGACTCTTAAAAAAGGCAGGCCTTCCAGGTTCTGTTCCAGTTTCTTCAGGTGCAGAAGGGTCATATATTTGCCCTTCAATGTGTGGATAGCGACGTAATTCTGCAAAGCTTCTATATAAAGGATGTCGGTGAACTGGACTTTCTCATATTTGTTGCCGCATTTGATAAAGAAATATGCGTCACCTTTTCCCAGCTTGTCCGTCCCCGTTGAGACCGATGATGCGGAAAGGAGGCGGTAATAGTCCCTGGCCTTGCCGGCGGCCTTGAGGAATCTTTCGAAAGTGATCGGTTTGAGCAGATAGTCCAAAACATTCAGCTGGAATCCATCCAATGCAAACCCGGGAAATGCCGTGGTGATTATGACCATCGGCGGCTGCTGCAGCGATCTGAGGAATTCGATGCCATTCATATCGGGCATCTGTATATCCAGGAATATAAGATCGATCTTATTACTGATAAGCATCCCTTCCAGGCCGACGGGACCCATACTGACAAAGCCCAGCTCCAGGAAATCGATGTCCTTGATGTACTTCGCCATGCCATTTCTGGCCAGTGGTTCGTCATCTACAATAGCGCAAGTCAACATTTCCTTATATTTAGTAAGTTGCCAATTCTATTTCTCCGTTCTGGCTGGTCTCGAAGATCACCCATTCGGACAATTCCATTTGAAGATCGGCTTCAAAAGTAGTTCCCGTGTTCTTCACGGACAATTCATAACGCCCCGGGTAGAGCAGCTCCAACCTCCGGCGGACATTGTTCAGGCCAATGCCTCCATACCGGACCACGTCGGTGGAAGCTTTTGCCGGGCAGCTGTTGGCAATGAAAAAACTCAACCGTTGCTGCTTCACGGAAAGCCGGATCCTGATCCAATTGAAATCACGGCCCTGCCGGGAGACATGCTTGAAGGCGTTCTCGACGAATATCATCAAAATGAACGGCGCGATGCCCAGGCATTGGACGCCCTCGCCTTCTTGCTTAAAGGACACTCTCACGTCATCGTTTTGCCTTAGCTTTTCCAGTTGGATAAAATTTTCCAGGTATTCTATCTCTTTAGTCAGTGGGATTTGTGTATCGTTACATTCATATAGCTGGTGACGCAACATTTCTGAGAACTTGGCCAGGGAAGCGGATGCCTTCTCCGGGTCCTGGTTGATGAGAAAGAATATGGAGTTGATGGTGTTAAAAAGGAAATGAGGGTTGAACTGGTATTTAAGGAACTTCAGTTCGGACTCCAGCTTCTCCTTTTCCAGCAATTGCTGCCGCCGTTTCGCCTGGATCCAGTCGATCGTCAGCTTGACACTCATACCTAAGGTCATGCTGGCCAGCGTGGACGGCAGGGAATAACTCGTGAAAAGGTGACTGAAGGAATTGTTCCCTGCACCAAACGCCTGCTGGAATGTCAAATGCGCCAGCAAGGCGCTGAAATAGTACCCGGATAAGATCAGCGTTGATACGCTGAATACCGTCACGATCGTCCATATAATATAAGCCAGGAATTTGCCTCTTTCCAGGAACCGCGGCATTAGCCAATACAGATTGAAGTAAACGGCGGATGCCTGCAGAACAACATAGCTTAGATATTTCAACGCATAAGGGGAAAAAAAAATGAGCCGGCCAGCTTCGAGAGGGCTGCCGACCGCCACAGACCACCAGATATAGTGGTAAATGCTCCAGAAAAGAAGATGATTTAGCCGGTTCTTCACTAAAATAAAGTTTAATCTTTAGACAATTTAGGAAGTTTTTCCCATACTTCCAATGGCTGCATTTCATCAATTGGATACTGCATTTCGTCATTCAGATTTCAATTTTAAATCGCAAATGTGGATTTTGCGGTGGTTGATAAATGTATTTAAAACCTGGCTTATGAAAAAGATGATCTTTTTTTGTTTACTGACCATTTATGGCCAAAATTTGTATAGTCAGCTACAAATCACCGGTAAGGTGGTTGCGGCGGATGGGAGTCCGGTGGGTCTTGCAAATATCCTTCTACTGCAAGCCAAGGACAGTCAGCTTGTAAAGGGGACCATGACTTCCCCTTCCGGCGAATACCTGATCAATAATGTGGACAGCGGCAGCTATTTCCTCCGGTATACGGCAGTGGGTTTCCAGGATTATAACTCGCCGGCTTTTACAATAACGCCCGGTCAGCACAACGGGGAGATGGGCAGCCAGACGCTGGTCCCCAGTAACCGCGAACTGCGGGAGGTAGTTGTTCAGGCCGCAAAACCCCTGTTCCAGCAAGAGCCTTCCGGGACCGTGATCAATGTGGCGAGCAGTGTCGTCAACAAAGGAAGCTCCGTCCTCCAGGTACTGGAACGTTCCCCGGGAGTATATGTCGATCATCAGACTAACAACCTGATCATGAATGGAAAAGAAGGGGTTAGGATAATGATCAACGGCAAACTTCTCCAACTTCCCCTTGCCCAGGTATTCAATCTCCTGAACGGAATGAGCGCCGACAACATCGAGAAGATAGAACTGCTGACGACCCCTCCGGCGCAATATGACGCAGAGGGTAACGCGGGTCTGATCAATATCGTATTGAAGAAGAATAGGAAAGCCGGAACCAACGGCAGTCTTTCCCTTACTGCGGGATATGGTTGGCGGGAAAAGGGTACCGCCAGTTTTCAATTGTCCAATAATACCAGTGTTTCCAGCTTATATGGGTCGTACACCTTCTCCCATGACCGGTCATACAGCAACTGGTTTGCCCCTTCCTACGCGGATGATCCCGTGTTGGGCGGACCAGAGACGGTGCAGTACTGGAGCAAAACCAAACCGGTGTATGACAACCATGACGCTTCATTGGGAGCCGACTTCCGGCTAAGTCCCAGGACAACCATCGGCGCAAATGTGAGCTTCAATTACAGCCATGTGTCGTCATTGACAAATAACCTTGGCGAGTATACTATATTGCCGGATTCTCTCCTGGTGATGAATGCGGCCATTTCCGCAAAGAACGACTGGGTGAATGTCCTCAACAGCGTATACCTGGAGAGGAAGCTGAAAGAAGGGGAAAAGATCAATTTCAATTTCGATTATCTCTATTATCATAATAATAACCCCACGGATATTCAAAGCTTCTTCTCGGGTAGGAAAGGGGAGCCGGCAGTAACCAACAACGACACGTTGTTCTCTCCCTACCAGCAGGGTTTTGCCAATACCAATATCCATGTGGAGGTCCTGAAAGCCGACTATACGCGGCAGCTGTCAAAAAAGACAAGGATCGATGCAGGCGTGAAAGGAACGAACACGCTTAGCTCCAACCTTTCGGGTATAAGGACCCTGTTGAATAGCGACTGGGTCAACAGGAGCAATAATAATGACAATACGAGAGTGAAGGAGAGGATTGGCGCAGGATATGTGTCTTTGAACTTCAAACCCGATCCGACGGTGAACATCGTGGCGGGACTGCGGTATGAGTATTCGCAGACCACCATGGATAGCTCTTTAAGTCATATAACCGTGATCGACCGAAAATTGAGCAAGTTGTTCCCCAACCTTTCCCTTTCTAAGAAATTGAACGATCATTCCAACCTGGACTTCTCGTATTCGAAAAGGATCAGCAGACCGTCGTACAATGACCTTTCATCGTATATGACCTACAACGATCCTTTGTCCGTGATCACAGGCAATCCATCGCTGTTGCCTACTGTCACCAATATCATCAAGGCAGGTTATAATTACAAGGGCTATGCTTTTTCTATTCTCGCAAGCAGGGATGACAATCCCATCATACGATATCAGTTTATCACCGGCCCCAACAAGCAGCTGATATACGTCTCACCTGTCAATATGGGATACCAGGACAATCTCAGCCTGCAGGCGAACCTCCCCTTCAAAATAACGGAATGGTGGAGCATGAACTATGGCCTTAATGGGGGGTACAGGAAATTCCAGCTGCTGCACACGAGGGATCATGTGACGAAGAGCTATTTCGCTTATTCACTGAATGGAAGCCAGATCTTCAGTCTTCCCCGGAAATTTTCGCTGGAAATATCGGGATGGTATAATTCCGCGTCCTATGACGGCTCCAAAAAGGTTTTTGGTTTCGGGGCGATGAATGCGGGCGTGAAAAAGGAACTTAACAAAGATAAAGGCATTTTTCAGCTGTCCGTGACGGATGTTTTGAAGACTATGAATATCCATACCCAGGTGGGATATCTTACGCATGAAATATTCGATCTGAACAATAACTTCTATTACCATGCGGAATCAGTGAATATGCCGATCATACGGCTCAGCTATACCCGGTCTTTCGGCCATGTCACCAGGTTGACGAACAATACGGACGGTTCGCAGGAGGAAAGGGAGAGGGTCAGAAAGAGCCAGTAGCCCGGGGAGGTGGTCAGGAGGATACGCTGTTCAACGGGCGAAGGTCGCTGTATACCAGCAACAGCGAAAGCAGCCCTATGACGAAAAAGCTGCAGACCAGCGAAAAAACCCCGTTGACCATCAAATGACTAATGACGGACCCCAGCGTTGCCCCGATGAAAAAGAAGCAAGTTCCATAAATAGAGGAAGCCATGCCGGCCATATCTCCCATGGGTTCCAACGCCAGGGCGCTCGTGTTGGGCTCAATAGCCAGATTCAGCGCCATCAGCAGGGCAACGGCGCTAAAGAATAGCAGCATCCCCGGCGGATCACCGAGCACAAAGGTCAGCAGCAGTAAAATTCCTCCTACTGCCGTGTAGATGACCAGCAGCCCCCTGATGGATCGCCGGGCGCCGTACCGGGAAGAAAGACGGGAATTCAGCAACGAGCACATAGACATCAGCAGCCCGATGCCGGCAAAGATCCAGGCAAATAGTTTCGGTCTGCCGTAGATCTCTCCCACAATGTGTTCGGAGCTGGCGACATACGAGCTTAATGCAGTGAAAAGAAAGGTCGCCACCCCGGTGTACCGGAGGAAGACCCGGTTGCTTAAGACCTTCCTCACCGACTGACTGATGTTGACCCGGCTGAGAGAGATGCGTTGTTCGCGGGGCAGGGACTCCTCCAGCCTCAGCGACCAGAGGAATACGATCACCGCAAACAGCGGAGGTGTGAGGAATACCATCTGCCAGGAGGCAACGGCCATGATCGCCAATCCTAAAAAAGGTGCGAAGACGGGCGTGAACAGGAAGATCGTAAAGATCAGGGACATGATGCGTGCCATCTCATCTCCTACGAACCGATCACGAACACCTGCGATGGTGGTCATAAAGACTGCCGACGCGCCCATGCCGGCCAGAAAACGTGCGGCCAGCATAAGCTCCAGGCTGGGAGCAAAGGCTGCGGCTACTCCGCCGATGATGTACAGGGGGAATCCCACCCGTAAGATCGGCAGTCGTCCGAAACGGTCCGAGAGGGCGCCAAAAATGATCTGGGCGATCTGGCCCATGAAAAAGAACGAAATGATCTGTGCGGTGGCGGTAGAGCCGGGACTGAGGCCAAAGTGGCGGCGTAGTTCGGCGAATGCGGGGAGCATGATGTCGATCCCCAGGGCTGTCAGCATCATGGTACAGGCCGAGAGTGAGATAAACTCGGCTGGTTTCATCTTCATATGGTGATTCTTTACGATGTGGCTGTTTCGGTTTGCTCAAATCTATCGACTAAAGTTGAAAGTAACAGGGGGGGAAATAGACATTACAAGGGGGCTGATCTGGACTGATCCGCGAGTTTCTTAGGCGCCACCGCGCAATAGGCTGTTACCACCGCATCTTTGAACAGGTCTTTATGAACTTTTTTCATTTCAATGATTGTCCAGCCCTGTTTGCCCCATTTGTTGGCGACGGGATAAATAATTGCCTTCGCCGTAGCAAAGACACTTTGGTCGACCTCGGTTAGTTTGACGCAGGCTGTCTTTAGCTGGTCGTCATAGGTGGCGAAGATCTTCTTTTTCACTCTGAAAGATATCTTTTCGAAATGAGGTTCCTCTGTCACTTCGGGAAGTGAAAGTGCAATGGTTCGGAGAGTTTCGAGGGTTACCATGCATTCATTAGATTTCTCACAATTTAATCAACTTCCTCAAATACGTCTGCGTACCCGTCCTGATCTGAACAATATACACGCCTGCCATCAGGCCGCTGCAGGACACAGGCAGCGAAGCGATCCCGGACCTGTTCAGCACGTTGACAAGCCTTCTCCCGGATACATCGAACAGGCTGACGTCCTTTACGGGCTCATGTCCGGCAACTACGGTGAAGAAGGTATTGGCCGGATTGGGAAACATCAAAGGGGTAGCCTCTTTACTAAGCCGGACAAGGATCACAGGCGAGTAGGTGAACCTCCCGTCAAGATCCACTTCTTTCAGGCGATAGTAATGAATGCCTTGCCCCGCCTCATAATCATCTGCGGTATACTGCTGGAGTATATGGCTGTTGCCGGCCGCGGCCCTGACAAGGGCGGTGACGAAATGCACGCCATCCTCGCTCCTTTCGATCTCGAAATGATCATTATTCTCTTCCGAAGCCGTCGCCCATTGTAAGGTGATGTATTGATCGTTCACACTCCTGCCGGAAAAGCTGACTAACTGGATCGGGAGCGGCACCACCTGCATATAGTTATCCGCCGTCGCGGCAGACAATACGGCGTTGTTATGACTGGTGATCGCCAGGCCGGCGGATATGGTGCTGCTGCCACCCCCGAAGCCCAGGTCGACGGTGGTGCCTACCTGCGTCCAGTTAAGTCCGTCCGGTGATATATACCCACTGTACTGTGATCCGCTCTTCGCCAGCTTGACCCAATAGGGCGCGACCGGTGTTGCGAGCGTAGTGACAAAGATGGAGGTGGTATTGCCTCCTGTCGTATTGCGGTACTGGAAGGTCGCGCCTTCTCCGCTGGTGATCGCTATGAAAGCATTCCGGGAATCAGGCGTGATACTTTCCCGCATCATGATACCGGCTTTATTCGCGGGGTCGCTGTTATCCTGCGTGGCTATTCTGGCTATGAGCTGCTCGTTGGTCGCCAGGGTGATGTAGGCGAAACGGAAAGCGTCAGCGCTGCCTCCGATGTCGGCGCCCGATCCCGAGAGGGAAAAGGCGGTCCCGCTGAAACAGGCAGTTCCGGCCATGCCGATGCTCCCGATGTCGGAGGTGGTCCAGCGGGTAGGCAGGGGGCCGCAGCCACCGCCGCATGCGGACGTAGTGAAGGAGGCGGAAGCGGAATAAGCGCTTTGCTGTCCCTGTGAACAGGTGGTGGCGACCTGGTATAAATAATCGGTGCCGCAGGATAGGGCCTGCAAAACCACCGAATTGGTAGTAGTGGTTACCGTGGTCCAGCTGGCCTCGTTAACTGTTTTGTATTGCATCGAATATCCTGTGGCATTGCCCACTGCCTGCCAGCTGATGGTGGCGCCATTTGCAGCAATGCTGCCGGCGGTGATCCCTGAAGGAGGGAAGCAGGTGACGGGCGTTGTGCCGTAGACTTCCATTTCATTGATGGAATAGCCATTGGCGGTGCCCCGGGCGACGCCTTGCATCCGGACAAAGCGGCCGGATGCATGCAGGTTGATGGTGTTGGAAAGGGTACTATTGGACGGAACGCTTTGGGCCGTGGTCCAGTTGGTCCCGTCCGGGGAGACGAGGATATTGTAGGATCTGCCGTAAGCCGCGCCCCATTGGATCGACAGGCGGCAAAGGTCGTATTTCACGCCCAGGTCGACGGTGAGGGATTGATTATCTGTATTGCCGCTGGTCCAGGCCGTTGCGGTATTGCCATCAAATGCGGCAGCGGGCGTGCCGGAGGTTGCCGTGGCCGTTTTGTTCAAAGCGACATTCGGAGCGTTGCAGGTATCGACCCCGTTGTTCGTCAGCCCATAGACCTGCAGGCGACCGGAAAAGCTAGCGAGATAGACCTTCCCATTCGCCACGGTAGGACATACGAATTTGGCAAAGCTCCCCACGTCATCCGTGGGATTGATCTTTGAGTTCCACAGTTCCTGGGTTACATCATTGGCATTCACGGCCCTTAGGATCCCGGGACAAACAGACTGGTTGGCATCGCAATTATTGGAATGGCTGACCCAGAGAATGGCTGTGGAGTCCACGGAGCCATTGGAAGAGACGGCCATCAGGGCGCCGCTGTTGCCGGTGGGTCCCTGCAGCCCGCTGTTGATCACGTTTACGACGCTCAGCGTGTCGGCGGTCTTGTCTAAAGGGAAAGCCTTGAGCGCCGCATTCTCCGACCAGGTATAGACGAATTCACGGGACGCTCCTTTGTAGTAGCCGAACGAAGAGTGAAGATGCGCCAACGGTCCGAGGTTGATGGTCTGCAATATCTGGTTGGCGGTGGCATTGAAGCCGCCAAAATGGTTGATGTCGACCAGGTATAACCGACCGTCCTTGCAGCCTGTCAATGCCCGGTTGGTACCCGGTATCAGCATCACCTGTGTGACACCGAAATCCAGGTCTCCGGCTTCAAGGGCCTGCCAGTTATTGGGCGTGAAGAAATCCGCCACGGTGAGCGTACTGCCGGAGGGGACCAGCTTAAGCAGGCTTTCACCCCTGTTGGTAACATCGGAAAGGTTATTGTTCTTACCAATGGTGCCGTTGCCGGTGGAGAGGTAGATATTTCCCGCCTGGTCGGCGGCAGGGGCTGCCCCGCTCATCCAGATCCCCGCCTCGATGCCATCCGGCGTAGTATTGTAAACCGATCTTTGCTGTAAGGTAGTGGCGTCGTATCCCAGCAGCCAGCCATGGTAAGGCTGCCAGTCGCAATGGGATGCATAGCCGATGTATACGACCCCGTTCAGTAACAGCAGGCCGGGACGTTGATTTTGCTTTTGTGGATCGAAATGGACGACCCCGTTGACGTTGCCCAGGCCGGTGCCATTCACCTGCGCGGTGATGAGCACGGGACTGCCTGATCTTTCCGCACCCGTCGTGATATTCAATGCGTGCAGGTACTGTGAAAAGATATTCGTGCCATCCGTTGTTACGCTGCGGGTGACCAGGTAAATGGTCTGCGCCGTCTTATCGATCACAGGTGTTCCGACGATCCCCATATTGCCTGAAAAATCCTGGTAATTGTTGTTGCCTCCGCAGGCGGCGGTCATATCCGAATTTCTCGGCGGCCTCGTTCCGGAAGGGTTAAGGCTCACCTGCCAGTAAGGGCTGGCCCGTAAGCTGTCGGCATCAAATGCATACACCGAATTGTTGATGGTGGCCACGAAGACCACATTTCGCATGCCTATCGCCGGGATATTGACCCCCGTGACAACCAGGGGCTGCGCATACATCTGGTTATCCACGGTGTAGCTGAATAATTTTGCAAAAGGGCCGGCTTTGACATTTTTAGTGTTAAGCCGGGTCTCATGGTCATTCCATCCCGTACGTTGAAGGTCATTGTGCTGGGTCAGCACATCTGTCTGCGAATAGACAGCCATCGTCCGGAAAAGAAGAGAACACCATAAGACTGCAATGCTGAAATTTTTCATGCATAGGAGTTTAGGTATTGTCAGTCAAACCGATGACATAGGGGGAACAGGATCTTCTTGTGCAGGATATTGTAGAATACGGGAGAAAGGAGGATAGCGGAAACTAAAACATATCAGGGAGGAATAGCACAGGTAAATGGTATCGGGTGGTTAGTAGGCCATAAAAATATACATTATTTTTTAAGATTTGCAAGAAATAAAAAAACCGTATCATGCTTATAATGATACGGCCCAGATTGCAGCTGTATGAATCAGTTAGTTATGCAGCACCTTTTGTACCGACAGGCTGCCATCGGAAGTGCCCGTAAAATAGAGCGTGTAGATCTTCCCGGCCAGCAGGTCCGGCACATCGAAATTACCAATGTTGTCTCCTGATGCGGTGCCATAGATCCTGATGGAAAGCGTTCCGGGATCGATGTTCTTATATCCGCTTTCGATGTTCCTGCTGAGATTGGTGACGAGGTCATCTCCTGCCGCATTCTTTATCCTGATGTCTGAAGGAGCGTCGTCGCTTAAATGAATGAATTTTATTTTGACCTTACCGTTGGGAGGAGCGGACAGGTCATCTTTATACTGTTTAACCCTGGCAGATGAGCCCTTGCCGGCGAGATACACTGTAAAGCTTTGATCATTGGCCGTCCAGAGTTCTCCCGACGCATAGACGGTGCTTGTCCCTTCATTTTTGAACTGCGCAACGAGCCGGGTCCCGGAGTTGGTCCTGATATAATCGGACGCATCGGTGAAATCGAGACCGCCGCTGATGAGGACCTGGTCTGCCAGGGTAAAGCGCTGGGGGCCGGAGCTGGGTGCGGCATTCACTACTTTCAGGTGCATGTACCCGCCGGGGTCGATGTCATTCTTTTTGCAGGAGGTGAAAATTCCGGCGAACATTAGCAGGGCTGTTGCTGTCAATAATTTCTTTTTCATTGAATTCTTTAGGGCAAAAATGAGCCTAAACGATGCGGGGCGGGAATGGAATCGCTGCGAAACGGACAAAAGGGGTAGTAAGGCGTTTCAGGAGCGGTAAGGCGTTTCAGGAGCGGTAAGCCGTTTCAGGAGCGGTAAGCCGTTTCAGGGCTGCGTCAACCAGTCCAGGAATTGGGAGATCTTTTCTTTGCTGATGGTGATGGACTCTTCGGTTGGGACGGACAGGCTGACCGAAAGCTTACGGGAGAGATAGTTGGAGGCATCCAGCACGGCTTTCCTGTTCACCAGGAACTGCCGGTTGGCCCTGAAGAACAGGGGCTCGGCGATCTTGCCCAGCTCTTCCATGTTCTTATTGATCAGGTAATTCTTTTTATCGAAGGTGGTGAGGTGGACGACGCCGTTCTTCAGGTAGAAGAACGCGATATTGTTCAGTGCTATGGGCAGGATCTTGTCTTTCTGGTATACGAGGACAGCGCCTGCGTCGGTAGTTCTCCTGGAAATGAATAGCTGTTCCAGCGCCTTGTAGGGGAATGCGTTCTCTGCCACCTTCCCTTTTAAAGAAAGGTATTTGTTGATGGAAGCTGCTACGGCCTCGGTAGTAAAAGGTTTCAGGATGTAGTCGATCCCGTTCGCCTTGAATGCATGTAAGGCATATTCGTCGAATGCCGTACAGAAGATCACCGGGGCGGCAATGTCGATCCTGGAGAAGATCTCGAAGCTCTGGCCGTCTCCCAGCTGGATGTCAGAAAAGATGAGATCGGCATCGCTGGCTTCAGTGAAATAAAGCAGGCTTTCTTTGACGGTGGACAGGATCTTCAGGATCTGTGCCTCAGGAAATAGTTGTTCGATGGTCTGGGCGAGGTCCCTGGCTGTAACTTTCTCATCTTCTATGATCACCAGCTTCATTGGTTAAAACTTTAATGCTTACAGAAAAAACCTTGTTATCCTGCCGGATGATGACCTCTTCGTCGGACAGGATCTTATATCTTTCCAGCAGGTTGATGAGCCCTTTGCCACTCGGCGTATCGATCTGTTTCCTCAACTGTATATTATTCTCCACAAAGATACGGCCTTCCTTATAGAATATACCGATCACCAGTGGAGATGACTCCGTCACTTCGTTGTGCTTGATGGCGTTCTCTATCAGGGATTGTATTGAAAAGGGGGGTACCGATCCCCCGGAAAGCAAAGCTTCGGGGATGTCGATCGTACAGACGAGTGCATTTTCAAACCGGATCTTTTGCATTTCAAGGTAGTCATTACAGAGCCTGATCTCATCCCGGAGCAGGGATACCCTGGACTGGGGATCTGCCAGGGAAGCCCGCAGGAAATTCACCAGGTGGGAAAGGTATGCTTCGCCGGCACGTACATCTGTCTTATACAGGCTTTTCAGCATGCTGAGGGCATTGAAAAGAAAATGGGGATGGATCTGTTGCTTCAGCAGCAGGTTGGTCGACTCTAAATTCGCCGCCCTGAGCCTGGCATTCTCGAGATCGGACTTTGCCTTTTCATAGCGAAGGATCATGAAGTTCTGGAAGATGATGACCAGGGTGTTGTTCAGGCCTGCCTGCCATAATAAGGATTGAAACTGTGTTCCGGGTGTCCATGTGCTCTTATCCTGGGTAAGGTATTGTTCGATGGGCTGTGTGAGATAGAAGAAAGCTAAACAGAACAGGTATCCAATAATATAGCGGACGATTTTTTTTCTTGACGGCGACGCCTCGGCCATACGCCGATGTATGACCACAATGGCAGCAACATTGACGAACCCTTGTATTAAGAACCGGACCCCCACCAGTACGGAATAGAAGGCAGGCGACCGGGCGCCGGTTTTGAAAATGGACATGAAAATAAAAGCAAAAGCGCCGGTGACCAGCGCCATGATCCAGCTTGTCCGCATCAGATCCTTCACGAGGGGTCTCATTGTCATTATATAAAGTTACTTCATTTGTCAGGTCCCGCGTATGCGGATAAGCTTTGAAACGGACAAAATACATGTTGAACCGGCGCTTCGTGGGGCATTTTGTCCGCTTCGCTGCGCTTCCCTTTTCGTGTCGCCTGCAGCACCTTCATCTTTGCTAAAAAAAACGAACAATTTATGAAAAAGTTACTCTTTATTTGTTTTGTACTGGTGTCTACGCAGGGTTTTAGCCAGGGTCTTTTTAAAAGGTTGAGCTTTGGACTGAAAGCCGGGGCCAATTACAGCAACTATACCAATGCGGATTTTGCAACGGAGGGTATAGTGGGCTTTCATGCGGGTGGGTTGCTCAACTTCAGGATCACCGACAACTTCTCTATACAGGAAGAGTTCCTCTTCTCTTCACAGGGCGCAAAGGTCAAGGACGATCTTTTCGGCAAGGAGAATGTGAATGTATATTATATGACCGTTCCCTTCCTGTTGAAATTCAAGACCAATTCGGGATTCTATATCGAGGCCGGTCCGCAGGTGGGTATGCGGCTGAAAGAAGATGTCGGCAATACCACGATGGGTGACTTTGCGAAAAAGCTGGACCTGGCGGCGGCCGGCGGCATCGGGTATCAGACAAAAAGCGGGCTTGGTTTTGGCGCAAGATATGTTGCGGGCTTGTCCAAGGTGGGTGATTTTAATATTTCGAATGTAAAGACGGATTTTAAGACGAACGTGATCCAGGCGAGCATCTTTTATATCTTTTAGTCTGGGTAGTATTGAAAGGTTCACTATAGCGGTAGTGGCCTTTCTTTTTTTAGAATCGCCTGGATACTCTTACGCTAAAGGCAAAGAAACCCGGACCTCCGTTCATGCTTACATCGGAACCCTGCGGCTCCCAGCTGGATGAGTTCCATCCGAAGAGGCCGAAGCGCAGCTCAGGCGTCAACACAAATCTGTCAAAAGACAGGTCCACGCCAATGGACGAGGCGAGTAAAAGGACGCCTTCATTCCAGCCATCCTTGTAATTATAGCCTGATTCGGATGCATAGGGCCCCGTTCCTTTACCATTGTTGTGAAGGAACATATAGTGGGGGCCGAGGCTGAGAAAGGGATAAAGCCGGACGCCGCCTGTTTGGGACGGCGGCATATAAACCGCACGGCCATAGGCATTCAGTCCTGCTGACCAGCCGCCGGAAGAGATGACGTCGTCGCCGGGCAGCCAGATCCCTTTTGCTTTACCGGTGGGCCCCAGCAGCAGCTCGCCGCCGAGATCGAACTGGAAAGCGCTTATCTGCCAGGCGCCTTTCTTTTCCAGGTCAATGGACACGACGGCACGATGGATGCTATGGGCGGGATTGCGGTCATGCGGACTGGAGGAGCTATGATAATACCAATTGGTCTGGTAGTGAAAGTAGCCCAATGACAGGCCTGCATAGACCCCCTCACGGTCGGCAGCCTTTTGGGCGCGGCATAAAAATGAAAGAAGGGAAAAGGACAGCAGAAAAGCGAGATGTTTCATATTCCAGTTTTGAGTTGATCGTCAAAACTAGTAAGGCAGGGACGGGCGCGCAATAGAATAAAGGTTATAGTCCCTGTGCGCCGGAGGAGCCAGGGCCCCCGAAGAATTTATTGATGGCCTCGGTGCGATTTTGTACGTGCAGTTTGTCGTAGATGTGATGGATATGCTGGCGTACGGTGCCGGTGGCGATACCCAGCTGCTGAGCGATCTCCTTGTATAAAAATCCCTTGGCCAGGAGCGTCAGTATTTCCTGTTCGCGGGTGGAGAGGGGCGTGGCGGCGGCGCCCGGGCGCTGGAAGGAGGACACGACCTTGCGGGCGATGCTGGCGCTCATCGGTGAGCCGCCTGCGTAAAGGTCCCGGAGGGCGGTGATGATCCGGTCCGGCGGCGTATCCTTCAGCAGGTAGCCGCTGGCGCCTGCGGCCAGGGCCTCGAATACCTGGTCACTATTCTCATAAATGGTGAACACAACAAACTGGATAGGGCTGTCCGCGGCCTTTAGCTTGCGGATGCAGTCGATGCCGGTGGACCCGGGCAATGCGATGTCCATGATACAAAGGTCCGGAACGTCATGCATAAGCCCCGTCAGCGCCTCTTCCGCGCTGCCATAGGTGGACAGGCAGGTAAGGTCGGGCGTTTGGTTGACGATGAAACGCATGCCTTCCCGGATCTCGATGATATCTTCCACGATGCTGACGCGAATGTTATCCATTTTATAAAGGAACGCCCAAAAGGGCAATTTTTTAATAGAACGAAAGTTACAGCGGCGCCTGCAGCACAAGACGGGCGCCGTTGTCGATGGTCCAGTCGATCTTTCCCCCTGCCTGCTGCATCCTGCGGGACATATTCTTCAGACCGTTGCCAAAACGATGTCCTGCTGCCGGGTCAAAACCTTTCCCATTGTCATGAATGACGATGGCTAAAGTGCTGCCGGTAACCGATATATCTATTTGCACGCTGCTGGCGCCGGAATGCCGTACGACGTTGTGCACTGCCTCTTTTACCACGAGGTACAGGTTCCGCCGGAATTCCTGGTTGACAGCCATCTGCGGCAGGGGGTCCTGCACGGAATAGCGGAAGTCGATACCGGCGTCCTCCAGCATCCCGGCTGCATTCGTCCTGATATAGGCAATGAGGCTGTCGAGCGTGTCCTGCTCATAGTTCATGGTCCATATGATCTCATTCATTTTATGGATAAGTCCTTCCGCCGTTTGTTGCATTTTACGGGATGTTGCCCGGTCTTTTTCGTCCGGAGGGTTCAGGCTGCGGCCCAGGAATAACAGGGATGTCAATCCGGAACCCATATCGTCATGCATCTCCTGGCTGATGCGCTGCCGTTCGTGCTGCTGCCCCTCCAGCTTGGCTTTCAACCGGACATTCTCCTGCTCGGCCTCCAGGGCGCGGATGGTCCGCTGCTGCAGCTGCTGGCGCTGCCGGCTGAACCGCCAGGTCAGGATGAACAGGACGGCGAGCAGGGCGACAACTATGATGGCGGTGATCAGCCATGCACGCTGCCGGATAGCCGCCTTATCCTTTTCTTTCAGCTGCAGGTCTTTCTTCAGCAGGTCGTGCTGCTGCACCTCCACCTTGTATTTTGTTTCCAGCTCCTGGATATTTTTAAGCAGGGATGCATTCAAATAGGCTTCGCTCACAGCATCATACTGGTCCCGGTACTGGCGTGACAGGTCCGGACGACCCAGCGCTATCTGGACATCGGACATCAGCAGCAGTGCATCACGCCACATTTTTTTCTCACCATGGGCACTGTCGAAAGCGATCGACTTCAGCAGCTGGCTTTGCGCGTCATGATAGCGGGCGGTCTGGAAAAGCCCGACTGCAAGTCCCTGCGCAACATGGGCCTGGCCGGGGACGTCCTTCAGCGCCTGTGCAAGGGGAAGCGCCTTTTGAAAAGCTATGATGGAACGCGCAGGGTCATGCATTTTCTCATAGGTATCTCCAATGTTGATCAGGGCTGTCTCCTCCATAACGCTGTCATGCAGCTGACGGGCAATGGACAAGGCCCTTTCGATGTTTTGCAGGCCCCGGGACAGATGGTTGAAGTCTTTTTCCAGATTGCCAAGGTTGATCCGGGCGTTGCCTTCCAGGTTCAGGTCGTGGCTCTTTTCTGCCAGAGCCAGCGACTTACGGGAATAGCCAATCGCCTTTTCCGGCTGCTGCAGATCGCGGTAAAGCCCGCTGAGGTTGTTATAAAGTGTGGACAGCGATTGCGCATCCCCCAGGCCTTCCGCCGCCGGCAAGGTCTTTTCATAGTAGTCGACGGCGGCCGCAAAGTCACCTTTGTATTGATAGGCTGTGGCCGTATTTCCAAAGGCGCGGACGTAGTTCAGGCCGCCCAGCCCGTACTTTAGGCAAGTGTCCACGGCCTGGAGGTTCAGCCGTATTGATTCATCGAATTTACCCCTGGTATTCAGTACGGATGCATAGTTGCTGACATACCGTATATATCCGGCAGGATAATGCAGCTGCTTGCTCAGCTGGCCGGCCCGGTCATAGTAATACAGCGCTGAGTCCGGTTGATTGTATTCGTATTGCTGCCCCAACAGGATCAGCACAGGAACTTTCAACGTGTCGTCGGGCCGGGTGGCGAGCAGATGCCACATGCTGTCCTTGTTAAAATCCAGCGTCACCTGCGCGTTTGCCGGCCCGGCGACGTGCATGAACAGGATCAGCGCAAGAAGGAAAGGTCCCTGGCGGCTGACGGTATATAACTTTCGGATCATGGGCCGCTATTTCGCCCTAAAATAGTGTTTTTATGTGATGGTCCGGAGCAGCCTGCCCTAACTTTTATTCTATTGTGGCGGTGCGCTGTCTTCGGTAGTTTTATAAAAAAGACCATGCGTAATATTATCCTTCTGTTATTCTCAGTGACCAGCCTTCTTTCCTGTTCGAAAAAAAATGACGGGGGCGGCAGCGGGTCCGGCAGTCCCATTGAAGATCTTGTTGTCGCCAAACGCGCAGCGGGTCTTATCCAGCAGGTGACCAACCGCGTGATCACCGGCCTGGCGGGGAAAGAAAGGAAGGTGCAGGACAGCCTGATCAACGGGCTTAAGTCCGGATCCATCCTGTTGAACGCCGTGGCTGATGTCACCAATAGCGGGTCGGCCAACAGCACCCTTAACATAAAAATGGTGACGGCCTATCTCCAGTTCAATTCCTATAAGGATACTGCCGTCACCCTGTACGGCAGCCTGGAATATTATTACTATGATTATTATCGGATGGCCTGCAGTACGTCAGGCTGTGCCAGCAGCTCGAAGACTACCAAAAGTTATCATTCGAAGTATGCTCCGGCTGGCGCAGCCTCTGCGGTGGAACATCCTATCGCCATCAGCTTTTCGTACAACGGACGGGCCATCAAAGATACCATCGGCGTATCTGTCTCCTACTCGACGGAATGGGCGTCGACATACATCACGGTGACCACGGCGGCGGGGAAGACCTTTAAGTTTCCTTAACAACGTTGCGGACAATAGGGGTCTTGTCAAAAGGGCATCGGCAGCCCCTTCACCCTCAGATACATCAGATAGGCGATGGCAATAATAGGGATGAGCAGTGTCCAGTTCCGCCGTTTGGCATTGGTGGGGACGCTTTTGCTTGTCTGTACCTCGTAAAGCACCCATACCAAAAAACCAATCAGCAGGGGACCGCAGATCAATGCTACTATCTTATTGGATATGGTGAACAGACAGATCACGGAGATGATGGCAAGGATGGCCAGCAACCTGCGATAATTCATGTTCCGTGCGTATTTCTTATTTTCCGCCACCGGCGCCAGTTGCTGAAGGTGTTCTTCTACGGCTTCCTGGTTCTCTATCCAGTAGGGGATATGGATCACGTCTGTCCTGTTCACTCCTTTGATCATAAAGCTTCCTTTTTTGGTCTTTATGATCTCCCGTATTTCGATGGCGCTGATGGACAATGGCGGGGTGTTCATCTGTTCGCGGGTTATTCCATCGGCGGAGATGGTAATAGCGTAAGTCTGCAGGAATTTCTTTTGTTTTTTATAGCTGCGGTAGATATTGAAGCCGATCATTACTGCCAGGAAAGCGATTACATAGGGTAGTACGTTGATATCTCCCGGAGTAGCTGAGTTGCGGCCGACAGTGAAGACGATGGTGGTTGTGACGATCATCAGGGCGGTGGTGAAGATCCAGTATTTCCTGGTGAATTTTTTAAATCCGACCTTGTCCATTTTGAATTGCTGCATTAGTGGGGGTGCCGCCCGGGGGTATGGTCGGCCGGCCGGGCAATATAGAAAATAAAGTTTGGATAGGGAATCCAAAGAATCAAGCCTTGAGAGCTTTTTGTTTATCCCGGTCGATACATCCTGATATAAACACATCCGGGTGTTCTGCACGAATAGAGTGAGGGATCAATGCATTGGTCGGGAAATCCTTCAGATTAGCCGTGACGATTATCTGTGCTTGACCTTTGATTGCTGCTGCAAGTACATGTCTGTCGTTGGGATCGGGTAATGAGAGACCTTCGATAAGAGATTCATAATTTGTTACGTTGGAACCGGGGAACGCTTTGTCCATTGCTCGCTGCGTCGCTTCCAAAGCAGCTCTATTTATATCTGGCCTGGCTTTCACAAGATTCCTAAGCCATTCATCCTGGATGGCTGCTGTCCATACCGGCTCATATACCCCAAGACTAGCCAGATGAAGCAAGTAGTCTCTTAGCGGAGCTGGGTAAAGAACATTGGCGTCAAGTAATGCAATAATTTTAGGGGACCTACTCATTAGAATACCCCAGGTTGAGCTCCTGCGCTTGCTTAGCTAAGAAGCTCAACTGCTTTCTCCGGGTGGCCTTCATTTTCTTTTGATATCCCACCAAGTCACTTACCTTGATCCGACGGTGGGTGCCTACTTTAGAAAAAGGAATTTCTCCCTTTTCCAATAATCGTACGACATAAGGTCTTGATACCTCCAAATAGTCTGCTGCTTCCTGGGTTCCGACCGTAGTATCAGATAAAATGAGCGCCATAGATTTACCAGCTGCCATATTGGATACGATAGCGCTTAATAAATTAATGGCTTTGCTTGGCAGGCGTAAAGATTCATGGTTATATTCCAAGGTAATTTCAATGGTTTTCCCTCTTTGACTTAACTTTTGGGAGGCTTTCTTCAGTTTGTCCACGGATATTCTTGCAACGCGCTGATCTTCCCTTGTGGTCTTTTCCAATAACGCTTCCATCTTGTTGATTTTTATATCATAAAGTTACATAAACGAAATATACGAAACAAATAGCGCAACAAGTATTTATAATAATTTGATTTTTAACCATTACCCGCCACCATTTTTGGGATTTTTCCCATTATGATCAGGTTCAGTTATTCCTTTTGGCTTTGCTGCCTTCATGCTGGGACGCCGTTAACAGGAAGATCAAATGGCGTTGGGGTAACTCCGGCATTGATCAAAGAAATTCGGTTTTCCGCGCAATCAACTTTAAAATACGCCAACCACGCATACTTTTTATCGCCCAAATAGAAATCCGCCGGAGCGATTGAAAGAAGGGCCTTCGCTGCATCAATCTTGCAGTCGTAGACGAGATGCTCAGTCGTAGGAGCATTATCGCATGCAATTATTACCCAATAGTTCTGTCTGCTGCTAAGTTTCGCGATTTCCCGGCCAATTTCCTGGCGAGGGATGATTCGAATAGGGGCCTTTTCTTTTAAGTATTCCGACCAATAGGTAAATCGGTATTCCCGGCTGCGCTTAAGAAACTTCGTTTCAATCTTTTTTAGTATGTCAGACCAATCCGAAAAGGGAATACGGAATTGGTCCTGGGGGAACTTCTTTTTTAGAACTTCTATTTTCTCATCCCAAAACATAGCAATGTATAAATCTTTTAGTAGTTTAATTGTCAAGCCAAACCACGCACTATGTCCAGTCTGTTACTTGGCGCATCCGGCGAGAAAAAGTCAGGGATAGTTTTCTCATTTCTCTTGGGACGATTGAGAAATTCAACATCCCATTCGGTAACACGGCGCTCTTTTATGTGCAAATACTTACCGGGTTCAGGTTCATCGATGTATTCCTCCTGAAGGATTAGTGCCAATGGATCTTCGGTTCCGGGGTTTTCTACCGAAAAATTAAGAGCCTCTTCGTAAGTCTGGAAGGCATAATAGTAGTCATCACCCTTTAACTTTTGGATATTTCGACATGATTGATTTATCATTTCAGGCATTGGCGAAAGTTAGAAGTCTTTTGTTTGTCGTCTCTGGTACCAATGGTTTGACAAAATAAAGAAAACCTTTAAATTTAGAAACTTCCAAGGAATGTTTTATTTGGCGATTTTTATCTGGTCTCATGTAGAATTATTAAAAATTTCGTACAATAGCGGTTGAACGTCATTAACGTTCTTATTAATTTTAATTGACAAAATGAAGTACACTTGTAATTCTTGTGGTCAAATACATGAAGAATGGCCAGCATTAGCATTTGAGTCCCCAACTTCTTACAACGTTCTATCCGAAAGTATGAAGAAACAAATCGGTGAACTCAGTGATGACCTCTGCATTGTGCGCCATCCCGAACAGATAGACAGATTTATCCGCGGTACTTTAACCTTAAAAGTCATTGACCATTGCGAAAACCTCGACTATGGGGTTTGGGTGTCATTAAGTGAAGAGAGTTTTCAAAATTATTCCGAGAACTTTAATAATACCAGCCACAAGGTGGAATATTTCGGTTGGTTTAGTAATGATATACCAGAATATGAAATATTAGAGAGTATCCCAACGACGGTGTTTACGAGATTAAATGGCCTCAGGCCTGAAATTGTTCCTCATGAAGGTTTTGAACATCCTCTGGTCCATGATTATTATCATGGCATTACCAGAGCAGAAGCAGAGAAGCGAATACAATCCATGCTGAAAGTTATCAATCAACGGGATGGGACGGTCAAACCGTCAAAGCCCTGGTGGAAAATATGGTAACGCGGAAGCGGAAAGATTTGAAGATAATTCATCTTGAAAAGGCAGTGATAGCGGGAGGGTTAATAGAGAACAAATGCCGCATACACGTCAACGATGAAGTGTATGCCTGCAACGATCCTGTCCTGTTCTTTGCAAACCCCCTGGTCAGTTACGCGTACGACAGCCTGCAGAAACACCGATCCGGCTAATTTTTCATCAATATTAAACCAGTGATAGTCAGCATATAATATAAATTATCGTTAGTGAAATTTGTTTTCGTCTTTCCAATAAAGACATTTTATGTGTATTTGTCTTCCTATGAAAGATATAATTAAAGAAAGCATCTCTTTGGAATTAGACAAAATACAAGCCATTATTGGCCCCCGACGGGTTGGAAAAACTTCCGCCATATTGCTGACTATCGACTTATTAAAGAATCATAAAATATATCTGAAGAGATAGCCGTTTACCCGGCAAAGAGAGCTAAGAGGATTGCTAAAAGCCTGCGAATATAGTCAGGATAAGGAAGGCTGGATAATTACTTCTGATGAAGAAGATGAATTTGATTTTGAAGGCGTTCACGTCCTGATAAAACCAGCTTGGAAATGGATGCTTAGTGACTGATCATTCTATTAGGGAGCAGGTATATCAAATCCGTTCAGGATCATTGCGATCAGGCTATATCCCCCTACAAGGAAAAAGAGCTCTGCTACTCCATCCTGTCCAAGCAAAACTACTGCCTGCCTGTAGGTAGAGTCGGGAAGACGGCGACCTTCCACCAATGTCCGGGCAACGTCATGCGCAATGGCCTCTTGCTCGTTTAAACCGTATGGCCGCCCACCCGCTGCCAGTGTTGCAATAATTTGGGGTGACATACCAAAAACCTCTGCCATGATCTCATGTGCATATAGTTCGAAGCGTGCACCCAACGCGCCGCCTACTGTAAGTATAGCAACTTCCCGCACCATCCCGGGAAGTTTGGCATGGTTGTCCAGCGCTCTAAGAAATGTTAAGGCCGGTACGCCAAATTGCGGATAGTGCAACATGGGAGGGAAAGGACCTAACAACGCGCCATCCGCATCCATCATGGTCACCTGTGCCTGGCTATGCTGGATAAGAGCGGCGATCCCGTCATGCACCTGGCGGATGTCAGCACTAAGCGTGTGGGGTTGTAATGGTTTGATACGCATGGAATTATTTAAGAATTAAGAAATTCCATCGACGAATTGCCCGTCGATCAATATAAAGGCCATTCGGCAGTTGCTATCCGACCGGTTGGCCCAGGCATGGTTTGTGCCGGATTGAATAACGATATCACCCGTATGGATAGTCGTCTCCTCATGGTCCAGCACCAACGTTATTTCTCCCTCGAGTACGATGCCATAGTCGACGGTTTCCGTGCGATGCATTAATGGGTGAGGCGCTCCTTTCCCGGATGTCGAAGCTTTCTCGTCGCCCATGGACCTGAATTTAGCTGACGCGTCCGCCCCCGTAAGTTTCCGTATCTCCTCTCCTTCAGGTGGAAAATCAATCACCCTGATACGGGTGCCATTTTCAGGAGGGGGCAGCACCAAGCCCTTCTCGCCCGGCTCATCGGGCCGGGATTCGATGAGGGCAGGTGTCTGTAAGGTATGCCATACTTCATGGAAGGTCGGGCCCCCGGGGCCGCCCACCAGCTGCATAGGAGGCGGCGCATCGGAAATAATAATTGCTTTACCGTCATTACCGTGACCTGTCACGATACGTCTGAATGTTCTTTGCGGGAGGTGCATAATGGCTCTATTGATTGTTCTTTGATCTTGAAAAAACGAATACCCCAAGGTAATGGAACAGCACCCCTATTCCCCAGGCGGGTGTAGACCAAAGCGGCCAGGGATAAGTTTTGTCTGTCAGATACCATACAAGCCAGATCGCCGGAGTACCCAGCAGGAAGACAATTAAGTGGATCCGGAATCCTTTTTTCGGATCGATGGGCGGCGCTCCGCCTCTATTGGTTGAATGTGTCATGGTTTGGGTGGTTGTTTATCTTTATTTTAAAGAATGCTCCAGGGTCATTGCTGCCTTTCGGATCACGTCCAGGACAAAGCCAGGTTTTGAAAGCATGGGAACATGACTGCTATCGACCTCATGGACACTTGCGGCCATCCGCTTTGCCGCGGCGCGTTGCAATTCAGGATGAACGGTCCTGTCGTTGCTGGCGACGATATACCAGCTTGGTTTCGACCTCCAGGCTGTGCCCTCCACTTTCTTTGTGAACAGGGTCGCGTCCGGTGCAAAATGAGTCGCCCAGACCAGCTTTTTTTCTTCCGGCGTCAGGTCACCCGCAAAGCACTCGACACCACCTGGCTTCATCCATACCCGGTCGTTGTCCAGTTCCACCTGACCGAATATGTCCGTAGGCGGGAACTTGTCCTGCTGCCCCTGGGATGTCTCATCTGCATCCGGCGCCAGCGCGGCAATATAGACGAGTCCTGCGACACGGTCATCGACTCCCGCGGCTGTAATAACGCTGCCGCCATAGGAATGGCCAACCAGCAGGATCGGACCAGGGACCCGGCTAAAACTACGTTTGGTCATGGAGACATCGCCGGCAAGCGAGTCGAGCCCGTACTGCGCAGCAATCACTTCGTACCCATCCGCCTGAAGCGCAGGGATCACTTTGTTAAAACAGGAGCCGTCAGCCCAGATGCCGTGACAGCATACAATACTTGGTTTCATGATCGTATAGGTTGTTTGATTCATTCAGACTGACCGAATTTGGTGCCAGTACGCAACCTGTTCAAAATGTGAGGGGAAGAAGCTGGCGACACACGAAATGTCACGAAAATTCACGAAATGACGCAAACGCCGCTAAAAATCACCCCATGCATACGCGCCCGGTCAAAATGCTCCTGCATGCCGGAAATGTTTTACATTTATCCGAAATCACGTAAACTCGCACTATGACGCCGGTCGCTCATCGGAGCCTCATCTCCCTCATAACGGTAATAGTCATGACCATTACCACTGCGAGCGGCCAAACCGACACCCTCCGCATAGCGCAGCTCTTAAAAGACGGACAGGATTATCTGCTCAGGCAAGGCAACGAAAAGAAAGACCTGGATAGCGCTTTCTTTTATTTTAAACAGGCGCTGGCACTCAGCAGGTCCATCCATTCCGACCCATGGGTCAACACAACACTAAAATGGATGGGCGATACCTATCTTGAAGGCAATGATCTTGCATCCGGGGTCGCTTGCTTTCAACAGGTGATCGACTTCTATCATAAAAGGGGCGATGTGCTGAAGGAGGCCCGCGCCTGGGATCGGTTGGGCGAATGTATCCCAAACTACAAAGCCAGCTTCAATGCCGAAAAGGCGAGATGCTTTGAACATGCCCGGCAGCTATATCACGCCATCGGAGATACCCTCGATGAACTGCTGGCGTACAAGGATGAGGCGGATGCTCACCTCTGGCTGCCGGACGCGGACCTTGCGGAAAAGGAGCTGCTGGAGGTGGCCGATGGGCTGAGAGCCATTCATTACCGTAGGATCCATGATGTGTACGACCTCCTCCGCGCAGCGGCGGCTATAAAGAACGACCCGGTGAAAGAGGTCTTTTACACCATGGAAATGGTTCGTATGCTTGATGCTGCGGATACGAAGGACAGTTCCATAAGCTTTAGCGGGCTGTACTATTCTGCCAGCGCGACCTATGCCAGGCTGGGGATGTGGGACCGCAGTCTTTACTATTCGAGGAAAGGATGGAATTGGGCAGGATCCTATCCCTCCGGAGTATTTGTGATAAGGATGGTGGAGGCCCTCATCCATAACGACAGCGCCAGGACAGCGCTTGACTTCTTATCTGAAGAGAACCGTAAGTTCCCGCCTGTCAGCGCATTCGACAGGTCCCTGGCATCGCATGCGGCGGGCAAATGTTACGTGGCCCTCGGGGATTTTGCACGCGCGGAGAAAGAGCTTTTAAAGCTGGTGGTCTATATGGATACCACTAAAAATATCCTGCTGGATTCCACGGATATGTTGTTGGATCTTGGCGAATTTTACCTGCTTACCCATCGCTATGACAAAGCAGACAGATATGCCGCTGTATTGCGATCTATGATCGGCAGGATGGCCAGCCTGTACCAGATGGCAAGGATAGAACGTTTTGAGTCGCGTGTCGACTCGGCAATGGGACGCCCCAAGGATGCGTTGCAGCATTTCCAGGCATTTCATCGGCTGAATGACTCGCTGTCCGGGGTACAGAAGGCGGTGCAAATCCAGGACATCCAGGTAAAATATGCCGTCGAGCAAAAGGATAAGGACCTGCGGATCAAGTCCGGCGATATACAACTGTTGACGAAGCAGAACCAACTGCAGCAGGAGCGCGCTGAGAGGTCCAGAACAGTTCGCAATTTGATAGTCGCCGGACTGCTGCTCCTACTTTTTCTGGTTTATGTCCGCTACAGGCTCAAACAACAAAAGAACCGTCAGCTGGAGGCCAGGCAAAAAGAGATCTCGGATAAAAATAATGAGCTCGAGCGCCTGCTCCACGAGAACGAATGGCTGCTGAAGGAAGTGCACCATCGTGTAAAGAATAATCTGCAGGTGATCATGAGCCTCCTGAAGGCGCAGTCTGATTTTCTCCATGACAAGACCGCCCTTGCCGCCGTCGCGGACAGCGAGCACCGGGTGTACGCAATGTCGCTGATACACCAGAAGCTGTATAAATCCAACCTTGTCACGAGTGTCAGGATGTCCGAATACATCGGCGACCTCGTTGAGTATCTTCGGTACTGCTTTGATCCTTCGCGGAGGGTGATGTTCGATCTCCAGGTGGGTCCCATCGACCTTGATGTGCAGCAGGCCGTACCCGTGGGCCTGATCATCAACGAAGCTATTACTAACTCCTTCAAATACGCATTCCCTTTTTCCGGGGACGACAGGATCACCATCCTGCTCGATGAGATAGAAGAGGACAGGATCATGCTGTCGATCGCCGACAACGGCCGGGGCGTGCCGCCCGATTTTGATCCCACACGGCATAATTCCTTTGGCATGCTGCTGATCAGTGGATTGACGGAAGACCTGGACGGCGACCTTACTGTCCGGAAGGAAAAGGGTATGGTGATCGATGTCCGGTTTCGGAGAGTCGATCATCTCAATAAGTAATCAAAGAAGGAGAGCGTATGCCCCCATGCCTGGCGGGCTGCAAGAGGGTTGTAGCTGGAACGTTGTTCACAAAAAAAACCGTTGCCGGCGTATGAGATCGAGACGCTGGTGAAGTCCCGGCCCCTGGCAGCCAGGGTTTGTTCAAAAGTGAACACGAGATCGGCCGGGTTATTGACGTCCTGTCCCCCCCAAAAAAATAAATGCGGGCTTCCGGGGCCAATGCTCCTGAAAGGGGATTGATCGATGTCATTTCCGTAGAAAGTGACACCTGCTGATAAGGGAAAGAGAGAATTGGCGATGAGTGCATACCGGCCGCCATAACAGAATCCCAGCACACCGACCCTGTTGCGATCGACAAATTGCAGCGCCTCCATAGCCGAAAGCGTGGTCTTTAGATCAAGGGCCAGATCCTCCGTTCTTACCGATCCCGCGCAGGTGAGGATCGCGGCAGTGTCTCCATAAGGCAACTGCAATTGCCGGCCCAGCCGGTGGTAAAGATCGGGCACAAATACGGCATACCCTTCCCTGGCCAGCCGCTCAGCCACGCTCCTGATATGCATATTTACCCCTACCCCTTCATCCAGTAGTAAGATAGCGGGAAATCTTTCGTTACCGCCGGGCCATGTAGCCCACACATCGATGATGGAACCGTCGGTGACTTTCAGCGGATTAAATTGTTTTTTCTCCATTCCGTATGTCTGATCGCAGTATGATAAATAAAAAGGATGCCATTATCTAAATGACTGACAACAGGGCACTGCGCTTCAGCAGGGTTCGCGAACATGCACAAAATCGGTGGATTTTCACGAAGCTTCGTGAAGGCCGTACGCGGACAGCGCGATTTGCCATGGATGAAAATATTGGGTACCTTTATTTTGCCATGAGTTTAAAAGTATTGATAGTTGAAGATGAGTTTCTCGAAGCGAGAAATCTCAACGCAATGGTAACCAATGCGGGCTATATCGTTGACGGAATTGCCAAGTCCGTAGCGCAGGCTTCAGCACTTATCCAAAAGAGCAGGCCGGATATTGTCCTGATCGATATCTATCTGAAGGGGGATCTCAACGGCATCGATCTTGCCCGCCGGCTCAATCAGCTGGGCATTCCGTTCATTTATGTTTCAGCCAATTCAAACGCATCGATGCTGGAGCAGGCCATTGCTACAAAACCGTATGGTTTCCTGGTGAAGCCGTTCTCGGAAAGAGAGATCGTCGTGACCTTGAATATCGCCCGGTTCCTCTATCATGATCACCGCGAGTTCTTATCCCGCCAGCGGACCTGGCTTCGAAGCCTGTTAGGGAATATTGTATCCGCAGCAGACACGAAACAGGAAAAGGCCCTTTCGATCATACGTATGTTGACATCTTTTCTGCCATTTGATTTTATTATGATCGACACGGACCTGGCTGATGCATCGGGCAGCGCCGTATTCAGATACCAGCGGAAAGGCTTTAACGAATATGTGCAGTATGACGGTCCGAATCCCCAGGCTGATTGCGAGGTGTCCATGGCCGACCTCCAATCGGCAAGGCGGAAGCATCGCGACAGCCGTACAGCCTATTTCCTCAATAGCGAGGATCTTTTGGAGGCTGCCACAAATGATCCGGTCCGCGAAAGGATCATTCAGGTCAAAAACTTCACCGCAAAACTGTGGCTTCCTTTTCTGAAAGATGGGGAAGTTGAAATGGCCATCATATTCTATTGCAGTACCAACGAAAAATATACAGCAGACCATCTTGCTTTGATCCTTTCTGTGCAGGATATCCTGACCGAAGTGGTCAGAGGCATACGCACACCAAACCCTGTATTGGATCTTCCAAAGCGGGGGCCGGTGGCTATAGCTCCGAATCAATTACTGAGGCCAAGGATCGATGGCATCATTGGCCAAAACCCCAGGCTCCTGGAAGCCCTGGACAAGGTGTCCCAGGTAGCGCCGTATGACAATACCATCCTGATACTGGGCGAAACCGGTGTCGGAAAGGAGGGACTGGTAAAGGCGATCCATCGGCTTTCAGGCAGGAAAACCAAACCATTGGTGAAAGTGAATTGTGCTGCTATTCCTTTCAATCTCGTCGAATCCGAGCTTTTTGGTCATGAAAGGGGCGCTTTCACCGGAGCTGTCGAGCGCAGGATCGGCAAGTTCGAACAGGCCCATGGCGGAACGCTTTTCCTGGACGAGATTGGCGAATTGCCGATGGAAGTACAAACGAAATTGCTGAGAGCCATCCAGGAAAAGGAGATCGAGCGCGTCGGAGGGAAAGGGGTGATACCAGTGGATGTAAGGATCATTTCGGCCACCAGCCGGAACTTGCTGCAGGAAATTGGCATGGGTCGTTTCAGGCTTGACCTGTACTATAGGATCAATGTCTATCCGATAAAGCTCGCTCCGCTGCGGGAACGTCGCGAGGATATTCCCATTCTTGCGAACTATTTCTTACAGATGTACGGCTCCAGTGTCAATCGGGGAGTGCTCACCATCGCACCGGCGGCAATGAGACAATTGGAAGAATATAGCTGGCCTGGAAATATCCGCGAGTTGCAGCATTTCATTGAACGGCATGTGCTGGATTGCCGGACTGACGTGATAGAATGGTTTGAGATGCCGGAAGCAATATCGTTTCAAGCTGACGCCGGCCATATGGAAAACGAAATAAAGTCGTATGCAATGATGGACCGGGACCATATTCTGGCTGCACTGAGAAAGTGCAACGGTAAGATCTCCGGCAAGGGAGGTGCTGCAGCGTTACTTCAGCTTCCTCCATCTACTTTGTCTTCAAAGATCAAGCGTTTAGGCATTCAATGGCCGCCGCTGCCGGCGAGGAGCTAATTCAGATACACGCCCGGTGCCGGACCTCTGGCAGCCAGCCAGAGGTAGACTTTGATCCAAGATATTAGAATTGATCGGTATCCTCCCAGGGGGTTGATGTATCTTTCACTGCGGGCCAAAGCAGATTGTCGAGATCGGCATCCATCTGGCTGTCAAGGCTTCTTGTATTGCAAAGCATTACCCAGCAATAGCCATTGCCGGCCCGGACGATCTCAGTGAGCGTACCCGGCAAACTGCCATTGTGCCACCAGTTATTCAGGTTGTTCACAGCCCAGCCGCAAGCATAATTCGCGTTGCCGGAGGAGGGTGTCGTCATTGTTGTTATAGTTGCCGGATTCAGGATATCCGCTACCCCGGAAAAGCCATCGACATGAGCCAGGAACCGTGCAAGGTCGGTGGCCGTTGCCAGCCAGCCTCCATGACTGTCCATGCGGGTGACATTCATGTTATAGGGATCTTCATTGCTCTGCCCGTTATAGATCACTTCGCCGGGCTTTCTATCGGCCAGGGTATTGCCACCGATGACCATATCCGAAATACCGCTGGGGCCAAGTACGACGTCTTTGCAATACTGTTCATACGACTTCCCGCTAAGCTTCTCGATGACCCGTCCCAGTATGCAATAACCGAAATTGCTGTAATAATACTGGCCCCGCCTGTTGCGATCGGTATAACTATTAAAAGTCCAGTTGATTAGCTGCGGCTGGCTATAAGATGTATGTTGGAACATTGGGTCTGAACCGTCATTCGGCCAATTGCCGGTGGTGTGATGTAATAATTGATCGATCGTGATATCGGTTAACTGGCCCAGGTAGGTTCCTGCGTAATCATTCCCTAATATCCCGCCTGTACCGAATACTTTGGAGTCAAGCGTTAGTTTGCCGTCTTGTAAAAGTTTCATGATCGCCACGGAGGTGATCTGTTTAGAGACGCTTGCCAGTCGGAACAGGCTGGTGTTTTTTATTGAAGTGGTATCTGTTGCGCTCATTTTACCGTAAGACTTGACATATATCAATTTGTCGTTATGGATAACTGCGATGCTCATTCCGGGAACAGACCAGGCAGACATAAATGTCTTAACCGCATTGTCCACTGCCGGGACATCCTTCTGAGCGGGGGATTGGGGTGGATTCGTTGTCCCACCGCCAGGGTTAGTGCCTGTTCCCGGGGCTCCGCCGCTTTTCGAGCACCGGACGAAACAGGTGATGAGAAGGAATATAAATACCTGTTTCAATAAAAGCGCCTTTCTCATATTTAGAATTTAGTGCCGCAAAGTAAGCCGGAGCGGTGCAAAAAAAAGGATTACTTAGCAGCAGGTGGAATTGACTGAGCTAGTCCCAGAAAAAAGTCTCCGAAATGAAAAATCGTAGATCTAAGCCCTCGAATTCGAGGGAATTAAAATCAGGGTTATTGATCTTCTCCCAAATTCCTAAAAACTCGACCTTTATTCCGAAGCCATTTTTCTATTAAGGACAAACCATTTTCAAAATTATTAACCATATCCGTTAAAGAAATGTAATCAGCCTATAAAAAATCAACTTCCAGGAATTTTAAAATTTGAGGTGGTGGAAGACCATTCCAACGCCGTATTAGGATTCATACCGAGAGTAGAGTGACAATCAACCTCTTGAAAAAATCCCATCTACAGCCGAGTTGCAGCATATTTCGGATTGGTTGGGGGACAGTTCCTTCAAATCGTAGACTGAGAACGAAAATTGTAATGATAAAAGCATGATAATAAATACCTTAATTAAAAAGCTCCACGAATTGTGATTTTGCGACAATCTGCTATTTTATTGCCGGGTTTAAAAAGGGTGTATATTTCACTATGGTCAACCTAGACGACTGGCGCCTGACGGACCAGGAGAAGTATTTAATGGGTGTTACTCTTTCTTATCGTCGATGGTTTTCGCTCTCGTCTACCTGGGAGCACGACCATTGCGAGTTTTGCAATATAAAATTTTCGGACAAAATTACAGGCTGCTTAACAACGGGCTATACAACGATCGATAACTATCGATGGATCTGTCCACAATGCTTTACAGATTTTAAGGATATCTTTTTCTGGAAAGTCGTTATGATATCAGATGAAATATAAAATATGAAAACTTTTACATGTTTATCCCTGTTAACTACACTAATCATATTTGGTTGTCATCGGAGGTCTGGAACAACCTCTAATGAAGTGGCAACCAAAAATAAAATATTCACTCTTGACATCGCCCTTAAAGACACTGTACAACGGCATATCAAATTACTTTCGAACAAGCATTTCTCCAGTTTTGAAACGCCTGCAGATGTTAGATTCTTCTCCGATGGAGTCCTTGTTGATAGCGTAATTACTCCTTATTTTCACATAATTTCTTGGTATAGCAATCGAAAAGACACCATTGATCTTGTGGCCCACGTGGGAGAATTTGAAACCCAAGCTTTGCTTGTTCGCTTCATTCATAACATACCGCATGTTTTTTATTTTCGAGCGCCCCATGAAAACCAGAAATATTTTAGACTTAACAAAACGGATCCTTTTATTAATCAAATTGAAGTGCCACCAGTACGATACAAACTAGGGCTATCTAAAGTTCCAGATACTATCCAAAAGCCTGTTGTTTTTGGAAGCATTGACATGGAAAGCGGAATATACTTCGACCAAAGGGATTCTTTGAAAGGAAAGAGGGTTCAAATGAAGTTCTATTTTTCCTCACAATTTAGGAATTTTGACTACCCTGAGTGAAAAATAATGCCCCCAACTTTTGAGGTATTGTCCTGGCTTTGCCTGGCATACAGCCCCGATTGGATTCAAACCCGACTCCGATGATAATCAGAATGGTGTAGATACGAGATCGAAGAATCAATATATTCAAATACAAAAAACCCGCTACTGGAGCGAGTTTTTACATTCGATAACTTGTTCGTGACCCGGATTGGACAGATTTCAAACCGGACTTTGTACGATTTGAGACTGATATCGGATATCTAACTTAGCACCCAATATCGTCAGTCAGTTTCGTCCGCTCTACGGAAGCCAATTCGGGGCCTTGGTTCATCTGGTGGATTAAGCATTTCCTTTAATGTCTCAAGGATCACCTGTATCTCTTCCTCGTGCTCATTCATCCTTGTATCTTGCTGAAGAAGATTCTTCTCTATCTGCTCAAGTTTTATCATTATATCCTTGTGGTTTAAAACAATTTCCCGCAGCTTTGTGAATACCCTTATGACCAGAATATTAACAGCTATAGCTCTTTCACTGTTCAAAATGCAGGATATCATGGTAACTCCTTGTTCCGTAAAACAAAAGGGCGGATATCGTAAACCTTGCCTGTCCTCCTTGGAGGTCACAAATTGTGACCTCCAATTATCCAGTTCTTGTTGGGTCATTTCGAACATAAAGTCGCTGGGAAATCGGTCTATATTTCTTCGAACTGCCTGTTTTAATACTTTTGTCTCAACACCGTATAGATCCGACAGGTCCCTGTCTAACATCACTTTCTGACCTCGAATGAGGTAAATTTTACTAATTACAGTCTCCTCTGGTACTGCTATTGATTTAATTTCTTTTGGCATAAGATAAGTTTTAGATATGGCTATTAGCCATACACTATTAAAAAAAATGTTAATTATTGTTTGATAATTCGGTCTGGAGGAACAGAAGGGCTTCAAAAATAAAAAAAATAAACTTTTCAATTTTAAAATCTTTTTGCCGTCTTTCCCGGTATCAACCCGATTGGATTCAAACCCGGAAGCCAATATTTTCAAGACTTTATATTGCGCATGTTCTGACAAGTGAAAAGTTCAAATACAAAAAAACCCGCTACTAGAGCGGGCTTCTTATTTTATATGCTTTGTTAGTGACCCTGGTAGGATTTTTATCGAACCGGGTTTATGAGTGTCTGAAGGATTTGGTTACACTTAAGGAACTGATAAACAATAAGTAAACTATTCTATTGAGAAAGCTCTTAGTAACACTGCTTTTTAGCAGCGACTTCATTTGTTGAATAGCAGTTTCGTTAAGTTTCCGGAGCCTTTCAGTTTGCCTTTTAAAGGCCCCGGTCCGCTTCGAACCGGGGCCTTCGGTAATTAAGGAGTGCTTTATTTAATCCGCATGCCACCGTCGATCAGCAGTTCGCTGCCAATCACATATCTCGAAGCATCCGACGCGAGATATAAAAACGCTTCCGCAATCTCTGCAGGGAACCCCATGCGCTGGGCAAATGTTTTGGAGGAGAGATAGTTCTTTGCGTTTTCATACGCTTCCGCTGTGCCGCCATCCCGGGTCATAATAGGCGTATCCACCGGCCCGGGCGATACCACATTCACGCGGATACCGCGGCCGGCCAGTTCAGCCGAAAACCCCTTGGCCAGTGTGTTCACGGCCCCTTTAGTGGCAGAATAAGCTGCCGTGCCAGCAACGCCCATCGTGGCCAGTGTCGAGGAGGTAAGGATCACAGAAGCGCCGTCATTCAGATAGGGCAGCGCCTTTTGCACCGTAAAAAACACCCCTTTGAAGTTGATATTGCTGATCTTGTCAAACTGTTCTTCAGTAAAGTCAGCCAGTACTCCCGGAATATAAATGCCCGCATTCACTACCAGTACATCTATCTTGCCGAAGGCCTGGCTGATCTTCTCGTATTGCATGGTTATATTTTCCACATTTTCTACATCGCTTACCAGGCCCATAGCGCCATGGCCGATGGCGGTAATCGCCTCGTCGATGGAGCTGCGGCTGCGGCCCGTAATGGCCACTTTCGCGCCTTCCTGTGCGAACAGTGCTGCTGCCGCCAATCCTATGCCGCTGTTACCACCGGTAACTACGGCTACTTTGCCTTCTAACTTTTTCATAATTTTTGTTTTTTACGTTTATTGTCGCTGTTATTTAAGCGATTTTCGCAGCCAGGTACTTCTGTTCATCGTAGGTGGGAAAATCATTGTAATTAAGTTCCGTACCGCCCCAGAACGCATCCCTTACATAAGGAGTGAGCGGGTAACCCTGTTTGAGGCGCAACGGCAGATCCGGGTTGGAAGAGTAATAGCGGCCAAATGCAATAATATCTGCATGGTCCTGCTGCAGGGTAAGCTCCGCCTGCTCAAGGTCAAAGCCACCCGCAGCAAGAATAATGCCCTTGTAATACTTGCGGATCGTAGCAGCCGCCACAGGGTCCTGCTCTTCGTGCAGCGTGGAGTCTCCCTTGATTCGGGGTTCGATCACATGCAGATAGGCAAGGTCCAGTTTGTCCAGTTCCCGGGCGAGGTAACCGAAAGTGGCTTCCGGATTGCTGTCGTATACCGCACCCCATTCACCACTGGGTGAAATGCGTACTCCTACACGGTCGGCGCCCATTACGCTGATCAGCGCCTGCGTAAGTTCAAGCATCAGCCTCGCCCTATTTTCAATAGAGCCGCCATAGGCATCCGTACGGTGATTGGTACCGTCCTGCAAAAACTGGTCTGGCAGGTAACCGTTTGCGCCATGCAGCTCTACGCCGTCAACACCCGCTGCGAGGGCACGTTCGGCAGCTTTGCGGAAATCTTCAACGATAGCGGGAATCTCATCCAGCCGTAATTCCCGGTACGGAGAGCTGGGCACCCAGCCGTTCCGGGTAAAGGACAAACCTTCAAAAGGCAGTACAGTAGGCCCTACCGGCGTTACGCCGCCACTCATATCTACGTGTGACTGACGCCCGCCATGAAACAGTTGTGCAAAAACACGCCCGCCCCTGGCATGGATCGCATCGACCAGCTTTTTCCAGTTGGCTATCTGGTCATCGTCATAGAGGCCCGGCGCTCCATAATAAGACCGTCCGCTTTTGGATACAGCCGATGCCTCAATGATGAGCAGGTTGTTGTCGCTGGCCCGCTGCTCATAGAACTTTACCATCATATCGCTGGGGCTGTCGTCCGGGTTTGAACGCAGCCTCGTCATGGGGGCCAATACCACGCGGTGGGAGATAGGATACCTTCCTACTGTCACGGGACTGAATAATTTATAATGCCCGTAGGGCGCCTGTTTTGTCTGGGTTTTCATCTTGATGACTATTTTACAGTTTAAGTATTATTGCGACATTATCTGCGTCGCTGTTGATGACACAAAGGTCGCACGAGGTCATGCCCCATCTGATAGAGATATCACGGGACTTCTTATGAAAATCAAAGAAGGGGAGCTGATCCAGACCGGAACAGGAAGGTCAGGGAAAGTGGTAGCGTGACGGGTAGTATGCTTAGTTTTTTATGCAATCACGCAACGTTTTACGCTAATTCGTAGGAATTCAATATAAGATCGCAGGAATGTATGGCTTAACTTCCCAGCCTGACATAGTTCTTCCTGAATTCGGCAGGACTGATACCTGCCATTTTTTTAAAGAACTGGCTGAAGTTAGGTTGGTCGGAAAAGCCTACCGCATAAGCTATCTGTTGGATGCTCCAATCAGTTTGCACCAGCAATACCTTACTTTCTTCCAGTATCTTATGCTTGATATGGGAGCTGACGTTCTGACCTGTGTGCTTCTTCAACAGTGCATTCAGGTGGTTGGGATGGAGATATAATTTATCTGCAAACTCCTGCGCAGTTTTGGCCTGTATGGGGTTGTTATAAGTGATGCCCGAAACTTCCTTTTCCAGCAGATCGAAAAATTCATGGATATGCCGGTACTCGTCGCTGATCGTATCCGGCTGCAAATAGTTCGCGATCTTTGTACAGGTTACCGTCAGCAATTGCAGGTGGATCTGTAGCAATTCCTCTTCCAAAGGCCCCCCATACTGTTCGCCGATCGTGAGCATTTTTTCAAATAAAGGATCGAGCTCCGCAATGTCTTCCACCGACAAAAAGATGGCGCTTTTCTCTGTATCGGAAAACAAGGAGTATTTATCGAGTATCGATTTCAGGCCCTGGCTGTTATCCGCAATCTTCCTTTTAAAGAAACAAATGAATCCTTCGGATTCATTGTCCGTTTTTTTAAAGGTCAGTATCGCATTGGGGTGAATAAAAAATATAGCCGGCTTGTCCACATAATAACTCTTTAGCCCAATAGTCAATACACAACCCCCTTTGGTGATATAGAGTATTTTATAAAAATCACGGCGGTTGGGTGACAAGTAGCTGCGACAGGCATCCGGATTCCTGCGTATTACCTGGTACGACCACTCTCTCGGTCCATCCCATTCAAAAGGAAGCAAGTCTTTGAGGTCCCGAAGAAAACTGATATCCTGTGTTTTTTCTGCAGCTTTGGTAGCCATAAAAATATAATTGGGTATGCCTTAACAAATTTATTAAAACAAGTCTATACTTCGAAGTGGAAATCCGTTTTGCCTGGCAGCAAAAAATGAAGGCCACAGCCGAGAGCTTCAAGTTCACCCCTCAACTGATTAAGGAACACTGTCATAGTGCCAGACAGCAGATTGGCGATAGCCTGATCCTGTATCGTCGCGAGACAAAGTTGCGGTGGCAGGTTGATCAGGCATCCTTCGGGTGGTGGCTTTAAATAAGGCTGCAGCATTTTTATAAGTGCGACATTGTTTGCGATGGCCTCATCCATTCGCTTGAACAGGTGTACAGTGGAGGGGGGAGGATCATGGAAGAGGCTGTGATGGGCATTATTGATTATCCCATGAAGCGCGCCAAAGAACATGAGTTGTGGGTGGAGGATGCTGTGTGGATCTCCCTGGGCCAGTTGCCGGGTATTGATTATTTGTAAAAATGAATTGTCCTCCCTTGAAAGGATTTGTTGTTGCGCACTATTGTCTACCAACGCTATTACCCGTTGCTGCCGGGTGGTAAGGAATTTTACGGCCGCCAGTCCAAGTCCTTCACCCGCCCCCGTGATAGCCCATATTTTGTTTGTGTTCATACTCGGTTTTCAATCAAAGGTCTGGTTGTACGGAATTTTGTGAATAGGTAAATCAATGCCGTCTGTATGAAAATCAAAGTTTATGTGATTCTTTGATTTTCATATGTCCCATTTTGTTTTGCCTATCAGTCAGGCCTTTGCTATGGCAGAACTTTGTATCGGCAATAAAAAAAGAACCTGGTCGCCATCTTATCTGCCAATTTACTAAATGTCGTAACGAGATAGGAGCACAGGTTTTTTAAAATAGCTGGTGTTCAACTAATTAGAAAAAAGGAATGCCGTTTGTCGCAAAAGTTCATAAACAACAAATAATAAACAAATATATGAGTACTACAACACAGCAAAGCAAGGCCACGTATACCCATCAAACAGCACCTACACAATATATAGATGCGGCCGGTATTCGTTTTTCTTATCGTCGTTTTGGCAAAAAACAAGGTGTTCCCTTGTTGATGAACATTCATTTCACCGGCACCATGGACCACTGGGACCCACTCGTAGTGGATGGCCTGGCGGCTGAAAGAGAAGTGATCCTCTTCAACAACATAGGCATTTCAGGCACAACTGGCGATACGCCATCCTCTATTTACGAAATGGCCCGTTATGCAGAGGCATTCATTGATGCCCTGGGAATTAAACAACTAGATATCCTCGGTTTCTCCATGGGCGGCCTGATTGCTCAGCAGTTTACGCTGGACAGGCCGGAACTCGTTCGTCGCGTCATATTAGTTGGCACTGGGCCCAAAGCGGGCGAAGGCATGCAATCATTGACACCTGAAGCAGTAGAGATCTTTTCGGCCAAATACGAGAAGCCGGACGAACTGTGGCTAAAAGTGCACTTTTCTCCCAGCGAGACCAGCCAGGCTGCCGGTCGTGCATTCCTGAAACGTTTCAGGCTGCGGGTCGAAAACCGGGATCCCGAAGTCAAAGAATCGGTGGCGGGCGCTCAGGTAGCCGCGCTGGAAGCCTACAATGTTGTAACAGAAGACCGCTACAGCGACCTGAAAAAAATAAAGCAGCCGGTATTGATCGTAAATGGTAATAATGATGTGATCATTTACACCATTAATTCCTATATCCTGCAGCAACACCTGTCCAATGCAACCCTGATCCTATACCCTGACTCCAACCATGGCTCCCTGTACCAGTTCCCGGATGCGTTCGTCAAACACGTAAACCAGTTCCTTAACAAGGATTAAACAGGCACACAAAATTGATCAGACGCAATACGTAAAGAGACATTAAAAGCCCATAAGATGAGCACTACAACAGCAGACACAGTAACAAGCTACACGCACCAGACAGCACCTACACAGCATACAAAACAACAAGGCAGTGCAGCCGATGCCATACAGGCCGAAATCGACAAGCACCGTCTCCGGATCGCCAATGCCCAACAGTTAATGCTGGACGGCGAATTAAGTGCAGCAGACCTTCCCCGCAACCTCCCCAACTATTACAAATCCGCCTCTTTGCCAATCAAACAAAAGCTCATTGGTTCGATATGTTCCGGAAAATTGATTTATGAGAAAAACGATTATCGAACCATCGAATTTAATGACCTCATTCAAGGGATATGCAGGCTGGGCGAGCGTTTCGACGGGCTGGAAAAAGGACAGGCTTCCGATTTTGGAAGCCTGTCCCAAGAGGTGACCCGAATTGGATTCAAACCAGGAATCAATGGAAAGAAGGAAGTTACAAATGGGAAATTTAAGATTGGAATGACTTGTTGGAAGTGGCAGGGGCGAGAATATGCTCCCTACTCCATTCAGAAAGAAGCGTCATGACGCTGGACAGGCTCTCTCCTTTAGGCGTCAGCGAATATTCCACTTTAGGTGGAACCTCCGCAAACACTTCTCTTTTCACGATCCCGTCCGCTTCCAGTTCCTTTAATTGCCGGGACAGCACTTTCAGCGCCATTGCCGGGATGGTCTTGTGCAGCTCTCCGAAGCGATAGGTCCTTTCCATCAGCAGCCAGATAATAATGGGTTTCCATTTACCTCCGATGACATCGATGGTTGCGGTGATGGGGCATTCTGTAATGCCGTGGTATTTTTTTTCCATTTTTATTTCTCCTGATAACAAGGCTGGATAAAATTACGACAAATTTGTCAATACTATACAATCAGGTAACTACTTGACTTTTGTCCAGTATTGGGCCATCTTTGCCTTTCAAACAACTATTATTATGAAGATCATCATCATCGGTGCTGCGGGCACCATTGGCAGGAAAGTTACAGCGGCGCTCGAAAAGGAGCACGACATTGTCCGGGTCGGCGCCAGGAGCGGGGACCTCCAGGTTGATATCTGTTCACCCGCCTCCATTGAAGACCTGTTTAAAAAAGCCGGACCTTTTGATGCCCTGATCAGTATTGCAGGGGATGGCCATCTCGGCCCATTGTATGCCATGACGGATAAGGATTTTCGCAAAGGGATCGATAGTAAGCTCATGGGCCAGATCAACCTGGTGCTGATCGGCCAGCATTATATCAATCCTAAGGGGTCTTTCACACTTACTTCGGGCAGCCTGGCAGATGATCCGATAAGACTGGGCGCCAGTTTAAGTGCGATCAACGGAGCGTTGGAAAGCTTTGGACGGGCTGCAGCCCTGGAGCTGGAAAATGGGGTGCGCATCAACGTGGTCAGTCCTGCGATGGTGGAAGATTCCCCTGCCTATTTCCCATTCTTTCCGGGACAGATGCCGGTGACCATGGAGAGGGTAGTTAATGCCTATATCAGGAGTCTTTTGGGCGCCGGGACGGGCCAGGTTTTCGGGGTGCGTTAGCGCGGTCGGTGATCCCTTCCGGCGGTGAGCGCGGTCGGGCGGAGTTTGGCGTAGACATTAATGAGCTTTTAACGAGCGGGATGCAGGCAGCAACGGAAAATTTCGTGAAATTTATAGAAATCTTATTCATGCGAAATTTTACCAGGCTCCTGCTCCTTTCCTGCCTGCTATTCTCCTGCAGCAAGCAAAATGATGACCCGGCCGGCACTCCGGGAGGTTCCCGGGGACCAGCACCGACAACGCCCGCAGCGCCGGCGCCACCGGTGACAACAGTCTCGATCACGGTGGCTGATACGGCCATGAATATCACATCGTTAACCTATAGCCGGTATGGCACCGGCGAGGGAGGCGGCATGACGATCACAGCCGCCAACGCCTTCCAGAAAGTGACGGCGGAGACCTTCAATTGGTACCAGCATAGTCCCTGGAGTATGATGTATACGATGCAGGTGAGCTATTTCACCCGGGCGGATAGCCTGGCGGCCTGGGGCGAGACGCATGCAAGGCCGGTGCCAAGGGACGACGAAGTGCGTTATGAGAATTTTTTGCCGCTGACGGACAGCGTGGTGGGAGGGAACTTTTCGGGGAGTTTTAATACAGGCGGAATTGTCAAGGGAGGGCAGCTTATCACCGTGAAGGGGAATTTTAAGCTGGTGTTTATTAAGTAGTGTTTTGTGATCTGCGTGGATCAGAGGGTCAACCCATGTTCAAGGGAATGCAATTCCTCCTGCAGAATATCCGACATCAGCAGCCGCGCCCAAATTCCCGCATACCAGTTGAACGGGGTATTGATGACAAACCGGCTGGAGAGTGTAAGCCGGGTGCCTCCGTTGGACAATGGCTCCAATCTGTATTCGTCTTCCTGCATTTTAATATGATCCCCGCCAATAACAATGTGCTCATCCATGATCGCCCTGGAAATTTTGGAGGGATCCGTCGTGATCTCCAGGATCAGCAAACGCCCGGGCTCGATCTTTTTGATGGTTTCCACAAACTCCAGCCCTTTCTCGTAGGTAGCAACCCTGGAGCCGCCTACTGAGGGAGTACGCATCGTCGTGTTGAGATGGTGCGGAAATCCCATCATGCCTGAAAGGGTATTGCGGCGCGTCCCCGTATGAGACCGGCTGTTCTCTATCAGCGCATTCCATACCGCGTCGGGGGCAGCCTTGAGCTCCATTTTTTTCTCAATGGTCAGCGTTTTGGAAGAGGAGGTGCTGTCGCCTTCAATAATCCCGGCCAGGAGGGGGATCAAAAATAGGAGAGAGATCTTCAGGCTGCCGGGTTTGTGCCAGTCATCTTTTTCGAAATCCCAGCGCTCCTTGATCATCGCACGTCTTTTCTTCCTGTTGAAGGCTATGACGCCGCCAATGCCTGCAAATACGCCGAGGATGGGGAATGCCATGATCCAGCAGATCGAGCCTTCGATATTAAAGTACATCGTGACCACGAGAATGACCAGACAAGGTAGCAAGGGTTTAAAAAACGCGCCTGTTGCGGTGTGGCTTTCTTTATAAGGAAGCAGCAAAATAGTAAGGTACCCCAGCAAGAAGGGGACGAGGAAGAAAAAGGAAAGGCTCATGATCCCCAACGAGCCATCGAAGAAGTCAAACAGCAGGCGAATGCTCAGCCCATAGACAGAGGCGAAAAAGACGGAGATCAGGAGTTTCATTGTTGAAGGGTTTATTATGTGGGTTGTCCGGATGCCCCCACCTCTACCAGGATCGCATCCTTTCTGCAATTGTATCGAATGGGTAAAGTGTCACCCAGTCCTTTGCTGATCAGGTATTGGCAATTCCCGAAATGGGCGGAAAGCCTGTTCCATTTATAGATCAGCCTGCCCGGGTATAAGCCATTCTTTGTGCTCCAGAGCACGGCCTGGCTGCCATGCAGATGGCCCGCAAAGATCAGGTGATAGTGATGCGCGAACTTTGCAACGTCGATCGGCTTGTGTAAACATAATATGGAAAGGTCCGCTGTGCCGGACGGAGTGGCCGGGGCGCCTCCGTCAATTTGAATGGTAAGACCACCTGATGTAATGGTTGCGGAGCTTTTGTCCAGCCAGGCCCCATTACAGGTCTCTATGATCTGCCGGGTCTGCTGTATACGCGGCCTGTCGTGATTGCCGCCTATGGCAAAGATGTTCTTAAAATGTGCGATGGAGTCCATCATGTCATGGAAATAATACAGGCCCATTTGTGAATCAGTATAGTCTCCTCCCAAAAGAATGATGTCCGGATGGATCTTCTCTATCTCTTCACTGAGGGTTTCGGCAAGCCGTTGGCCAAACCAATTGAAATGCAGGTCCGAAAGATACAGGATCTTTATCCCTGCGGCTTTTTTGAGGAAACAGGAATATTTCCGGATCTCAAAAGGATGGTGATATCCTATTTCTAACTTCATTCTTGTACCAGATTAAGATGGAGAGACAACCGATATGCCAGTTATGAAAATTATTCTTTCTCCGGAAGAGCCCCATCATCATGAAAATGGAGATCGGAACAACGGTGAGGAGACATCTGATCACTCCGATCCTGAAGACTTCCTGTATGCCGTTGAGGACCGGCTGCCGTGCACCATCGATCAACAGGGGAAATAAGAATAGAAAGTGTATTTCCAATAAATAGAAGATCAGGATGGAAAAAGGAGCCAGGAGCGGGCCGTATTGAAAAGCCCACCAGCATACCAGGGACGAACCCGTCAGGCAAATGCCATACTTCAGGTATCCATAGAACGTATAGTTTATTTTCGGATCGAAAGGCCGGATATCACTCCCGTCCAATTCATTAAGCCTGTCATACATCCACCTGGCGCCTCCCGGGAACATCGTCATAGGGCCTGACACGGACGCATGGACCGGGTATTTTGCAAGGTGTTCCCTGCTGGCTGCGATGAGATGTTGATAGTTCATACGCAATAGATAAAATGAAACCAGCAGATCCAGGCAAGGCCATTGCCGAAGACCAGCATGCGGTGATACCTGTTCTCCAGCCGTCCGCATCGTTTGATGTGAAAAACGAATTCATCATAGCTTATTTCGACGACTGTATAGATCAGGACGATGATAATAGGGAGTAAGAAATTTGCCGGGTGTGCACTTAACATGGCAAACCACATCAGCAGGAACATGGGTACGCCGCCGGTGCCCAGGGCAAGGGCTTCAGCCGCACGTTCCTTTTTGGGGATCTTCATATTCAGCGGGTTCCTGTGGTATTTCCAGTCCAGCACGCCGCCGGCCGTCGCGATGGTCCCGAAGAAGGCGATGGCGTAGAACTGCCAGCCTGCATAGGGGAAATGAGCGCTGAACCTGAGTTTCAGGTGGGACCTGTACAACAGGAGCAAGACCCCAAATAGAATGGCCGGAAGAAATAGTAAGATCAGGGACAGATGGTCCCTCAAAGTTTTTTTCTTCATACGGGGTTGAATAAAGGTTTTAATTTGAAATTAGAAGTACTTTGAAATACAAAGTAAATGGATAGTTTTCATAATTCCAAATAGTAAACCAACATTTAAAAGCCCCTGGCAGAGATGCCAGGGGCCTGGATCATTGTATGCTCATCTGTTTAATAAACCCGTTTTATTCTAAAGCTCCCTGTCACCGGGACAGGCTCGGCATTGGCAGTGTTCTGTTGCTTCACCATTCCGCTGAAGGTCCCTTCGATATATTGGCCTATCCCACCATAAGTGGTCACCGTGCATGAAGTCCCTTCGGCATAGTAAACCCCATTCAACGCGACGAAGTCCATCTCAGCCATTGTAACGTCGCCGGTGCCATGCAGCTCGCTGAGCATGAGAATGGCATTAACGGGAGGCCGGATCCTCCTGCTGAGCATCTCGATATCCGTGATCGTTCCATACTGGGAAAGCTCGTATGGCGGAGTCACCAACACGGTGTCGCGGGGGGACATGAGATAGAAATCCAACCCCTTCAAATTAAAAGTAATGTACTGATCGAGGACCTGGCCACAAGCGGATAGTTCGCCTGCATCCGCGGTTCCCGCACCCACATATAACGGTACGGCGCTGCCCTGCTGATCCGCGTCAAAATCGATGGCCGTCAGCATGGCCTTGGTCTGCGTGGAGGAACAGCGGCTGACATTCATCGTAAAGCTTCCATCGGTCACTGTTGCATGGAAAGGAAGCCCTTCTATCATGGCGATGACATGTCCGTTAGCAACAGGCTTGCCAAAGCAGTTCACCACTTTTCCCGAAAGGGTCAGGGGCGCCGTGTTTAGGGTCACCGATAGGGTGCCCAGGTCCAGATCGCCTGCTGACGGTCCTACATTTTGTGTATACAGGACATTGCGGCAGCCGTCCAGCACTTTTAGAACGAAAGCCTCATCTTTTGGCAACCATCCCTGTACAAAACCGGCAGTATCCGTTACGCCTTCACGGGTTCCGTATTTGGGAGAGGAGAACTGAACGAACTTATATATTAATGGATTACCCTGTTGATCCATCACCCTGGCTTTGAATCCCACGAGCGCCAATGGCTGATCACAATTCCAGAAGGTAAAATGAGCAACCTGGCCCACATAGTAATTCCCTTGCCGGACAGCAGTCCCTTCCTCTATCCATTTACCGGTGGAATCATCAAAATGCCATAAAGGAATACTGGCGGGGGCTGTCGACTGCAGGGAGGCCGGTAGGGCTATCCTGACTGTCGCTGTTTTCCCGGCAGCGAGCTGGAGCTTCTCGCCGCCATCCCCTTCCAGTTCCACAGCCATCATACCGAAGCTCTGCAGGCCCGTCTCTTCACCGGAACCCCTGATCCCCCGGAGATCACCTGGCATTTTGCCGGGCAGGTCCGCTGCGGTAGGATCCAGATAGGTAGCATAAACATGGACATTTCCCGAATAAGCAACACCGTTACCTGCATTCATCACTGCTCCGGCGCCAAATGACACGGTATTGCCTCCTTCCACTGTTATAGATCCTCCGGACGCAGCAGTAAAACTGCCTTTGAGCTCCCTTGGCAACAGGTGGATCTCAACAAAGTTTTGCGAATGAGCATTGGTAAGGATGCTTCTCGATCCTGTGAAATAGCCTTGTTTGGTCACTTTTACAAAACCAAACCGGGTCGATAGCGGGATATTGGTAAACCGGAATATCCCATCTATGTCCGTCGTCGTAGTTGCGCTGCCACTGGTGACGGCTGCCTCTTTTACAGGAAATCCATTCTCATCGAGTACCCTTCCCTCCAGGCTGGCTTCCACCTGTTCGTCCGGCGGCGTTTTTGAACCTGATGAGCTACCGGCGTCCTTCCGGCAGGCCATGACCGTAATCAGAGCGGCCGCCAACAGCGTGGCGGCCAAAATAAGTCGATTTGTTTTCATAGATACTTTTTTAGTTGTCAATGTATAACAGCGTGCAGTAGGTGTTTTTGCTTATAGTTAATTGTTTTTCAATCAATTAACTACCTGATAACAACGCTGTGGAGAGTTTTTTAGTATATACGTCACCGATATGTATCAAAGGTGGGTCAACTACACAGCGCCCAATCTCAGCGCGGGATTCAAGATAGGTTGGCGTTTGAAATAGCTGTCATTTCAATTGATGCACATACACGGACTTGTTATCGACCGTGATGAACATATTTAATTCCGGATAGAACGCGCTGGGCTTAAAAGATCCTTCTTTTAAGAGGATCTGCCCTTCCATATCACAAATTATCAATCCTTTTTCTTTGTGAAGGCCAACGAGAACATTGAGGGAACCGCTGTAATAAAGTTCATCAAAGCTCCCGTCAAAACCATCGAAGGTCAGTCTTTTAATGATCGATGGCTCATCGGCGCTTACATCATAAAAATGTAGTTTTGTCGAGTTGCCCAAAGACTGGTCCCGCTCTTCATCCTCTAAAGGATAATACGCTACGGCCACTGTGGCATCGTCGATCCAACAGGCCGGGCGATTGGAATGTTCCCAATAGCCGATGTTCTTATAGGTAATTCTACTATTGGTCATGAAATCGGCGACATCATAAATATTATACGCATCCGATGACCCCCAGTGCCATCCTTTGCTGAGGAACTTTTTATTATCCGGCGACATGAGCAGCTGCCCGAAGAAATAATCGTAGGGCCTGGGCCATGGCAATTTATTGTCTTCAGGATGTCTCTGATAAAATGCAATGTGGTCTTCTTCCGCATTCACTGTTATCAGAGATTTGGCTGCCGTAAGGACTTGTCTTGTATCCAGGTGCATGATCTGCAGATGGTTCCAGGCTTCACTATAGATGAGATGCGGTGTGCCCGTTCCGTCTTTAAAAAGCGCTATAGGGTAGCGCGATATACTGGCAAGATAATCTTCTCTTATGAGGTGAATAGAATGATACTTTCCAGGATAAGAAAGAATGCCATGTCTTTTAAAATCATTGACCACCACAACGACGGGGTCCATGCTGTAAATGGAACAGGGAACTGACAGGTCGAATTCTGCATCTTTATAATTCATCTGGGGGTGGGGCTTCGCGCTAAACAGGGACTCTCCCGTACCATCGCTGGCCTTGTGTCGCACCACGGCGCCTGTGCTCTTCAGCATTAACCATTCGTCTGCATTGACGAGGCTTGCACAAAGGATCGTTTCGTCGCCGGTGAGCGTTAGTTCATGGGTCTTCTCTAACTTCATGCCACAAAATAATCAATATTCCTTCACGAGTACCACCACCTCCGCCGGCTGTACTTGCCTGATAGCCAGGTAAGCGGGCTCGCCATTCGCTGCACCCTGCACTTGTACTGTTGAGCCAATAGGATGCGTACCGGTGTAAGCAACGCCCGCTGCATCAGCGGCTGTTTGAGCCGTGTTGGCCACGACGGTGAAAGCAGTCCCTGCCTCCCAAAGTTCCGAAGACACGACTGCATCCCCTCCCCGGACGGCGCCACTGCTTCCATTGGGATTGACCAGGCAGACGGCTTCCTGGTGGTCCAGGATCCGGCTCCAGGCTACCAGCTCTCCTGCCGCGGGGTATTCGAATCCTCCAAGGATCCGCAGCTGCCGTCTGTATTGGCGACCGACCCTTAGTACGAGGAAGTCTGCCCGCACTTTTGCGAGCGCGGCTATCCGGATATAGGCGGGACTGGAAGGATCGAAAACATGCCGGCCGCTGGTGCCGAATGCGCCAAAGCCGGGCAGGCGCTGGTCCTGCGTATCCAGCTGGGTGGCGAGGTCCTGGCTGTGGTTGCCCCTGGGATGCTCGGGACCAAAAAGGGCCTCGCGCAGATAGCGATCCGACTTGCCGAATTCTGGAAGGAAGCGTTGCTGGCTTTGCGGCGGGCCGGAAAAAGCTTGTTCGGTCCCGTAATAGATGCAGGGAATGCCAAGGGTGAATAACTGGATCGCGGTGGGCACGACTACCTGGTGATCCTTCACCGGGGACAGGTCCGGTATCCCTACGGAGAAGCGCAGCTTCTCACCCATGACATGGTCATGGTCATTCAGGATGGAGACATGGCGGTTGCCAAAGCTGCGGTGAGAAGCAAAACCTTTACTTTCTTCGATAAAGCCGTCAAAATAATCACGGGCATCGGCAAGGCCTTTCCCGATATTGCTCAGCAGGACGCGGTCGTTCCCGATGTCGAGGGCGGCTTTCAGGTTGCGTTGCACCAGCTCCATATAGTTCATGATAAAATCCTGGTTGTCGTCGCCGCCTGCGATCTCGCCCACGAGGAGGAAGTTGCGCTTGCCGATGCTTTCCGCAAATTCCAGGATGGCGCCGCAAAAGTTCCGGGCCTCTTCCTTGGAGATATGCTTTACGGTGTCGATGCGGAATCCATCGCAGTCCGTGAGCGCGATCCAATATTTAAAGCAGTCGCAAAGAAAAGCGAAGGTTTGCCCATTGTCCAGGGCGAAGTCTTTCAGGTCTTCAAAATCCGTGCGTTTATGCTCTGCATTATCATTGTTCAGATCGTTGTCATTGAGGCTTCCCTTACCTGCACGGGTATACGAAGTAAAGTCCTGCAGCTCCCTGGGCCAGGCGGCATCATCCGGGTTGGAAGGAATATTATTAGGGGGATGAAAAGGCTGTTCCTGTGCATTGCGCCAGGCGGTGGTCCAGTCCCGCATGTCGGGGTCGGCGGGATTCCCGTAATAGTCGGCGAAAGGTTTGTATAGGGGGTTGCGTACTTCCTCCCCCGGCCCGGCCGCCGGAGGGATATAGGCCCAGTTGTCACCGCTGTGGTTAATGATCACATCCAGGATGATACGTATGCCCAGGTCGTGTGCGGCGCTGATGAGTTCTATCAGGTCCTTGCGGGTGCCAAAGCGGGGATCGATGTCCAGAAAATCCTGGATGCCATAGCCGTGGTACGTGTCTTTCCGCAGCCGCTGTTTATAGAGCGGCGCTATCCAGATGGTGGTGATACCCAGCTGCCGCAGGTAGTTTAATTTTGATTGGATCCCTTTGATGGTCCCTCCCTGCCATCTCAACGCGGACGTGGCCCATTGCTCCCAGCTGATATTGGGAAAAGCGCTGGCCTGGCGTAAGGTGTGGATCTCGCTGCGCGTGAGCAAGGGCCTGGTAGCTTCTTTTCCATCGCTGAAGCGGTCCGGCAGTAAAAAGTACAACACTTCATCCCGCCAGTCCAGGGGAGAAGGGAAATAAGTAATGGCATCCTTGCGGGCCTGCGTCAGCAGCTGGCGCACAGAGGGGATCGTGTCCGGCCGCTGCGGCCGGAGGAGGTCGATGGGTGTTGGCATGATCGTGATTTTTGGGTGGCAGCAGGTCGTTGAAGAAAGGCAAGTTCTATTAAATGTAGGCGAATCGGAGAAGAATAACAAAGGTAGTTCTACGTATTTCCTGCCCCGGCAAGCCAGGGGAAATGTCTATCTTGCATCTTCCAAAACTTTATGGATCAGCGATTGGGGGAAGAAAAATTATATGATGAGCGTGCGCTGTTGCTATTAATAGCCGGTGGTGATAAGCAAGCCTTCAATCAGCTATTCGATGCATACTGGGACCAGGTGTATGGGACGAGCCTGCACCTGACCAAATCGCCGGAGCAGTCGAAGGACCTTGCCCAGGATATTTTCTTAAAGCTGTGGGAGCGGCGGGCCGCACTGCCTTCCGTGCAGAACTTCAGGGGTTTTTTATATACCATTACGCGCAACCTCGTTCATGATCATCTGAGAACGAAGGTATTCCGGGACTCCAACCTGGCTTTCCTCATCCACTATTTTTCCAGTGATGGCATCTCGCCGCAGCGACAGCTGGAGCAGAAGGAGCTGACGGGTGCGCTGGAACAGGCTGTCATGAGATTGCCTGCGCAGCTGCAGCGGGTGTTCATTCTCCACCGTATGGAGGGCCTGAGCCATGGGGAGATTGCGCAAAGGCTGAATATTACGCCCCTTTCTTCAAAGACCTACATGGTTCGGGCATTGATGGCGCTGCGGGTGCAGCTGGCGGAGAACGCCGATAAGCTGCTAATTATCATTTTCTTGTGCCGCTGTTTTTTCTTTTCCTGATTTTTTTCAAAAGGATGTTCTCTTTTTTGCGGGTGATCCGTCTTTCCTTTCAACCACCTACCATGACAATACAGGACTTGTTTGCCAAATACCTTGATGACGCCATCAGCCCGGAAGAGCTGTTGCAGTTGCATGCTATGATCAAAGCCGGCTATGATGAGCGTGCTTTGGACGGGATACTGGAAAGCGCTTTTTCGAACCCTGCTTTCGCCGACAGCGCGGGGGACCATGATAAAAAGGAAGTATTTGCTTCCTTGCTGGCAGCGATCGATTTGAGGGAGGAGAAGCCTGTGTCCCCTGCGCCTGTGGTGAGGCTGTATCCCTGGCGGTGGAAGGCCATCGGGGCGGCGGCGCTGGTGATATTGCTGGCCGGAAGCATTTACCTGTACCGCAGCGGGAAGGATGGCAGGAGTGAGCTGGCCGGTGGAAAAAGCCGGGTCATGTTCGATGCGCCTCCGGGCAGGAGCGGGGCTATGCTGACGTTGTCCGACGGGCGGCAGGTGCAGCTGGACAGTGTGCAGGACGGGCTGCTGGAGAAGGAAGGCAATGTGTTGTTACGGAAGGAAGAAGGACAGATAAGCTATGCGGGAAAGGGTGTGGGTGACGCTGTCCTGTACAATACGATCACTACGCCACGGGGTAGGCAATTCAGGTTGGTGTTGGCGGATGGCACGCAGGTGATGCTGAATGCCGCCAGCTCTATCCGATATCCCACGGTGTTTACGGGCAAAGAACGCCGGGTCGTCATAAGCGGGGAAGCGTATTTCGAGGTGGCGCAGGACCGGAACAGTCCCTTTATCGTGCAACTCAACAAGGGTGAGGTGCAGGTGCTGGGCACTCATTTCGATGTCGTGGATTATAATGACGAGAACAATATCAACGCTACGCTCCTGGAAGGATCGATCAGGCTGAAGGCGGCCGCCGGCGCGGTTGCGCTGACACCGGGCCGGCAGGGAAGGATCGACAGGTCCACCGGTGCGCTGTCTGTGCGGCAGGTGGATACGGCTGCCGTAACCGCATGGGTACATGGCAGGATGGACATCGGCAATACCGACTTTGCCGCGCTGATGCGCCAGATATCACGCTGGTATGATGTCGATATCGCCTTCACGGACCAGGTCCCTGCTGTACGCATCGGGGGCGTCCTTCACCGGGATGTAAACCTGGCCACGGTACTGGGCTTTTTGGAAGACAATGGCGTTCACTATACGATGAAAGGAAAAACCATCTTGATATCACGGTAAATTATTTTTTAACCCCCAAACCCCAAGCATGAGAAAATAGAAAAGAATGATGAGGAAGGCTTAAAAAAAAACCGGATCCTGTTTGCGGCAGAACCCGGGAAATATTGGGCCATCCTGTTTAGATCAGACACTACTAAATGACTGTTTAACTTTCAAAACCCAACTGCACAAAAGTATGGAACTGCTTGTACATGGCAAAGCTCCTGCCCATGGGAGGTCTTTGCCCGCCAAACTGCTGTTTATTATGAGATTAACTGCAATTTTCATCCTGGCCGCTTCCCTTCATGTCAGCGCCTCCGGCTATTCGCAGGAGGTGACGATCTCCTCGCGGAATATCACGCTGGAAAAGGTCTTCAGACTGGTGGAACAGCAGACGGGATACTCTTTTCTCTGGAACGAACAATTATTGGATAAGACATCGACCGTCAGCATCGAGGTGAAAAAGGCCTCTCTCACGCAGGTGATGGACCTCTGCCTGCAAGGGACGGGACTTGCCTACAGGATCAGGGATAAGATGGTCCTGATCGAGGCCGCCCCGTCTATCCGGGCCGAACCTTCGACTATGGCCCCGCCGCCCGGAGAGATCCATGGGCGGGTGGTCAACGAAAAAGGAGAGCCTGTGGAATCGGTGAATGTCCTGGTGAAGGGCACGGGCAAAGGAGCCACCACCAATGCCAATGGCGAGTTCAAGCTCTCCAAAGTGGATGGGAATGCAACCCTGGTTTTCAGCGGCGCCAATATCGAAACGTATGAAACGGTGCTGAGCGGCAAAGTCTCGGTAACTGTGACGGTGAAGACCAAAGTGAGCGCATTGGACGAGGTGCAGATCATTGCCTATGGCAGCACCACGCGGAGAAGATCGACGGGGGCCGTCAGCTCGGTCACCTCAGATGATATTTCGAAACAGCAAATTACCAACCCTATCACTGCGCTGCAGGGCAGGATCGCAGGCGCCGTCATCACCCAGGACAATGGCCTGATGGGTTCGACCGTAAGAGTATCTATCAGGGGCGCGGGATCAGGCGCATCCATGGCAGGCTATGTGCCCCTGTACATCGTCGATGGCGTCCCGTTCACGCTCTTCAATGGCGGCTTTCCCGCAACGGATGACCTCAATGCATTTGGGATCAGCGGCGCCAACGGGGGTATCAGTCCGCTCAGCATGATCAATCCCGACGATATAGAAAGGATCGATGTTCTTAAAGACGCGGATGCAACGGCCATTTATGGATCAAGGGGAGCGAATGGCGTCATCCTGATCACGACGAAAAAGGGCGGCACGAACCGGACGATCTTTTCACTGAATGCCAACCACGGCATTGCGAAGGTGAACCATTTCATTCCTATGATGAATACCCGGGAATACCTGGCCATGCGTACGGATGCTTTCAATTATGCAGGTGTGACGCCCACCACGGCCAATGCCCTGGACCTGAAGGTATGGAACCAGACGGCTTACACGGACTGGCAGAAATGGGCCATCGGCGGCACCGCCCATACCACTAATGCTACGGCGTCGGTGTCGGGGGGCAATGCACAGACGAAGTTTTTGTATAGCGCTACTTATCGCACGGAAGGAACGGTGTACCCCGGATCCTTTAACAACAATATGTTCTCCAACCGTTTCAACGCGGGGCATAGCACCAGGGATGGAAAGTTCAATATCAACCTGTCCGCCAGCTATTCCACCATGAAGAATAATCTGCCCAGTGTCGACCTCAGTTCGATCTATAATCTTCCTCCCAATTTTCCTTTATACAACAGTGATGGTTCGTTGAATTTCACGCTCACGAGCCCCCTGTCTTACCTGATGAAGAAATATGATGCATCGACATCCAACCTCATCGGCAACCTGGTGCTGAGCTATGAGCTGATGCCCGGCCTGAAAGTTAAGACCAACCTGGGCTATTCCACTACCCGGCTCAGCCAGACCTCGACGAATCCTGCTTCGGCCCAAAATTCGGCTTCCTCGACGGTGAGCCAGCTGCGGTATGCAAAGAACGACAATGACAATTATACCATCGAGCCGCAGGTGGAATACAACAGGACCATCGGCAGGGGCAGGCTGTCGGCGCTGGCGGGGACGACCTTCCAGCAGAACAAGGCGACCGGCATCTCCATGGAGGGCACGGGCTTCAGCAATGACAACCTGATCACTTCCATTGCCGCGGCTAATAAGATCGTCATTGATTACAATAACTATTCCCTCTACAAGTATAGTGCGGTCTTCGGCAAGCTCAACTATACCTGGGGCAATAAATATTTCATCGATGCCACCGGACGCAGGGACGGCTCTTCCCGCTTTGGATCGGGCCACCGCTTTGGTAATTTTGGCGCGATAGGCGCGGCATGGATCTTCACCGAAGAAGATCTCTTCAGGAGCCAGCACATATTGAGCTTCGGCAAATTGAGGGGTAGCTATGGCATCACGGGCAATGACCAGATCCTCAATTACCAATATTCTTCCCTTTATACCGCGACGTCTGGTAGTAATTACAACGGCGCCTCCATCCTGTATCCTTCCAACATGGCCAACCCGGGACTGCGTTGGGAAAAAACGACCCAGCTGGACCTGGCCCTGGAGCTGGGATTCCTGAAAGACCGGGTCCTGTTGAAAACGGACTTCTACCGCAACCTGTCGACGGATGTGCTTACCTTTATTACCACCCCCACACAGAGCGGGACCAACAGCTATATGGGCAACCTGCCGGCTGTCATTGAGAACAAAGGGCTCGAGCTGGAGCTGAATACGATCAATGTCACCACAGGGAAATTCAGGTGGACGACCTCGCTGAACCTGACCATTCCCCGCAACAAGCTGGTAGCCTACCCTAACCTCGCCAATTCTTTCTATAGCTCGAGCTATGTGATCGGCCAGCCCGCCAACGTGCAAAAGTTCTATCAATATGCGGGCATCGACCCCAAGAACGGGCTGCCTCTGTTCAAGGACCAGAATGGCGACGGCCAGATGACCTATGCCGCCGACAGGGTTCCCGCGAACGTTGGACATCCTTTCTACGGGGGGATTGGCAACAGCCTTTCCTACGAAGGGCTGCGGCTGGACTTCCTCTTCCAGTTCAGTCACAGGATGGGGTATCGCAACAGCACCATCGGGACCTATCCCAACACCAACCCGTTTGGATTTACCTATGCCAACCAGAGCAAGGAAGCGCTGAACAGATGGCGGGCGGCCGGCGACCAGGCCCTTTATCCGGCGGCGACAGTGGCCTCCAGCAAGTCGATGCAGGATTTCATCTACTACTCCAGCTCGGCCTGGGGAGATGCCTCCTTCATCAAGCTGAAGACGGTGAGCCTGAATTATTCCCTACCGGCGCGTTGGGTGAAAAAGATCAATTTCACGGCCGTCACTTTCTATGCGCAGGGGCAGAACATCTTCACCTGGGCCAAACAGAAATACACCTATGACCCTGAGACGTCGGTGTCGGGCGCTGATCCGGGCGTCGGCACGGGCAGGTATATGAACTTCCCTCCCTTACGGACGATGGTGATCGGTGTTAATTGTTCATTCTAATACTTACTATCATGAAAGTTAAAAATATATTGGATCGATATCTTGTCATGGGTATGCTGCTGGCCGCGGGCCTGTCATCATGCGAGAAATATGTGACCATCGACGTGGCGCCGGGCCAGCTGTCTGCGGAAGATACGTATGCTACGGAGGCTTCGGCCACAGCAGCGGTGCTTACTTTATATTCTTATTACATCACTACCCAGTACAGCCTGCCGTATTTTACGGTGACGGGCGCCCTGCCTGCCGATGAGCTGCAATACAACGGGACCGCAGCCGACAACCTGGAATTTGCGCAGGGATCCGTCACGCCTGGCAATGCTACGCTGGCCAATAATTTCTGGTACTATCCTTATGTCGTGATCCGCGAAGCCAACCTGGCTATCGACGGGATCTCCAAATCCACCACGCTGTCCGATGCGGTGAAACGCCAGCTGACAGGGGAAGCCAAATTCTTCCGCGCGTATTATTTCTATTTCCTGGTGAATTATTTCGGCGACGTGCCCCTGGCCGTCAATACGTTGGAGCTGGACAACGCCCGGCTGGCCAGGTCTTCCGCCGACAAGGTGTGGGCGCAGATCATCAGCGATCTGAAAGATGCGGAAAGCATGTTGCCATCAGCCTATGCCAGCAGTTCGGCATATCCCAGGAGCAGGGTGAACAAATATGCGGCGGCTGCACTGCTGGCCCGCGCCTATCTCTATACGAAGGATTATACCAACGCCGAGACGGAAGCGACGCGTGTCATCGGGGCTGCGGATGTCCCCTATGGCCTGCCGGCCCTCAATTCCGCTTTCATCAACACGAGCCCGGAGGTCATCCTGCAATTCTCGACGCAATTCGGCTATTCCACTTTGTTCGGCTCCAGCTACCGGAGCTCGTCGGCTACGGCGGTGCCCCTGTATACGCTCTACCCGGGCTTTGTCAATTCCTTCGAGACGGGGGACCAGCGGGCGACGAATTGGGTGGATGCGGTCGTGTCCAATGGGGCCACTTTCTATAAGATCAATAAGTACAAGCTGGCGACAGCTACGGCAGGCAATGAATACAATGTCATTTTGCGGCTGGCCGAACAGTATCTTATCAGGGCGGAGGCCCGGGCGGCGCTGAACACCAACCTCGCGGGGGCGCAGGACGACCTGAATGCTGTGCGCAACAGGGCAGGCCTGGCGGGTACCACGGCCGCGACATCGACGGAACTGCTGGCCGCCATTGCGGCCGAAAGGAAAGTCGAGCTGTTCGGAGAGACCCACCGCTGGTTCGACCTGCGGCGGACGGGCACATTGAATGATGTGATCGGCGGAGTGAAAGCTTCCTACCGGAGCGCAACCAAAGGGCTCCTTCCCATCCCGACGGCACAGATACTGGTGAATCCCATCCTCACGCAGAACGAGGGCTATAACTAAGAAAATTTTCATACCGAGAAAAAAAGACAACATGCACATCCATATAAAAAGCCATAGCTGTACGATCCTGGGGGTCTGCTGCCTGCTGGCAAGCTCCTGCATCAAGACGGCGGTATCGCCGGACAAGCCATCCACCGGCAATGCGATCACCTTCGTGGCCTACCAGTACAAGTGGTATGACACGACGAATGCGGGCGCCGCGGATCAGAAGATCACCTACAATGAAGCTACCCTGAACAATAGTATCGTGATCTCGAATGACACGATCTATTGCAGTCCTTCGCTCCCTTCGTCCTTTTCCCTGGACCAGGTTTCCAATGTCAGCCTGAAACATCTCTGGGCATACGCCACCATCTCGGATCTGGCTGTGATCGCGCCTGTTGGCAATGCGCCCGTATTGGGCAATGCCGGGGATTATTCGTCCCCACAGTCCTATAAGGTGTCCGCCGCCAGCGGCGCCTCGAAGACATACGTGATCGTTACTGCCGCGTTACCTGAGCTGAAAGTGAATAAATACATGGGAAACTATTTGGAGATAGGATATTTTACGCATCCCACTTCTCCGCGTGCCCTGAACAGGACAAAATTCCTGTCGTACGTAGACCCCAATACGGTGACCTGTGAACTGGCCGATCTGGGTACCAGCGGCTATACGATGAACATCAAGGTCAACAGCGACAATTCCTGCGAGGTCGCGCAATTCCTCAGCGGCAGCCCACTGGCCAACAGCCAGCTGGTGCCGGGCGCTACCAATGCGTACTACCCGGACACCAAAACATTTATCCTCAACTATGAATATCTGGGGGCGAATGGATGGAGGATCATCGCGGATACGCTGCAGAAACAGTAAAACATTGTGTCACACAAAAAAGCATATGACTATGAAAAAAAAGATCTTTATGCAGGTCCTGGCCCTGGCGGCCATCCTGTCCGGCGCTCATGCCCAACAGAACGGAGATACGACTGCCCGCTATTATTATCGTTTGGCTACGTCGAAGGAGGCTGCGGACAGGGAATTGCTGTCGGGCAAGCTTTACGGCTTATTACAGACGGATAATGAAAAGGACTGGATGATGGCATGGCAATATTTTTACACCATGAAGAAGAATGCCGTAGCCGATAGTATCGAAGGTGTGATCAAAACAAAATTCCCCGGCGGCGAATACTGGCGGGGAAAAGAAGTGAGCATGGTCTATGATGCAAAAGGCGCGGCGGCCAAAGAGGCGGCTTATCTTGCCTGGAAGGACAAGTATCCGCCTGCCCGGTTCACCGGAAGCACGATCTTTTACGACTATGCCTCCAATGATGTGGCCAGGGCATATGCGGAAGAAAAAAATGTGCAGAAGGCGATCCTGTATGCGGACATGGTGACCACGCCTGCCTGGAAGGGAGAAGGATGGGCCGGCGTCGGCATGGAACTGGAAAAGAACGGCTTTATCAATGAAGCCACGGAGCTTTACAAAAAGGCCATGAACAATGCGTATCAATTCAAGACCACCCGCAAGACGGAGGAAGGAGCGGATTTCGCAGCACATGGCTACCGCGGCTATTGTAACTATTATGCCGGCGGATTGCTGCGGCAGAAAAAATATGACAGCGCCCTGGTATATGTCCGGAAGGCCCTTGCGGAAGGAAAGCCGGATGACCCATCCATCAACGGCAAGTATGCGAAGGTCCTCGCCGCAATGGGGAAAGACCAGGAGGCTTATGCCAAGGCGGATTCGGTGGTCAGAACGGGGCTGGCCGACAATGATCTCAAAAGCCTGCACAAGGAGCTGTATACGCGGCTGCATCCGGGCGGAAAAGGTTATGACGTCTATTTGACCGACATGCAGCGGGAGATCACCCGGAATGTCATTGCCAACCTTCAACATACGATGATAGATCAGCCTTCGCCGGCATTCGTGCTGAAGGATGTGAAGGGTAATACGGTGTCTGCGGAAGAACTAAAGGGGAAGACGGTGGTCCTGGATTTCTGGGCCACCTGGTGCGGGCCCTGTAAGCGATCATTCCCCGCCATGCAAATGGCCGTGAATAAATACAAGGATGATCCCAATGTGAAGTTCCTCTTCATTCATACATGGGAAAAAGGAGAGGACGATCCTACGGCAGCAGCCAGGAAGTATATCGAGGACAATCACTTCAGCTTCCAGGTGCTGATGGACCTGAAGGATGCGGAGTCGAAAAGCAATAAAGTGGTGGAGGCTTTCGGCATCCAGGGCATCCCCACGAAATTTGTGCTGGACAGGAACGGCAGGATACGGTTTCGGATCACCGGCTTTTCGGGCGGTGACGAAGCTGCGGTGGAAGAGCTTTCTGCGATGATCGAACTGGTCAAAAAGTCCTGAAAATCCCATAGTAAAGCCCCGGGTGACCGGGGCTTTACTATCACCTGATCCCAAACTTTGCCTTATACTCCTGGGGCGTAATCCCCGCTACTTTTTTAAAGATATTCCTGAATGCTTTCACGTCCGTATAGCCGACGGCGTACATCACTTCATTGATATTTTTTCTTCCGGCTTCCAGGTTCCTTTTGGCGGCCTCCATCTTTACCCGCTGAATATATTCTATGGGTGACGTCTGTGTAGCTTTCTTGAATCGCCTGGAAAAGACCACTCTGTTCATGTCGCATTTGTCGGCCAGCAGTTCGACGGTGATCCTTTCTTCAATGTTGTCCTCGATATATCGCTGGATCGTTTTGATCTCTTCGTCATTATGTTCTTTTTGGCCTTTGAAGATCATAAAGGGCGATTGGGATTCCCGCTCGATATCGATCTGCAATACCTTGGAACAATAGAGGGCGACGGCTCTTCCATTGTATTTTTCCACCAGGTACAGCACCAGGTTCAGGCTGGACATGGCGCCACCGGCCGTATAAAGCCCTTTGCTGTCGGTGATCACCTTGTCGGTGCACAGGTCCAGGTCGGGGAACATGGCCCGGAACATTTCCTGCGCTTTCCAATGGGTGGAGCACTGTTTCCCTTTCAGCAGACCGGTGGCGGCCAGCAGGAAGGAGCCTGTACACAGGCTGGCTATTTCCGCCCCTTCCTTATACTGTCCCACCATCCAGGCGATGGCCTTCGCGCTTTTCTGGATCGCAAATGCATCCTTGCCTTCAAAGCCGGGTATGATGATGCAGTCTGTCCTCTTCACATTTCTTATGTTCTTTATATCGCTGATCATTAAAGAGGTGTTGAGCAAATGCTGTCTGAGCTCCGAGCCTACGATCTGTATGTCGTAATAAGGGCCTTGTCCCTGATTGCGATAGAATTCATTGGCTTTTTCGAAGACCTCGATGGCGCTGAAGAGGGAGCTGGGCTTCAGCACCCCGCCGGCCAGTAAAAAGCTGACTTGTTTCATTTGTCAAAGGTAACAGGATCTTTCTGCACAAACACCCCCCTAAGTTGTAAAATTCACACCGCTTAGGGGCCATTTGTAACAAATAGCTTTGTAAAAAGAAACAAAATGAATGATTCGGACACAAGAGTAGCCACAACATCAGGAACAGTTGCCAGGCCGCGGGTCCTGGTGACGGGGGCAGCGGGTTTAAGCGGATCCATCGTGATCAAAGAATTTGCCCGGCAGGGGATCCCTGTCAGGGCGCTGGTCAGGAGCCGGGAAAAGGCACGGCAATGGGAGGGGAACTCCAATGTAGAGATCGTGGAAGGCGACATGCTGGATGCGGAGCGGCTAGGCTCCATCCTGGATGGGATCGACAGGGCCTTGCTTATTTCTTCTGCCAATCAGCAGATGGTGGAAACCCAATGCACTTTTATCGATGCCTGCAAGCGGGCGGGAGTGCCGCATGTCATTAAATTTTCGGGCGAGGATACGCAGGTGGGCTTTAATGTGCAACATTTCCGGTATAGCCGGGAGCATGACCAGATCGAAGATCACCTGGCAAATGCCGGGCTGCAATGGACGCTCCTCCGGCCCAGCCAGTTCATGCAGGTGTATTTGCGGGAAGGGGCGACCATCGCGTCCAGGGGCGAGCTGTTGCTGCCGTTGGAAGGGATCGAAATGTCCCCGGTGGACCTGGATGACGTGGCGAAGGTAGCAGTTGCCTTATTACAGAGAGGCGGGCATACATCGGAACGACTGACGATGACAGGGCCGCAGGCATTGTCGATGGCTGCGATAGCCGGGATCATCGGCAAGGTGATAGAAAAGCCGGTAAGCTATGTTCCTATCTCCATTCAGCAACGGAGACAGGCGCAACTGGCGGCGGGAATGCCTGCCTTTCTTGCGGATGCTATTGCGGAGCAAAGCGCGGAACGGTGCCGGCATCCGAAGGCGTACATCAATATCAGCACGCACCAGCTGTTCGGTATTCGACCCACCACCTTCGAAGAATTTGCTTTTAAGAATTTCATAAAAATTAAAAACTAAAATATGGGAAAGGTAATTTCATTGATCAATGTCACAGCCGATGGATTTTGCGGCAGTGAAAATGTGAAGGCGGATGCGGAGTTCCATGAATTTGTCCATGGTATATTGAGCCATACGCAGAAGGTGGGATTTGGCCGTAATACTTTCGAATTATTTCAAGGTGTCTGGCCTCCGATGCTGGCGGGCGGGAACCAGCCGGCGCCCCAGGTGAAAATGGCCCAGGCGCTGAACGACATCGATAAGATCGCGTTCTCGGCAAGCCTTACCAGTGTCAAATGGAACAATTCCACGATCGTGAAAAAGATCGAGAAGGAGCATGTCGATCATTTCAGGCAGACGAATGAGAAGGACCTGCTGACGATCGGCAGCCCGGGAGTGGTTGCTGCACTGACCCAACTGGACCTTGTGGATGAATATTATTTCGGTGTCCAGCCGGTGATCGCCGGCAAAGGGGTGCGTCTTTTCGATCAGCTGCAGCTGGATGTCAGGCGGCCTCTGAAACTGGTTGACACAACACAATTCAGGTCGGGCGTTGTCATGGTACATTATGTGAAAGCTCCGGCTACTTAAGCTTCACCAGCCAATCCTGCTCCTTTTTAGTGAGTTCACCCGGGATAGGTGTATAAGCAGGATCGGGCAGATACCATGGTTGTTTTTTGTAATAGCCGGCGATCTCCGGAGATTTAAATACATATCCTCTACGGGCAAAGGGGAGATTGTGCAGGATCTTTTTAGACAGCTCATCGGCAGGGGGCAGGATGTCCTCCTGCCGTTCAATCGAAAAAGGAAGCTTATCTTTTTTGCTGTCGAACTTTTCGTGATAGCTGTCATCAGGTTGATGGGCGGTCTCTGTGGACCTGTAATAATAATCGTTGAAAGATTGGATATGGAGCTCACCTCTGGGTTTGAAGTTCTTCGCGGTGAAAACCATCATCCCTTTTCTTATGAAGAATTCGGACATGCCGGATCCATGTGCCTCGCCGGCCTTTAATTGCAGGCTTTTTGTCGTGCTGTCTGTCTTCCACTCGGATGCGGTCTTAAAAAAAGTACTCTCAATGCTAACATCCTGGAATTCTCCCATGTCGATCTGCAGGGTAAAATCGTCTATCTGCCTGTTGGCCCATCGCTTGGCCGCGGTAAGTACATAGTTCAAGCTATATTTTTCGATGACTGAACTGGACAGGTCGACGATATACGCATGGCGGATGATGTTCAGCCCATGCTTGAACAGCGCACGGAAATGGTAGACGTAAAAGAAATCCACATAGTCATTGTCGGCGCTTTCCATTTTAGCCTTGGCCAGGGAGATAGCTTTATATTGCCCGTTCCTGTAATAGAGGCTGTCATGAACAATGGCAACCTTGTAGGGTATGGATAGATCGTTCAGGTTCACCGAAAACTGGCTGATATATGGATGATGCCCATCTGTGGGCGAATGGTCACAGTCACCGTACGGGGAAAAAGCTTCAAAACCTACCTCGAGCGTCCTGGCATCCTTAGGATTGAAAAATTCATAATATACTTCTATCCGCGCCTTGGTGGCATTGATCCTGCGAATGGTGAGGATCTCCTTCTTTACGGAGATATCGGTCTCGTACATGGGAATAAGATGGTTGCCCTCGGCGCGGAACGCGCCGTCATTGGCATAGGAAAATATGGGCAGCAGAAAGAGAAGGAAGGGAAAGAATAGGGTTTTCATCTGCCCAATTTACTCATTGGATCGTTATAAAACAAGGCCCCGGTCATCAACCGGGGCCTGCTGATAATTTAGTAGCCGGGATCCTGTTAGTATCCCGGATTCTGCTGCAGCTGCGTCGATACATTCAACACATTCTGTCCGATGGGAAAAACATCGGTATGGTCGTCCGCATCCGGCTGCTTGTCCCACCAGGCGCCTGTGTGGAACACACCCCAGCGGATGAGGTCGGTACGCCTTCTGCTTTCGACCAAAAATTCACGACCCCATTCATCCAGCATTTCCTGGTCCGTCAGCTGGCTGCCATCAGGATTGTACAGGCTGGGTGAACCAGGAGGATAATTGCGTGCCCGTACGGTATTGAGCAGGGTGGCTGCCGTCGCCTTGTCTCCCGCCCTGTACTTGCATTCGGCCAGGGAATAGTAGACTTCCGCCAGTCTTATTTCCGCATAGGCGGATGCGATCTTATTAAGGTCGTCGCTGGGATAGTACGGATACTTTACGGGGAAGACGCCGGAGTTGTGATCCGCATGGTTCATGTTGGACTCCTTATCCGCGATGGACGTCCCGGGTTTTGCATCCAGGAACATGCCTACCTGGTCGCGGAGGAACAGCGGGTAGGGGCCTTTGTTACCTCTCACAGTGTCGGGGTGACCATCGGAATTGATATAGGGCAGGTAGTCGAACAGGAACATGCCTTCTCTTTTGCTGTTGCCGAGGTTCTTATATTTTGTCAGGCGATAATCGTCGGGATACTTATGGAATTTGACAAAGGGTTTGCCTAACGCAAAAGGATATTCGACACTGTCCACGTCCCTGCCGGGCTGCAGCGCATATTTGGGGTTGGCGTCCCCGAAATCGGTGAACCCGAAGTACCGGGGCGCCTGGTAAGGCAGCATCCAGAAATACATGCCGCCGTCATATTGCCAATGTGTAAGACCAAAACTGCCGGGGAAGCCGAAGAGGGTCTCTTTCGAAGACGCGTTGTTGTAATCAAAGGGCGCATCCCATCTTGTTTCCAATGCATACGCGCCATATTTGCCATCGATGATATCCTGGCAGACGGCGGCGCAATCGGCGAACTTGTCCACGCCGGTGTAGACTTTGGCATTCAGGTACAGGCGCACCAGCAGGGCGGCGGCGCCTGCCTTGGTCCATCTGCCAATGGCGCCGTCACCCAGTTCGGCGGCGGTCCGCAGCTTGGGAATGGCTTCGGTCAGCTCCTTTTCAAGAAAGCTGAAAGTTTCCTGTGGAGTGGCCTGGGCCCCTCCCTTTGTCTCTCCTTTGACCTTTGTAACGATGACGATGTTCCTGTAAAAGTCGAAAGCTCTCAGGGTAAGCCAGGCCCTGAGGACTCTCAGCTCCGCTATATAGTCGTCGATATCTGCCTGGGTAAGGGTGAATTTACCGGGATCCGTGATGGACTCCATATCTTCCATGGAATTGGTCGCCAGGTTGATCCCCTGGTAAAAAGCGTTCCAGGCGTCGTTGGTATAGCCGTCATTAGGCGTCCAGGTATGGTAATGCACCCGTTGGTATTGCGCGCCGTCGTACCAGTCGCCCTGGCGATTGGGGGTCATACATTCATCGCTGCTGTTCTCCTGCATCATGAAGGTGGACCCTCCCTGGATGCTCCAATAGGAGTGCTCGAAGGCGCGCAGGAAGTCGCGGGTCACATCATCCTTTGTCTGCAGGAAATTCGCCGAAGTGATCTTGTCATATAATTGTTCGTCCAGCTTAGTGCAGCTGTTGGCCAGGAGGAGCAGGAAGCCTGGCAAAATAAACCTGGTATATGTAAAGAATTTATTCCGTGTCATGGTAGTGGATTGAGCTTAAAAATTAAGTTGGAGGCCTAACAGCAGCTGAATGGTGGAAGGATAATAAGACAGTGTGTTGTTCACGCCGGGATACAGGCCATTCACAGGTACCAGGTCCGGGTCTCCGCCGGTGAAGCCGGTAAAGGTGTGCAGGTTCCTCCCTGTGGCATATACCCGAAGTGACCGCAGGTATTTGGACCTGAAGGACTGTGTATAGCCCAATGATACATTGGCGAGCTTTACGAAGTTCCCGGATTCCAGGAAATAATCCGACAACACGGAATAGGTGGAGGCGTTGGTGAGTTTTGCATATTTGCTGCCATTATAGGCCGAGGTCAGCACGTTGGCGTTCTGCTGTGTAACGGGCGTGCCGAGATAGAAGGCTACGGTATTGAATATTTTATAGCCGAAAGCGCCCCTGAGGAATATGCTCAGGTCCCAGTTCCTGTAGGAGAAGCTGTGGCCCATGCTGGCCGTAAAATTGGGCAGGCCGTTGCCGACGAATTGTTTGTCGTCGTTGTTGGCTTTGTCGCCCGTGATGACGGCGCCTTTTTTATTATATACCAGCAGCGCGCCCGTGTTGTCCACACCGGCAGACTTTAAAGCATAAAAGCCGCCGATCCTTTGATCTTCCTGCAAACGCTGGAGATTGCCGGGACTGCCGGGCCCGGGCATGGAGACGACATCGATATATTTCTGTCCCTTGAAAAGATCATTGGAAAAGGAGACGAACTTGTTGTTATTCGTAGCGCCCGTAAACGACACGCTGTAAGAAAAATGTTTTCCTCTTATTACGGCGGCATTGAGCTGGATCTCGAAGCCGGAATTCTTCATGGTGCCTACATTGGCATAGGTCTGATTCTGCACATTGGGGGGATTGGGAACGTTGTACCAGCCCAACAGGTCCTTGTTCGTGCGGGTGTAGTAATTGATGCTGCCGTAGAGGGTGTTGCCCAGCGCGGAAAAGTCGAGACCGACGTTGAAGTTCGATGCCTTTTCCCAGCGAAGGTCGTAATTGGTGTTCTGGCTGGGTCCCCACACCTGGTAGGTGGTGCCGTTGAACACGTAATAACCATATCCGCTGTAGGTGTCAAGGGAAAGGTAATTGCCGAAATCCTGGTTGCCTGTCTCGCCATAGTCCGCCCTCAGCTTCAGCTCGTTCAGCCAGGTGAGGCCACTCATAAAATTCTCGCGGGTAAGCCGCCAGGCTACGGAGGCGGCAGGGAAATTGCCCCATTTGTTATTCACCCCGAATTTGGATGAGCCTTCCCGGCGTATGCTGGCAGAGAGATAGTACTTCTGGTCAAAGTCATAGTTGAGCCTTCCGAAAAAGGCGATCAGCTTCGAGCTGTTCCTGTAGGAGCCGACCCCATTCTGTCCCGCCTGCAGGTTCCAGATGCCCGTGCCGAGATTATTAAAGGTGAGGACATCGGAGGGGAATTGCTGGTTGTTTGCATTGAAGCCGGAAGAGGTGAAGAACTGGTAGGAATAGCCGGCCAGTAATTTTACAGCATGCTCTTTCACCTGGAAGGAATAATTGCCCAGCCATTCAAAGCTTTTCTGATCCTTCTCATCCAGTGCCTGGGCGCCGTAGCTGCGGCCCGTGCCGCCGTTCCTTTTCTGGACGTAGCTTACCGTGGAGGGCGTGAAATCCTCGTTCCGGAAAGAGGAGGTCACCTCGCCCAGGGTCACGATAGTGTTCAGGTTGTTCAGGATGTTGACCTTCATAGACCCGTTGATGTCGAGGTACTTTATTTCCTGCGGGGCGAGGATGGTCTTTGCCACTTCCACCGGGTTGTTGGCGAAAAAGCCGGTGGTGATATAGGCATATTTACCTGTGCTATCCAGCACAGAGAGTGTAGGGTTGAGGGTCAGGGCATAATTAAACCCGCTGTAGTCGGCGCGGTTGGTCTTTGCATACCGGGGTGCGACATTCAGGGATATGTCGAAGAGGTTGTTGGCGGATCTGTGGTTGATGTTGATACGTCCTCCGTACTCCTGCTTCGAGGCCCTGAGGTCAATGCCTTCGGCGTTCCTGTAGTCCAGCGAGGCCATGTAATTGGTCCTGGCGCTGCCGCCGGAGAATTGCAGGGTATGCTTCTGGGAAAAGGCGGGGTTCCTGCTGACAGCCTTCATCCAGTCGGTGCTGCCGCCGAAGTCGACTCCGCGTTTGTGCGCCAGGAACTGGTCTTTTGAAAGCACGGACAGCTTGTTGGTGGCAAAGTCAAAACCTGTATAGCCGTCATAGAATACCCGGGGATCGGCGCTGCCTTTCTTTGTGGTGATGAGGATCACGCCATTGCTGCCCCTGGTGCCATAGATAGCCGAGGCGGCGCCGCCTTTCAGGACATCGATGGACTCGATATCATTCTGATTGATATTATCGAGGTTGCCGCCCGGTATGCCGTTGATGACATACAGGGGGCCCAGGCCGGCGTCACGGGATGATACGCCCCGCAGCTGGATGTTGGGGGTGGAGTTCGGATCGGCGGACGCCGTATTGGTAATGGACAGCCCTGCTACCTTGCCCTGCAGGGACATCAGGGGGCTATTGGAACCCACGGTGAGCAGGTCTTTGGCGCTGAGATGCGTGACGGCGCTGGAAATTTCCTTATTGCTTAAGGAGCCGTATCCTATGACAATGATCTCATCCTGCTGCGAAACCTTTGTTTTTAGCGAGATACTGATCGCTGTCCTATCCCCCACGACTTCTTCCCGGGTCTCCATGCCGATGAAAGAAAAGATCAGCACTTCCCCATTATTGGCGTCAATGGTAAACTCCCCGGCGGTATTGGTGGTGGTGCCTTTCGTCGTGCCTTTTACAGAGACGCTGACATTGGCCAGGGGTTCGCCTTTTTCATTTTTGACGATGCCGGTGATGGGCTTCAGCTGGACTTCGTTGCCCGCGACCACCAGGATGACGAGGTCTTTTTTATTGACGCTGTAAGTGAGCCCGGTGCCGGCCAGCACTTTTTTCATCACCTCGTCGATGCCGGCATTGTTAAAGTTGATGGTGATCCTGTTCTTTTCAAAAACGGGATTGTCGTTGTATAAGAAGCGGTAATCGGAGCGCTCTTCGATCAGGGCGAGCACATTGCCCAAAGGTTCTCTTTTTGCAGAAAAGGTCATCGTTTTCTGCGAGTAAGCGAATGCTGCTACTTGCAAGCTGAAGATCGTGGTGATGAAGAAAGAAATTCTCATAATCCATCTCATTGCGCCGGGGAAAAGGGTCCCTTCCCAACCGCAGTTAGCTTTAAAAAAAATCATACCTTTAAGATTGTTAGGTAATAAATAAGGGCCTGCTTTCCACGGGAGACCCTGTTTTCCTGACATACGGGGAGATGCGTTTCATCTCCCTTTTTTATAATTTGACTTTGCTCATGTTGTGTTTTTGGTTAGTTAATAGGGTTAATCTTTTTGCTGATCGTTACCATACTGCCGTCAATTTCATAATTAAAAGGGGTCAGCTGCTGCAAAGCATCCAGGGCCTCCGTAAGGTTCTCTTTTTCCAGCGAGCCTGTCAGCGACAGCTGCTCCGAGATCTTGTCTTTAAATTTTATACGGACCTGGTACCATCTTTCCATTTTCTGTGCGAGGCTGTAAAAGGGCTCTTTGCTGAAGATGAGCTTGTCCTGGACCCAGACGATCTCATTGATGCTGCTGTCCGTGGGGTTGGGCTTTATCCTGTTCATCTGCACGAAGGTTTGGGCAGGCTTGCGGGTCTCCGGCGATCTGGCATTGTCGGAAGAGGATGAGGACGCTATGTCCTTGCCAAATACGATCTTTTCATTGGGCCGCATGCGAATGGTCCTTTCGGGATCGTCCGTGGAGCTGACCTCTATGCTGCCCCGGATCAGGGAGGTCTCGATGGTTGAATCATCGGTATAAGCCCGCACATTAAAGGCGGTGCCCATGACCCTGATCCTTACAGCTCCGGCTACCACGGTGAGCGGAACGGCCTCGTTCTTCGCAATGTCGAAATAGGCTTCGCCCGTCAGCAGGATCTCTCTTTTGCTCAGGCCGAAGTCCTTATTATACACCAGCTTGCTTTGCCTGTTCAGGATAACGACGGAGCCATCGGGCAACTGGACCCGGGATTTCGACATGCTGGTTGCCACCTCGCTTTGTTTGGGGGCGCCGGGCAGCGGCCTGCTTTCGCGTCTGTAAAACCATAAGGCGCCGATGATCAGGCAGCCGCATAAGGCGGCCCAGGCAACGACCTTTTTGTAGCCGCGGGATGGCGCAAAGATGTCTTCGGGGGCGGGGAAGGGCTGCTCACCCGGCTGGACGGGCTGAAAACCATCTTCGGCGGAGGCATCGGGGCGGCGTTCTTCGGCGGGGGCGTTTTCGGGGCGGGCCCCTGCCAGCGCTGCGATCCGGGCGGCAATTGACTGCCTGCTCTTTTCCTCATCTGCGGGTGTTGTAAGCTTTCTGACCTCCATGTCCTTCAGGCGGGAGAATGTTTCGTTCAATTCGAAGACATCCCGGTGCTGCCGCAGCAATTGGTCCAATTCCTCCTGCTCGTCCGCCGTGAGCTCGTTGTTATGTTTTCGGGCCAATAATTCCCATAGCCTTTTTGAGGGCATATTTAATAAGTGTATGTTGTCACCAGGAAGGAGACCTATGCGGGGGGCTTACCCCCAAAGGCGGTGAAAATATTTTTTGGGGGAGGGGTTAGGCCGCATCGGGGGAGGTTTACACCAGCTTGAAGAGGATGGAGGCGCTCAGCTTTTTTAGCGCAATGGCCATTTGATTCTCGACGGTCTTCTCAGCGATCTCGAGCAGTTCGGCCACTTCGCTGTATCTCAGGTTGTTCTCTTTCACCAGGCGGAAGACCATCCTGCATTTCGGTGGCAGGGAGCTGATGGCATCGTTGATACATTTTAGCATTTCGGAGCTGATGAGGATCTCATAGGGATCTTTTTCGAGGATGCATGCAAGCTCCGGGGCTTTATCCAATGACTCGAATATGGGGGACTTCTTTTTCAGATGCCGGAGGGCCTTGTTCTTTGCGCAGATGAAAAGGTACATCTCGGGCTTTTTGACATCGGCCAGCAGGTGACGTTTTTGCCAGATATCTACAAAGATATCGTTGGTGATCTCCTCAGCCGCCTCTTTCTGCTGGACAATGGATAGGATGTAGGCGTAAAGTCGGTGAAAATAGTGGGTGTGCAATTGCCATAAGGCGGCCTCGTCCGGGTTGCCCGACAGGTGTCTGAATAGCGAAAGGATATCTTTTTCAGATGATGCAGGCATCGACAGCAATCAGTTTAATGTGGGTCTACGGATTAAAGTTATTGAAATCGACCTATTCAACAAAGTAAATCTGGCCTGTTCAACAAAGCCGGTCGTCATCATTACACCGAATTTTGGGCTACATTTGAATATGTTCACCAAGGCAAACAAGATCTCTTCCTGCTATCTTGGTCCGCAGATCTCGCCGGAGCAATTTATCGCGGAGCACTTCTTCTTGTACCTTGCAAAGGGGGCGATGCATGGCTATCACGGAAACAAGCACTATACTTTAACATCCGGCCAGTGCTGTCTTGTCAGAAAGAACCAATTGGCGCGCAACAGTAAAGAGATGGGGAATGAAGGATTTGAGAAGGTGGTGGTGGTCTTCGATGAGGCTTTTCTAAAAAAGTTCCTGGAGCAGCATCCATTCTCAAAGGCGGTGTGCCATTTTCAAAATGCCTTTTTCCCTGTCGGAAAAAGCGTGCTCATCGACAATTTTATCGGTTCGTTAACCCCTTACTTCAGCGGCGCGGGGGAGATCGATCCGGTGTTTGCAGATGTCAAACGGACGGAGCTTTTGCTCATATTGCTGGGGGCGCATCCTGAACTGGCGGCTATTTTATTCGATTTCGGGATCCCTGAGAAAATAGACCTGGAGGCTTTTATGGCCCGCAATTTCAGGTTTAATGTGTCTTTACAGCGATTTGCGTACCTGACAGGCAGGAGCCTTACCAGCTTTAAACGGGATTTTGAAAGAACATTTCATGAGACGCCCAGCCGGTGGCTGATGAGGCGGCGGTTGGAAGAAGCCTGGTTTTTGATGGAGAAAAAGGGCTGTTCAAGAAACAATTTGGATTTGCACCCACAAAGATATTTCACCTCAATGCCCGGAAATAGACTAATTTTAGTGTCCTAATAATCTTTCCATGGAGATCCGCATACATAATATCAGTCTCAACACTACAGACACTGAGATCCGAAAATTGTTCTCCCCTTATGGTAATGTCGACTCGGCCCAGGTGAACAGAAATTCCTTGAATGGCCGCTCCCTGAAAAGCGGACTTGTCAGCATGCCCGTGGTTGCGCAGGCCAGGCAGGCGATTGCATCGCTGGACAAAACGACTTTCGACGGGAAGATCATTTCCGTCAGCGAGATGCCTCCGGATTTTTACTGATCTTCCATCACCTGCCGTTATTTTTGGCTGAGCCTTGTAAATTCGGCTCCATTAAAGATCCGGGACAGGTTGATATCCTTCGACGTTTTGTAATCGTCCAGGTTCTTCGACGATACGATACGCCAGAAATTCTTCTTCTTCAATTCACTGAAGTCGGAAGTCCTGATAAAGATGCCTTCCACGGTACCTCTTGTCTTAAAAAAGATCTTTGCCGGTTCCTTAAGATCTTCCTTGTTGCCTGCGATGAATTTTTCTATTTGTTCAATTGTCATAATAATGTTTTTCGGTCAGCGAACTTATGTTTAAGAGTCTGGGCGATCCTGAGGAGCCCGGGCCATCCTCAATTGCAACCGTAGCAGACTGCATTTATGTTCATGCCGGCGCCTACGGATGCAAAGATAATAACATCTCCTCTATTAAGCTGAAATCCTGCCATTTTACCCCTGCTGACCAGGTCGAACAGGGTAGGAATGGTAGCGACTGAGCTATTGCCCAGCCACTGAATGCTCATGGGCAGCACATTATGCGGCACCTGCGTGATCCCGTATGATGCGTAAAAGCTTTTTACGATGGCTTCGTCCATCTTTTCATTAGCCTGGTGGATGAAGATCGCTTTCAGCCCGTCAATGCCCACGCCTGCGGCATCGAGGCAGTCCCTCATTGCCAGCGGCACATGGCGTAAAGCGTATTCATAGACCTTCCGGCCTTTCATTTTGATGTATCGCCGGTCATGCCCGGTCGCGGGTTTGTGCGTACTGCTGAGGTGAATGAGATCTGTCTCTTCTCCGCAATCGGAGCGGACCCTGGCGGAGAGAATGCCTGCTTTCAGGTCGTCTGCTTCGCTGTATTCGAGGATACAGGCTCCCGCGCCATCGGAAAAGATCATACCGTCCCTGTCATGCTGGTCTACCACGCGCGACAATGTCTCGGCGCCGATGACCAGGGCTTTTTTTGCCATGCCTGCCTTAAAGAATGCGTCTGCCTGAATGATGCCCTGCAGCCAGCCGGGACAGCCGAATATGAGGTCGTACGGAATGCAGGAAGGGTTTGTTATGCCCAGCATTTTTTTTACCCGTGAAGCCAGTGAAGGGACGAGATCTGACTGGCCATTTGTGCCGCAGACGTCCCCGAAATTATGTGCAACGATCAGCTGATCGATGGCTTCTCTGTCTATTCTGCTGTTCAGAATGGCCTGTTCCGCTGCAATAGCCGCCATTTGAGAGGCGGGCACCGAGGGCGTGCTGTAACGACGTTCCCGGATACCTGTGATCTTGCTGAACTTCGTGATGATCTCGTCTGTGGGGCTGTCCAACAGCCCACCATCCACTGAATAAAATGTGCTGCCTGAAAAATCGCTGTTCTTTACTACTACTTCAGGGATATAAGATCCGGAGCCTGTGATAATTGACCGACGCATAGTTTACGGGTTAAAGGAAAGTAAGGTCATTGGTATTTATTTTGCTTACCTTTAACTATAATAATTTACATGATTAAAAAAATTTCCGGCATTGAGCTGTTAAAAAAGAATTTCGGCAGCGTTGAAGTGAAGTTCATCGAATTTTTCGAGAAGGGTGAGCCGCGTTGGCCAATGGAGAGCCGCGACTATCTTCGAAATCATCATCAAAGCCTTGACCAGTTCTTTCCGGCAACTATTTCCTGGGAGAAACTGAAGTTCAACGGACTCCCGGAAAATATCATGCAAGAAGTTCATGCCGCTTATGAAGCATTCGAGCGGGGAGAGGAATACAACTGATCCATCTGATACGGATAGGTAAAAGCCTTCAGATCTATGATCTGAAGGCTTTATTTTTATCTACCAACGATTACTTCTGTCTCGTGAAAAGGAGCCGCCGCCCCTGTTGTCCGTCTTGGGCTTGGCTTTTGTTACGGAAATCGATCTGCCATCCAGCTGGGTGCCGTCGAGGTCCTTCATCGCCTCTTCGGCGGCTTTGTCCGCCATTTCCACAAATCCGAAGCCTCTTGACCTTCCGGTCTCTCTTTCCATTACTACTTTCGCAGAGGTGACTTCTCCATATTTGGCAAACATCGATCTCAGCTCTTCGTCGGTGACCTGGAAGGCCAGGTTTGAAACGTACATGTTCATAAATAAAATTAAATAGTTTAAAATGTACTGAGCCAATGCAATAAAAAGTAGAGGAAACGGGATTCTGAAAGGGAGGAAGCAAAAAAGCGAATCAATTACTTAATGTTGTACATCTCAGGCAATGAGGTTTGAAGATAGACATTTTAAACGGGGCAGCCTAATAAATCTTGCAAAGCGCTGATTTGAAGGGCGTCCGGGGATTTAACAACCAGGATGAAAGATAAATTAGCACACCCGGCATTTAATCGTTAACTTACTCACAATAACACATATGGCTGTTTTTATAGTCTGATCTGCCTGTAGACCCTATCACCAGCTCTTACCGATAAATTGCCATCAAACTTGTCTTTATGCAGATCTTTGTTGGCAATTTAAACTCGATGACGACGGCAAAGCATCTGAAGGACCTGTTCCTTCCCTACGGAGTGGTTTATTCTTCAAAGATCGTTAGCGACCTGGATACAGGCTATTCAATTGGCATTGGTTATATAGATATGGAATCCCACTATGCAAAAGTGGCGATCCAGCAGTTAAACCGACTACAGTTCATGAACTATTACATGGAGGTGAGTGAAGTGCATTAGTAGTTAAGATGCTTTTATGATCCTCGCTGCATGAGACCAGTTCATGCAGTGGATCTTTTTTTTATATGTCGGTAAACAACTCTGATATTCATAATGAAGAAGCAATTGAAAGTCGGCGTGATCGACCTTGTTTGTAAAGGCCCCACTCATACCCTTTGGGGAAAGATCATGCATGCCAACCTGGCGAGCATTATGCCGCAGGTGATCGCTACCTGGTGTGAACAAGAGGGACATGATGTAAAACTGATGTGTTATACGGGCCGGGAGAATTTCGAGGAGGAGTTCGCTGAAAAATTCGACATCCTGTTCATCAGCTCCTTTACGCAGGCCGCCCTGCTGGCTTATTCACTTAGCAATTATTTCCGGAGCAAGGGCATCATAACGGTGTTGGGTGGCCCGCATGCGCGGTGCTATCCGGATGACGCCTTGCTGTATTTCGACTATGTGCTGGGTTTTACGAACAGGGAAACCATTGCCGAAGTGCTGGCTGACCGGTGCGTCTACAAGCCCTACGGGCGGTATCTCGCAGCGGGTAAGCAGCCACTGGAGCTCCCTGGCGTCAGAGAGCGATGGAAGTTCATAGAGGCCACCTTAAAGAAAGCGCCGCTGCTTAAGATCGTGCCGATGATCGGCAGCATGGGCTGTCCTTATACCTGCTCCTTCTGCATCGACTCGGTCGTGCCTTACCAGCCCTTGAATTTCCAGAGCATGAAGGAGGACCTGCAGTTCCTGCTGACCCAATTCAAACAGCCGATGGTGGCATGGCACGACCCGAATTTCGGGGTGCGATTTGAAGATAATATGGAGGCCATCGCTTCGGCCGCGCCCCGCAACAGCTTCCGCTTTATTGCCGAAAGCAGCCTGTCCATCCTTACGGAGAAGCATTTAAAAGTGTTCCGGGAGAATGGTTTCACGGCCCTGCTGCCGGGTGTCGAGACCTGGTATGAGCTGGGTAATAAGTCCCGCACGGGGCAAAATACAGGCGAAGAGAAAGTGAAGCAGGTGGCGGAGCATGTCAATATGATCCTTAACCATGTCCCCTATGTGCAGACGAATTTTGTGCTGGGGCTGGACAGTGATGCGGGGGATGAACCGTTCGAACTGACGAAGCGGTTCATCGATCTGTCGCCGGGCGCTTTCCCGGGCTATTCCCTGTTGACGGCTTTTGGAGCCGCGGCGCCCCTGAACCTGAGCTATCAAAAAGCGGGACGCGTCCTGCCTTTCCCTTTCCACTTCCTCAACAATCACCTGGCGATGAATCTCAAGCCCAGGAACTATGACTGGGTGGACTTTTATGACAAGGTGATCGATCTGACGAAATATACTTTTTCTCCCCGGGCGATCTATCGCCGGGCGAAGGCGACCCGTAACAATACGGCGCGCTGGATGAATGTCATGCGGGCTATTTCCTCCGAAGGATATGGCCGGATCCGTTTTTTCAAAAAGGTGAGGGAGCAGCTGATCAACGACAAGCCGTTCCGGCAGTATTTTGAAGGCGAGACGAGGGAGTTGCCGGCGTTCTATAGCGACATTGTAAAGCGGGACCTGGGCGAGTGGTGGAAATGGCTTCCGGAAGGGGCGATGAATCATGATCCGAATGCTTATCTGAAGAAGAGTGCCGGGCTTCATGAAGTGAAGGCGGTTGCGGGTGCTGTGTCTTAAAGTAGTTGGGTCTTACATGTCATATGCGATCACTTTACTTGTCGACGGATCGAACCAGACCTCTAGTGCCTGATATTGAGATGTCCGTTGTAATTCAGTGGAAAAATAGATAGATTGCCTGCCCGCTTTTTCCTCAAATCTGAAGCCGTGGATAATAAAGTCCTGTACAGGCCCCCATTTCTCGTTTATCTCCCTGGCAGCGTCCACAAGAGAGGAAATGGCTGACTGGTTGTCGGATGCTGTGATACAATAGTACCTCAGCGAGTCGTTGTTCAAGCTCTTCATCGCACGGATATATCCGGCTAAAGAGATAAAACAGGACGATACCTGCCGTAATTGATCGGTCGTGTACCGGCTGGTGTGTGCCTTTCCATCTTCTTTTACCACCACATAAATATATTTATACTCCTTTCTATCCGCGACGGTGTCCCTATAAAAGACATAGGCAGGTATCGAGCTTGCGAATAAGAGACTCGTGTTGCGGCTGGCGCTATCGGTCGGCATCTCTTCAATGTCTATCTGGAATACTTTAAAGTTCCCTTCCGAGGTGCTGCTAGTTGCTGTCTTGCCAAGCGTGACGCGGGCGCCATGCAGTGTGGCGGACACTTGCGCGGCGAAGTCTTGTTGCTTTTTAGTAAAGATGAAGGACTGGCAGGATGCGAGCGTGACAATGAAAAGGCTGCATAACAAGAGGTTGAAGGGTCTCATAAGAGGGGTTGATATAGAGATCTCCCCTCCATCCGGAGGGGAGATCTGCAAACGGTGTTTTATTGTTTTACCAGCTTCGTGATCTGCGTGCTTCCATCCATCGTGGTGACATGGAGGAAGTAGATCCCCTTTGCCAGCGTCGACATGTTCAGCTGCACATTGGAGCCTCCGCTACCAGGCGTGATGGAGACGGCCAGTCGCTTGCCTGTTGCGCTGTACAATTCCATGGACCTGACGCCCGCAGTGGCGGAGATGCGTACCATGTCCTTTACAGGGTTGGGATAGACGGCCAGGGTCTTGCCTGCTTCGTCAGGAATGGTCCCCAATGCCTGGGCCGTGCCGGGCCTTGCCTGCGGCTGTTGCGCAAGACTGGTGGTGGTGTCATCCACGAGCAATTTATAGATATTAGTATTGCTGGTGCTGCCATAAGGGCTATAGAGCGAGTCCACCACCTGGCTGTCCGTCAGGCCTGTGAGAATGAACTGCATCGCCTCCGCGTTGGAGTAAGCGACAACACTATTGTAGATGTTCTGTGCTTCGTTCTTGGGAGGATTGCTCTCGAAGAATCTCAGGCGCTTGTTATTCAGCCTTGCATAAGCGGAGGACGACAGGAGCCTGGAGTCGTACCCTTGCACGGGATGAGAGGCGGACGTGACGATGTTCTTCAGGTTGAGGGCGCGGTAAGAGCCTGTGCCGCCATAGTCCATGCTGGCGTTCCAGTTGGTGAAGTTGAATACGGTGGCGCCGCCTTTCTCCACGCCTACGAGCATGACGTATTTGTATTTGCCATTGCCATCCTTAGTCGTATCGATAGGGTAATGGGTCATGATGGTGTCCCACAACTGGGAGAAGCCGTCGGGGATGGTGAAATCGCCATACGCGTTGGGTTGATATTTTACAGCGATGTAATAGATGGGATGACCATTGTGATCGCCGGGATAGATGTTGATCCCGTTCTTCAGGAGCTTGGGTGTACCGCTTGCGAACAGGGCGCTGACACCGGCAGGCGCCTGGTCGGCGTATTCGTATTGATCCGCTATTTCAATGATGAGGGGATATTTTTTGGTTGTGGTGTAGTTCGGGTCTTCGGTAGGACGTTTTACGAAGGCGTATCTTCCCATCAGCAGTACACTGTCCATGCCATAATAAGGTGCGCCGGACGTTCCTGCATTCACGATGACCTGGACGGTGTCGGAGCCGGTGGCGCTGTTGTTGTCGGTGACGGTCAGTTTAAACTGGTATGTGCCTTGTACGAGACCGGTGACAGTGGTGGATGCAGCCGACGGGCTGGTGATGGTGGCGGCGCCGCCGCTGATCTTTGTCCATGCATACGTCGTGATGGTGCCGTCGTTGTCGTGCGAGCCGCTGCCGTTCAATGTGACGGAACTGGTGGGCAGGGTGATGGTGATATTGCTGCCTGCATCCGCGACAGGCGGTTGATTGGTGGGCGTTGTCGTCTGCCGGGTGTGCTGCAGGAACCATTCGAAAAGATTGATGGTATCCTGGGTGGCATTGCTGATGAGCGGAGAGGTGTAGGAGATCGAATTGCTGGGGTGGCCCATGTCATAGGCCGCGTCCCAGGCATTATGTCCGGACGCGTTGTAATAAGTTATCCGGGGTGTTACACCGATAGCGGGGTTGGTGCAGGCGAGGATCTGGTCCAGGACATATTTTGTTTGTGATTGAGGATCTGTTTGCCCACCGTCGCCAGTATTATGGAAAGCCCAGATGGGAATATTCATTTTTGCGGTATTGCAATAGCCGCCATCGGGATAGGGCCTTATCGATGCAATAGGGGCGGCGGCTGCGAATTTCTTGATATCGTTGGTGTCATAGGTAATGGCGTCCCATACGCCGCCTCCGCCCATGCTCAGGCCTGTGATATAGATGCGGTTGGTGTCGATCTGCAGCGAATCTTTGGCATATTTCAACATACCCAGGATCTTCCAGTAGCTGCCACCGCCTTCGGGATTGAAATTGTTGCCTACGCTGGTTTGAGGCGAGAGCACGACGAAAGCATCATTGCCGAATTGCATCGTTGCACCGTTCTGGATCTTTAGGGGAAGGCCGGCAGTTAAGATCCTGCTCAGTTCCGTGGTGCCGTTGCCGGCCTCGCCTGCGCCATGGAGGAAGATGATAAGGGGATGCAGCTGATTGCCATATTGCGCGGGCCGGAACTCATAGAATCCGATCGGTCCGAAGCCGGGAGGAGCATAGGATTTTGCGACTTGCTGGCTGTGGGCTGTAATAAAAATAAGAAGGATGGGCAGGAAGAGCCCTGTGCGGGTAAACATTCGCTTCATAAAAAAGGGTTTTAATGGTTGGAGATAAAGCTAGGGAATACCCGAGGGAAGACAATGGGTGATTGATATCTGCGTGGTTTTGGGGGATAAGTGAGGCAAGAGGGAGTATAACTGCAATGGCTGCCGCAATCCCTTATCCGGGGATTCTGGGTATATTACATAAATAACATTATTTATATGGGACGCTGGAGGCAGGGGATGGAACGGTCGTGGAAGTCTTTGAATGGCTTTCGGCCGAAACGATCCGGCAGGCGCATACGAATGCTGAAGTGCAGAAGATGTGGGGGGAGTATGCAGCGGTCTGTGACTATGTGCCGCTGAACCAGCTGCCGGAGTCGGGCAATATGTTTGCGGAGTTCACGCCGCTGGAGTAGCGTTGTTGGGCTACCGATGTTGGGCTACCGTTGTCGGCCGATCCGCTCATTGCCAGGTCATTCCGCTCACTGCATCGTCAGTGCATACACTGCGAAAGAGGCCAGCCAATGGTCGCCCATGTATTCGCCGCTGGCGACATTGGGCAATGCTTCGGTGAGATGCCTGTTGGCAACTTTGTACAGCTGTGCCCGGTTAGCCGGGAAATGCCTGGCGATGCCGTAGAGGTCCCAGGCGCGGCTTAGATTGAGTCCGTCCAGATGCACCAGCTTGCCGTCGCTCCTGTCCTTTACCTGACCGGGCGTCAGATCGAAGTCCTTACGGGCAATGGCGGGCAGGAATTTGCGCAGCCAGTTGTGATAAGCAGTATCGGGCATGATCCGCCACATCAGGTCGGCCTCCTCCAATGCGGGGCTCAGGAAATCGTTGCCCCCGGGTTCCCAGGTGATGGGATAGTTGATATCCTTTTTATAAAAGCGCAGGGCCGTCTCTGTGATGCTTTTTTTGAGTGCTTCATCCTTTGCCTGTTCCGCATAGTCCAGCGCCAGCCGCAAGCCAAAGGCGAGATTGCTGTGCTCTCCCATTCGTACGGGATACTGCATTTTAGGAAGATATTCAATGAACATCGCGGAGAGCTGCTGCGCCAGCGGGGCGACATTGTCCCGTAATTGCCGGGCAAACGGGTCGTCCCATTTCATCAATTCATTTTCGAGCTGAAGGAGCCAGGCCCAGCCGTAGGTGCGCTCGAAGCTTTTGTTGTCTTTCGTGGCGAAGATCTTCATTTCCGCCCGGATGTTCTCCGCTGAAAGGTTCTCCTCCAGTTTTTGGCGGATCTCGCCGGCTTCGGGCATAGAGGGGAAAAGCTTTAGCAGGCGGACCAGCATCCAGTGTCCGTGTACGCTGGAGTGCCAGTCAAAACAGCCGTAAAATGCAGGGTGGTAATTTTTGGGTTTTACGGCGAGGGTGCTGTCGGGAAAGGCGACGCCTGTCTTGTATGGGAATTCGCGCTGCATGCATTTGAGGGGTAAGGCGGCGAAGTGCGAGGCGCCCTGGAGGGTGAGCTGGTATTTGCCTGCCGCAAATGTGAAATGGGGGTTGGTCTGGGCGGCGACGGTGGCAGCACACAAGGTATATACGATCGTGGCGAGGAAAAGTTGGCGGCTAGTTTGGTTCATCGGGATAGCTGATAGTTATACATATCAAAGTAAGAACAATTTTGGTATCTTCAATAAAGGTTGTTAAATAATCCATTATAAAATGATCTGCAGACGATGGGGGGTGCTCTTATTGCTGGCGATCCAGCTTCATTCATACGGGCAAAAGCAATGTGGTTGTACGGTAGATACAGCCAGAATACTTTCGGACAGGAACCTGGGTGTTTTCCTTGCGGGTTTACAGTCGGAGCAGTTCCGGACGTCCAAAGATAAAAAGGATATTCCTGCTGCGGTCATCCGTCAGCTCCGTTGTCTGACATATGACAGCTTCTCTTTGGCCAATCCGAATGAGGATTACCGTTGTTGTTGTACTTCTTCAAGGAAATTGCCAGTCCGCAGATTGATCTACTTTTCGAAAAGCAAGAATTTTTTTATCATCGCTTACTCAATGGGAGGGATTGGTACCTGGACCAATCTGCTGATGCTCAGATTGGAAGACGACAGGATCGTGGACCTGTGGGCGGGCTTAGGATCTTCTAAGATGTTCTCAAATGAGGACGTAGTTGAGCACATCAGATCCAAAAGTAAAAGAAGGCGTTTTGAATATCATTTCGATTTTGTAGTTATCTAGCGAATAGCAGAATATGTATACAAAGCTTTATTGGCTTCACCAATTCTCCACCAATGCAAAGCTTGCCATCATGGCCAGACCCCGGGGCGGCGAATGGCTGGAAGACGAGATCATTCAATTCATGAAACAGCAGGTAAGGATTATTGTCTCGTTGCTCGAATCCGATGAGATCTATGAACTTGGTTTAAGGGAAGAGGAAAAACTATGTACGAAACACGGCCTTTCCGGAAAGACATTTCCTGAATCCATAAATCGCGCTCTACGCCATATTCATGGTATTACCCAGGTCCTATTCACCCATATATACCATAAATGTGGGATTGCCCGCGCTTGTTTATGAGGGTAGGTTTGCCATATTAAAAAACCTAAGATCATGACAAAGCATTTGATTTATTCCGCAACCTCCCTCCTGCTTGCGGTCCTTTGTTTCAGCGCCTGCAAAAAGGACGACAAAGGCAATACCACCAGCGGATCGTTATTTAAAAATACCAACTGGACGGGCGAATTCAATTATGCGGGCAAGGGAGCTGAGCCGGTGAGCATCGAGTTTATGGAAGGCGGCCAGCTGGTCTGGCGTGAATTATTGGCTGATCATACGGGCAACTGGACGATCACGGGCAATCAGGTCGCTATAAACCTTGATGGCTCCCCCTCCTTTAAGGGGGATATTTCAGGCAATAGCTTAACCAATCTCCAAAGCACGGATATGAACGGCAGGAGCCTGAAAAGTGCGGTATTGAATACGGACGCGATCCCCGACTTGAGCGGCACCGTGTGGGGGGCGTCGAACGTTTCTTTAAAATTCAAGCCCGGAGGAGTGGTCGACCTGATCTTTGGTCCCCCCTCGACCTTGCCGACCTATACGGATCTGCCCTACCTGCGTAACGGCAGGGCCATACATTTTTCTGCCGCCCCCGATTACAACTGGTTTACCGTCATCACCAGCGCATCCGTTATGAAGGGCACCAATCATGCTCCCGGCGATCCGACGGTGTATGGCTTTCAGGTGTCGAAACAATAAAAAGTAATTTCCTCTTTTCGTAAAGGCTTTTCCTGAATGTATAAAGTCCCGGGCGCCTTATGGGATAGCTTGCGGCCAAATAAACCAGGCTGTGAGATACATTATATTGTTTTTACCGGCATTGATCCTTTCAGGCGCTACCGCATTTTCCCAGACAGAAAGTATGAACGGAGCAGTGTCACAGGCAGACGGAGCAAAGAACGAACCTCTTCAGAACGGTGTTATAAAAGGCCTGATCCAAACTTCGGACGGTAGCCCCGCGGAGTCCGTGAGCGTGGGTATTAAATATACTTCCATCGTTACTACCACCGACAGGGCTGGTAAATACGAAATAAAAAAGATCAAGCCTGGCGTATATACGTTAGTGGTATCATTTACAGGTCTTGCAACAAAGGAGGTAAATGTCGAAGTAAAGAGCGGCGAGACCGTCACGGCGCCGGATATCCGGCTGGATGAAAATACTAAACAGCTGAATGAGGTGGTCGTTTCGGCGGGTAAGAACAGGGGCGGCGAGTATGTGGCAAAGATGCCTTTGAAGAACCTGGAAAATCCCCAGGTGTATAATTCGGTGTCCGCGGAACTGCTGAAGCAGCAGGTGATCACCAGCTATGACGATGCGCTGCGAAATGTGCCGGGTATTTCCAGGACCTGGGAATCGACGGGCAGGTCGGGTGACGGAGGTTCTTATTTCGCCCTGAGAGGATTCGATGCGCAGCCTTCGCTGATCAATGGACTGCCGGGCCTGACCAGCGGGAACCTGGACCCTGCGGATGTGGAAGAGATCCAGGTGATCAAGGGGCCGTCGGGCACGCTGTTCGGCGCCAGTTTTTATGGTTATGGCGGTATTATCAATACGATCACGAAGAAGCCCTATTTTAACTTTGGGGGTGAAGTGGCCTACAATGTGGGAAGCTTTGGGCTGAACAGGGTGACGGCGGATATCAATACGCCGTTCAGCAAAAAGACAGCCATGCGCGTAAATGCAGCCTGGCAGACGGAGAACAGCTTCCAGGACGCAGGATTCAAAAGATCTTTTTTTATAGCCCCATCATTTGTCTATAGGGTGAATGACAGGATGACCATCAACGTATTGGCGGAGGTCCTGGAGGAGAAGCGTGCGGTGGCGCCCGTTTTCTTTCATTCGGACAGGATGAGCCCGCTGGACTTTAAGAACCTGCAGGAACTCCATCTTAACACTAAGCTGTCCTTCACCAGCAATGATCTGACCATCAGGAATCCAAGGATTAATTTACAGGCGCAAATGACGTATAAACTATCGGGTCAGTGGAACGCGCAAACGGTGTTCTCCTATGGCCGGGTAAGATCGAAAGGGATCTACACCTATATATGGGACGATATGGCGGGAGATAATTTTTTTAACCAGTATTTCCACGATGAGAACCAGACGACGAATACGATCGATGTACAACAAAATTTTAATGGTGATTTCCACATTGGCCATATGCGACATCGTCTCCTGGTCGGGCTGGACTTTCTCACCCGGGGCGTAAAGGACAATGGTTCAGGATGGGCCATGGGCCGGAGTGTGACCCCGCAGCGCGCAGAAGTAGGGTTTACGGATACATCAGGCGTGTATTACCCTCCGGTGCATCTGACAGGGGATTATGTTAAGACGCTACTGGCAGGTACGGATCCTGCCAACAGCAATATCCGTAACAACATCTACAGCGGTTATATATCCGACGTGGTCAATCTCACCCCTTCGCTCACGGTGCTGGCTGGTGTACGTGCGGATTATTTTGATTCGAAGGGAGAGACCAGCGATCCCACGGATGGCTATCACCAATGGGCGGTGTCGCCAAAGTTCGGGCTGGTCTATCAGCCTGTGCAGGACAAGGTTTCCCTGTTCGCCAATTATATGAACGCCTTTATCAACGTGGCGCCAACACAGACATATGACGAGGATGGCAACGCTACAGGTGTGAGGAGTTTTAAGCCGGAGCATGCCAACCAATGGGAGGCCGGCGTGAAAGCTGTCGTGATAGCGGGCAAGCTCAATGCAACAGTGTCTTATTATGATATAAAGGTTGGCAACCGCGTATATCCGGACCCGGCTAATATGAATAATTCAATACAAGGTGGAAAGGTCGGCAGCAAGGGCATCGAGGCAGACCTGCGTGCCAATCCGGTGGAAGGGCTGAGCCTGCTTGCGGGATACAGTCATAACAGAACAAAAGTGCTCGAAGGCAATAAGGACGATTTTTATAATGAGCCGGGAAGAAGCCCGGGCGGACAAGGTCCCCGGGACCTGGCCAACTTATGGGGGACGTACCAGTTCCGGCATGGCGCGCTGAAGCATTTCGGGATTGGAGCGGGTGGCAATTACGCGGGTATATATAAGGTCATCGACAACAGTGCGACAGGCGTATTTATCCTACCGGCCTACGTATTATTAAATGGCGGCCTGTTCTATAATGCCAATAAAATAAGGGTTACATTCAATGTAAATAATATCACTGATAAGGAATATTATATAGGTTATTGGTCGGTGAATCCGCAGAAGCCAAGGAATTTCGCGGCAAGTGTGGCTTATAAATTTTGACCCTGCCGGGAAAGCGTATGCTCCGGGACGTTAATTCGGAACCTTTTGAAAATTAAGTGATTGCACCTATATGCATTCCCGGGTTTTTTTGTATTTTGTCGGTAAGGAACCCTTAATACACCCCAAGCCATGAAAGCCAACCTTCAATTAGTTGCTGCTTTAATGCTCCTGTTCTCTTTTGTAGCCTGCCACAAGGCCATTACAGATGCGTCCACACAGACCACAGCTTCGACCAACAGGAACGCGGGCAGACCCGGCGCAGGCCATGATACAGCGGGCCGCACGCAAGTTGCTTATCCCCTGCATCCGCTGACGGGATGCTTCCCGGCTCCTTTGTACGGGGACAGTGTGATATATCCTCAACCCACCGGCGGGGCGGATAATATTGTCAGCATCGTAAACGATCCCGGGCGGGGGCATTATTTCTCCTGGCCTGCCGGGCTTTCCCTCAACGAGCATACCGGCGCCATCAATCTTTCGAAAAGTGAGACCGGCCAAAGGTATGCGATCGGATTTGTGAAGGATGGTACGCAGGATACCTGTCTGAGCACGCTGATCATCGGGGGCGCGGACTATATGGATAGTGTATATGTGCTGGGGAATGGCGCAACGATCGCCAACCCTTATTTTGATGCGAATGCTTACCAGGCCTCGGATTGCAGCGGCCCCGGCAACAGCGGCCACTGTGCTTTTGACGTCAATGGTTCAGCAACGGGCCAGGGGATATTTATCGATAAGTTCACCGGTGAGATCGACCTGGAAAAAACCTTGAATGGGGACAGGAATATAGTGGGTGCGTTCGGCAGTGCACCTGTTAATGGCGCCAGCGTCAACGTCACTATCGCCTATAGTCTTAAGAAGCATAGCAACAGCGCGCCGCAAAGCATCACTGTCACTTTAAAATATTATGACAGCATGTCGCAGGTGGATCCGGCTATCATGGCGGCGATACAGATGAGGCTGATCAATATTATGAGCGGGAACCTCATCAGCTACAGCTATAATCCAAGACCGCCACTGATCGTCATTGTGAGGAGATAAGAGGCTGTCACTACCCCCCCTCAGGCCTGTTCTTTTCCGCCTCCTTCATAGTGAGATAGTCGGACGGGGTCATACCGAACTGCCGCAGGAAATTCCTTCCGAAATTAGTCTGTGACGCATAGCCCACCATGGTAGACACTTCATAAATTTTATACGTGCCTTCCGCCAGCAGCTCGGCGGCCTTCTTCAGCCTTGTCACATTGATGAGGTCGTTAGGGGAAAGATCGGACAGGGATTTGATCTTACGGTACAGGGTAGGCTTGCTCATGTTCATCAGCCGGGCAAGCTTCTCCACATCGAGGTCGGGGTCTTCCAGGTTCTTTACGATGCTGTCGTTGATATGCTCCAGGAAAAGCTCGTCGGCCTTGGAGTAGGCGATGCTTTTTATATGCACCAGGGGTGAGCTGGCGAAATATTCCTTGATCTTGTTCCTGTTGGTGAGCAGATTGGCTATCTGGACCTGGAGGTATTCCGGGGAGAAGGGTTTTTCTATATACGCGTCCGCGCCTAATTCGAGCCCTTCGATCTTCGACTGCAAGGTATTCTTGGCAGTCAGCAGGATGACGGGTATATGGCTGTATTCGAGATCTGTCTTGATGATCCTGCACAGCTCGAAGCCATCCATCACGGGCATCACCACGTCGGAGATCAGGAGCTGAACGGCATGCTCCTTCAACAGCTCCAGCGCTTCCTGCCCGTTCAGCGCCTTTATCACAGTATATTTTTCATCGAGCTCGTGCTCGAGGAACTCAAGGATCTCCTCATTGTCATCGGCCAGTAAAAGAAGTGGCTTTATCATACTTCAACCTGGTTTAGTGGTATGGATACGAAAAATACGTTCATATCGTCTTCAGGCTCTTTCAGGATCAGGTTCCCTTTGTGCAGCTGGGTCAGCGACAGGGATAATGCAAGGCCGATCCCGGTGCCCTTTTGCTTTTCCGTTGCTTTCAGCCGGAAGAAAGGCTCGAAGATCTTTTCCTTCATTTCCATGGGTATCAGATAGCCGTCATTCTTTACTTCAATGACGAACGATCTGTCGCCGGACCTCAGGGGAAATATATGCAATTCTACTTTGCTTTTGGCATATTTCACGGCATTGCTCAGCAGGTTGGTGAGGATCTTATTAAACGCGTCGGTGTCGATATAGGCGTAAATGTCTTTTGTGCCCGTGTACAGGCTGAAAGATAGCCCTTTTTGTTCGGCCAGGGGCCGGAAGCTGGCGAAGATCTCTTCCGCGATCCCGGAGATATTGGCTTCGGTGAAGCTGAGGCTAAATCCTTTTATCTCTGTCTGCCGGAAGTCGAGCAATTGATTGGTCAGGTCCACCAGCCGGCCCGTATTTCTTTCCATGATGCGCAGGCTGTCCTTGATCCCGGGGTCATCGCCGGCCTTCCTGATCACTTTTTCCAGGGGCCCTTTTATAAGGGTGAGGGGTGTCTTGATCTCATGGGCTACGTTGGTGAAGAATTGCATTTTGGCTTCGTAGAGTTCCTTCTCTTTGGCAATTTCCAGCTGTTCGATCCTCCTTCTCTCCTTGTCCTTCAGCCGCAGGCGGTAAGCGCGGGTGATATACCAGGTCAGCAGCAGGATGAGGGCAGTATAGCATATATAGGCCCACCGGCTTGTCCACCAGGGCGGGAGTATGTCGATGACGAGGCTGGTCTCCTTACTGCCAGCGGCCTTTACCCTGAAGGTATAGACACCGGGGGTGAGATTGGTGAAGTAGACCTTGCGGTTGGTCTTAAGATAGATCCAATCGGCGTCCAGCCCTTCCATTTTATAGGCGTATTCGGACATCTCGGGCGCGGTGTAGCTGAGCGAGGCGAAATCGATGCTGAAAGTGGACTGGCTATGGGTGAGGACTACCTTATCCGAGAAGGTGATGGATTGCTTGAGGGGCGAGCCCTGCCTGTCGATGACGAGCTCCTTATTGTTGACCTGGAAGCCTGTGATATAGATGGGGGAGGAAAAATCTTTTGTCAGTAATCTGCCCGGCTGGAAGGAGATCAGTCCTTTTACGCTGCCGAAATACATCTGGCCGTTCCGGTCCCGGAAGGCCGAGCTGAAGTTGAACTGGTCGTTCAGCAGGCCATTGGCTTTGGTATATACGGCGGCCACCTTTCCGGTGCTGATGATGAAACAGACGAGACCCTTGGTGGTGCTGATCCATAGCCGCCTGTTCCCGTCCTCGGCGATGCTGAGGATAAAATTGGAGGGGAGCCCGGCTGCGGTGGTATACCTCGTGAATGAATGGGTCCGGGGTTCATAGCGGCAGAGCCCGCCTTCTGTGGCGAACCACAGGTTGCCGTAGCTGTCCTCGAAGACCTTGTTCACCCGGTCGTGGCTGAGACTGTTCCGGTTGCCGGGCTGATAGCTGAAATTGCCGCCGGTGCGGGTCTTTGTGTCATAGTAATTGACGCCATTGCCATAGGTGGCGGCCCAGATGACGCCATTCTTATCCTTTACAATGCTGGTGTACCAATTATGCAAAGGCATGCCGGGAAGGAGGGAAAAATCATCCGTCTTACGGGAGTAGCGATAGGCGCCGATGGTGGTGCCCACCATTATCTCGTCATCTGCGGACTGGTACAGGCAATAGATGAAATTACTGCGCAGCATGTTGCTGTCATTGCCTTTGGCATATTTACGGATGACCTTGCCTGTCTTTATATTCATCACATCGAGGCCATGCTCGAAGGTGCCGATCCATAGTTCGTCCCCGGTGGCCAGGAGGCCATGGATGTTGGAGTAGGAGATGCCGTCCTTTGTCCCGGTGGGCAGGTAGTTGGTGAACTGCCCGGTGGCGGTGTCCAGCTGGTTCAGGCCGGCGTCTTCGGTGCCGATCCATAGCCTGCCATACCTGTCTTCGATGATCTCCCTTACGACATTCCCGCTGATGGAGTTCCTGCCTTTTTCCGGAAAGTATTTCGAAAAGGTTACGGGCTGTTGCGGGAAGTAGTTGATGCCGCCGAAATAAGTGCCGGCCCAGATGCCGCCTTCTTTGTCCTTACAAAAGGAATAGACGGCATTGTCGGAGATGGAATAGGGGTTGGTGTATTCTTTATGGAGGTGGGTGCATTCCCTTGTATTGAGATCGTAGATATAGATGCCGGATTCGGTGGCGATCCAGCATTCGCTGGCGGAGGTCTGCAGGAAGTTCCTGGCGAAGATCTCCGTATGGTCGGGGTTGTACGTGAGGACGTCCTTATAATCCGCGCCGGCGGTGTTGAATATTTTTACGCCCTGGTTGGACGTGCCTACCAGTATGTTGCCGTCAGCGGTGGCATAGAGATTTTCGATCCAGTTGGAGACGGACCGGGGAGAATGGCTAAAGAGGTCGAAGCCGGTGAACCTGCCCGTGCGGGGATCATATTTTTCCAGCTGCCCTGAGGAAGTAGAGACCCATACAGAGCTGTCGGCAAGCGTGCAAATAGACGTGGCCTCGAAATAATTCCCCACGTTGAACTGTTCCAGCCGGCTTGTGACGATGTCGTATTTGAAGAGGTTGAAGTTAGAGATGAACCAAAGGTTGCCCCTGGTATCCATCTTTATACTGGTGACCTGGGCGGTGAAAGGGGTGCGCAGGAGACTAAAGCTTTCATTGGATGCATCATATTTGTAGAGCCCTTTGTCGGTGCCAGCCCACAGGACATGGTTGTTGTCCATATAAAGGCAGCGGATAAAATTATTGCCGATGCTCGTTTTGTCCTCGGGGTCGTTCCTGAATACTTTGAAAGTGTAGCCGTCGAACCTGTTCAGTCCGTCCTTGGTGCCAAACCAGAGGAAGCCCTTGCTATCCTGCAGGCAGCTGAGCACAGCATTATTGGAGAGCCCGTCCTCTACCTGGTAGTGCCGGAAATAGTAGGACTGGCCGGTTGCCCCCGCAGAGAGGAAGAGGAGGATGGCAAGTATAAAACCATTATGAATCAATCAGATAGAGTTCGTTTTGGACTATAAATATAGGTAAAGGGGCGTAAGATAGGACGTTCGGCCTTCAAAAATGAGAAGTTTTATCGAAATGTTGAGACGATCCGGCGAGCGGAAGAAAATTATATTTATCACCTTCACAGGGTAATTTAACGATTGCCAAAACGCCAGCTTATGATGCAGCTCTCCCGCACAAGCATTTACTACCACGATGTCTTTCCGGCATCGGTTTTTTCCCGTTTAGCGATCTTCTTCAGCAAAGTAACCAATAAGGGCATTTTTTGCCCTGCCTGATAAACGTAAAAATGACACGTATTTAAACCCCAAATGATGCTATATGAAATACGAAGTATTCACAAGCTCCGCTGAAAAGACAGATGATTACGCGAGTAATAAGAAACTAACAAGAAAATCTTCCGGGCGATGGATCAGCTTCCTGATCATGATGGTCATGCTGGTGATGGCCCAACTGATGATGGCTCAATCCGCATTGGCCCAGCAGGCGGTGACACTATCCGGGGGAAAGGTTGCCGGCCAGGTAAAAGACTCGGCAGGCAATCCGGTGAAGGGGGCTACGATCAAAGTTAAGAACAAGAAGGTCTTTACCACCAGCGGTGAGGACGGCGGCTTCAGCATTACGGCGGCGCCGGGTGATGTGCTGCAGGTGTCTTCCGTGGGCTTTGAAGGTTCCGAGGTCACTGTGGGCAGCAGCGGCAGTCTGATGGTTGCGCTTACGTCAAAAGCTACGGCACTGGACGATGTGGTCGTCGTGGGTTATGGTGTGCAGCGCAAGAAGGACCTTACGGGCGCCATCTCCACCGTGAACATGGCAGATGCAAAGAAATATACCACCAGCGATATGTCCCAGCTGCTGCAGGGGCGGGCTTCGGGTGTGGCCGTCAATAGCGATGGCCAGCCGGGTGCGGTGCCCAGCGTGCGCATACGGGGTTTCAGCACTTTTGGGGGTTCTGCGCCTTTCTATGTCGTTGATGGCGTTCCGGGCGCCACGATCAGGGATTTCAGCCCCAACGACGTGGAGACCATGACGGTGCTGAAGGATGCCTCGGCCGCGGCTATTTATGGTGCGGCGGCTGCCAACGGAGTTGTCATTATCACCACGAGACAGGGAAGGAAGAATACGGCGATGAAGGTGGCCTACAACGGGTATTATGGCGTGGACAAGGTCTGGCAAAGAGAGAAGGTGACGGACAGGGTACAGTACCAGACGCTGAACAACGAGTCGCGTGTCAATGCGGGTAAGCCTTTGTTCCCTGCCAATGACCCTTCCAATCCGCAATATGTGAAGATCAATACGGACTGGCAGAAGGAAGGGTTGAAAACGGGCATCCGCCAGGACCACAATGTCAGCCTCAACGGCGGCGGTCCCAGCAGCACGTATAACCTTTCCCTGGATTATTTCGATCAGAAAGGGACCTATGTGGGCAACGGGCCTGACTATAAGCGCTATACAGCCAGGATCAACAGTACGGCTGAAAAGGGGATCCTAAAGATCGGAGAGACTTTCAATTTTACGCACTCACATGAGAATACCCTGACATTCAGGGATGACATCCTGCTGGGAGGCATCCCACCGCTGATCGGCAGCCTGGTGGTGGCCATTCCCACGATGCCTGTACATGACTCTGCCAACCTGAACGGCTTCGGGGGCAGCAATTCGGAATTCAACGGCGCCAATTCACTGAATGGCATCGGCATCAACAGCATCCTGGTGAACTGGGTGGATGTGGACAGAACCTTTGGCAATGTATATGGTGAGCTGAAGCTGCTGAACTACAATGGGCACCATGTAAGGTTCAAAACGAGCGTTAGCTATGACAAGACGACGACCCGGGACTACACCTGGCAGCCGCCTTTTTACCTGGGTAAGTTCTTCAGCAAGGCGACGGCAGTGCTGAACGACAATTCAAGGGTGTATACCAACGCATCGATCGAAAATACCCTGAATTATGACAAGGAATTCGACAAGCATCGCGTGGAGGTGCTGCTGGGTCAATCTTACCGGTACGGAAGTTCCGTCCTTCGGGAAGCCAGGGCGGAAGGGTTCACCACACCGTATTACCCCGTCATCAGCAATGGCACCACCACTTCTTCCAAGGGCTCGCAGTTTGAAAATGCGCTGACCTCTTATTTTGGAAGGGTGTACTACTCTTATGATGACCGCTATCTGTTCTCGGCCTTGCTTCGCCGGGACGGCTCTTCCAGGTTTGCGCCCTCCAATCAGTACGGATATTTTCCCGCCGCTTCGGTGGGCTGGAAGATCAGCAGCGAGAAATTCTGGAACGTGTCGCCGGCCGCTATCACGTCGCTCAAGCTAAGGGGCAGCTATGGCAAGCTGGGTAACCAGGAGATCGGGGATTACCAGTTCCAGTCTACCATCAATTCCGGTGTCGTCTATACTTTCAATGGCGCCAACTATACGGGGGCGATCCAGACCCTGGTGGCTTCTCCTTTCATCAAATGGGAAGGCAAGGCCATTACCAACGGGGGTTTTGACGGTACCTTCCTCAATGGCAAGCTGGAATTCTCCGCGGAATATTATTATGCAAAGAGCACGGATATCCTCGTAGGGATCACGATCCCCGCGAGCACGGGTTTTGAGAACCTGAACCCCACGGTGAATGCGGCCACGCTGAAAAACTCGGGCGTTGAGCTTTCCCTGGCCTATCATAAAGACAAGGGGGAGTTCACATGGGATGCGGCAGCTAACCTTTCTACCGTCAGCAATAAGGTGCTGTCATTGGGCAGCGCTAATCAACCGTTGTACGGCGTGGGCTCCAAGACGGTGGTAGGACGGGAGATAGGAGAACATTACGGCTTTGTGTCCGAAGGGATCTTCCAGAGCCAGGATGAGATCAACAATCATGCAACGCAATTCGGCGCTCCCCTGAAGCCGGGTGATGTAAAATACAAAGATATCAGCGGTCCCGACGGCAAGCCGGACGGCAAGGTGGACGAAACGTATGACAGGACCTACCTGGGCAGCGGCATTCCTAAATTCAATTATGGGCTGAGCTTTTCGGCGGCCTACAAACGCTTCGACATCGGCATTTTTGCCTCGGGCAGCGCGAAGTTCCTGATCAATAGCCGGATGTACCGCGACCTGCATCATTCGGCCGGAGCCCTGAACTATAGCACGGATATGCTCAACCGGTGGACGCCCACGCATACGAATACGGACGTACCGAGACTGAACGATGATGACGTCAACAATTTCAAGGATTCCAATCGCCCGGGCTGGCTGCAGAGCGGAACGTACCTGCGGATCAATACCGTGAGCCTGGGATATACGCTGCAGCCCAATATCATAAAAGGACTGGCGAGCGCGCGGATCTATGCCACCGTTCAAAACCTGTATTCCTTCCAGGGTTATAAGGGATATAATCCTGACTTTACTTCGGGGACTTTGAACCCGGGTTTTGATTTCGGCTCATATCCAAAACCGAGGACCATGCTGATCGGCGTACAGGTATCCTTTTAATCAATCTTAAACCAGAAAAAATGCGAACGAAGATATTCATGCTATTTGCCGGGTTGAGCTTAGCCACCTTGAGCTGCGAGCGGAAGCTGGACCTGACCAACCCGAATAAACAGACAACGGCTGATTTTTGGAAGACGAGAGAGCAGGCTTATTCCGCCTCTACGGCGATCTACAATGCCCTGACGGTGGACGGAACGTATATGCGTTCCTTCCCCGGGCTTTCCGACAGCCGGGGGGATGATTTTAAAGGTGACAGCCCCTGGCTGGACCTGGTGTTGACGGGGGAATTTATCATCCCCAGCACTTCGGCCCCTGTGTTCTGGATCTGGAGGGATTTCTACCTGGTGGTGAACAGGGCTAACCAGGTGATCAAGTATGTAGGCGCTTATGATGAATCCGTGCTGCCGAAGGCGGAGAAGGACAGGATCCTGGGACAGGCGTATTTTCTCCGGGCGCTGGCTTTTTACAATTTAGCTATCAGCTTTAAGGTGATACCGATCATCACGGAGCCGTTTAAGAACCCTGACGAGTTCTTCAGCGCAACTTCCAGCGAAGATGAGATCTGGAACCAGATCTATTCAGACCTGGCGACTGCCGAGGCTGACCTGCCCATCTCCTACGCCAATGTGGACGGACTGGACAAGGGACAGGTGGGCAGGGCTACGAAAGGCGCCGCGGCAGGATTGCTGGGCAAGGCCTACCTGTATAGAAAAGATTATGCAAAGGCCGGAACGCAGTTTGAAAAATTCTTTGCAGGCGGCCCCTTGAACAATGTATATGCATTGATGCCTGACTACAGGGACAATTTTAAGGACAAGAATGAGAACAACAGTGAATCGCTGTTTGAAGTGCAGTTCACGGAAGGAACGGGCTCGGACATCAACTGGTGCTGTGACCCCGCAGGGTCATGGAAGCAGGTGCAGGCTATTTCAGTGACGTATGGGATGGAAGGGGCCGGCTTCAGCGATTATCTGCCTACGAACTGGATCTATAATGAGTACAAGCTGGAAAAGACGGTGGATGGCAAAGACGACCCCAGGCTGTTGGTGACCATTGCTTCTTACGAGCCGGCCGATAATTCAGTGCTGGCCTATGGCCGGGCCTGGTGGAATCCCCAGACCTCCATTTATCCCAGGAAATATACGAATGATGGGGTGGGCAACGGCAAGACGGTGGAGAATGCGGCTGAGTCGGGGATCAACTACCGGGTGCTGCGCTATTCGGACATCCTGTTGATGTATGCGGAGGTGTTGAACGAGACGAATAAGACGGCACAGGCCTATTCCTATATCCAGCAGGTGAGGGCGAGGGCCAACCTTCCTGACCTTGCCACGGCAAAGCCGGGCATGACGCAGGCGCAGATGCGGGACCAGCTGGCGCATGAGCGGGCATTGGAATTTGCTATCGAAGGCCAAAGGATCCAGGACCTTATTCGCTGGGGCTGGTTCTATGACCCCGTGAAGCTGGCGGAGCTCAAGTCCCATGATGCGGATTTCAATACCTGGACGCCGGGCCATGAGTACCTTCCCATTCCCCAGGGGGAACTGGATGTAAATAAGAACCTGAAGCCCAACCCGGCCAATTAATGGGCGATGGGCGCAAGATAGCATGGGTGTTGTTGGGATGGGTTCTATTCGGCTGCAGGAACAGGGAGGCCATTACTGACAAGCTGCATTTTACCAAAATGGATGCGGGGCAGACCCATATTGGGTTCAGCAATGCGATCACGGAAAGCGATTCGATGAATGTGTTCATCGACGAGTATATGTACAATGGTTCGGGGGTGGGGGTAGGCGATTTTAACAAGGATGGTCTGCCCGACCTGTTCTTTTGCGGGAGTATGGTCAGCAGCAGGCTGTATATCAACAAGGGTAATTTCAGGTTCGAAGATGTCACGGTGGCGGCGGGTTTGCAGACAGTGAGATGGTGTACAGGCGTCAGCGTAGCCGACATCAATAACGATGGCTATCCCGACCTCTATGTCTGCGCCTCGCATTCGAGGGATAAGGAGCGCCGGAAGAACATGTTGTTCATCAATGACGGTAAGCTTCACTTTACGGATCAGGCGGAGGCGTATGGTTTGGCGGATACCGGCTATTCCACACAGGCAGTTTTTTTTGATTATGACAAAGATGGGGACCTGGATATGTACCTGCTCAACCACGAAATTTACAGTCATACGGCCAACAATCTGCGGCCAAAGGACACGAGCGGGCATGCAGTGGCCCAGGACCGGCTCTATCGCAATGATGGCGTGCAGGCCGGGATGTCCCATCCTGTCTTTCATGACGTGTCGATGGCGGCGGGGATAAAAGAGGATGGCTACGGACTCGGGCTGGTTGTTACGGACGTGAACGGAGATGGCTGGCCGGATGTGTATGTTGCGAATGATTATATAGCGAATGATCTGTTGTGGCTGAATCACCGGGATGGGACGTTTACCAATGTGATCGGCACGGCATTGCGCCACCAGCCCTACAACAGCATGGGGACGGATGCGGCGGATATCAATAATGACGGGCTCCCTGATCTGGCGGTGGTGGATATGCTGCCGGAGACGAACGGGAGAAAGAAGATGATGGCGAGCGCTACGAACCAGAGCAAATTCGATATGCAGCAGCGGTTTGGGTACGAGCCTTCTTATGTGCGGAATATGCTGCAGCTGAACAATGGGTGCCGGGGAAGGTACTGCGGGGGCCGGCAAGCCGGTGGGGTGAAGGAGCCCTTTTTCAGCGAGATCGGTCAGCTGGCGGGCGTATTCCAGACGGACTGGAGCTGGAGCGTCCTGATGGCGGACCTTGACAATGACGGCTGGAAGGACCTGCATATCACCAATGGGCTGGGTAAGGATGTGACGAACAACGATTATACGACGTTCGCCAGCGCGGAGGGTGGCTATACGGGGAGTTATGGGTTTGCGGAGGCCAAGGGGGCGGACATGGGATCTGGCGCGGCGTCGGACATGGGATCGGGTAAGGCGGACATGGGATCGGGCGCGGGCGCTGACCATGCGAAAAAGAATATTGCATCGATGCGGAAAAGCCTGGATGCTTATGGCAGTGTCAAAATGAGGAGCTATATCTTTCACAACAATGGCGACCTGACTTTTAGCGATCTGTCGAAACAGGCAGGGATCGATGTTCCGGCTATTTCGAATGGCGCGGTGTATGCGGACCTGGATAATGACGGGGACCTGGACCTGGTGACGAATAATATAAACGCGGAGGCGTCCGTGTGGAGGAATGATATCCGGGCTTCGGCCGGGGACAGCACGCATAATTTTCTCTGTGTGGACCTGAAGGGGCAGTCCATCGGCAGCAAGGTGATGCTGTACGATAAGGATGGGCGACAGTTCCTGGAGGCGTCGCCGGTGCGGGGTTTTTGTTCGAGCGTAGATCACCGGCTGTATTTTGGCGTCGGCCGCCTGAGGCTGGTGGACTCTGTAAGGGTGCAATGGCCGGATGGGAATGCACAGGTGCTCAGGCAGGTGAAGGCGAACCAGTGGTTGATCGTGCGGGGGGAAGAGAGGGTAGCCGTCCCGACGGCACAGGTGGCGACAGATCCTTTGTTCAGGGAGGTCAGCGATCAGTTCGGCCTCGAATTCAAGCACGCGGAAAGCTCGTATTATGATTTCGGCGAGCATCAGCCTATCTTACAGAAATTCTCGCAGCTGGGGCCCTGCATTGCCACAGGCGATATGAACGGGGACGGACTGGAAGATCTTTTTGTGGGGGGCGCGGCTAACCAATCGGGTAAAGTATATCTACAGCTTGCCGGGGGTGGTTTTGCGGCTGCCGACCTGGTGACAGGCATCAAATCCGGCGAAGACCTGGGGGCTGTCCTGTTCGATGCGGATGGGGATAAGGACCTCGACCTGCTCGTCACAGGTGGGAGCTCCGAGTTCATGGTGCCGAAATACAATCAGCCAAAACTGTACATTAATGACGGGAAGGGCCATTTTGCATTGGATGAGGGCGCCCTGCCGGTGATCAACGATATGACAAAGGCGGTGACCGTGGCGGATATAGATGGAGATGGGGACCTGGATGTTTTCATCGGCGGACGGCTTGCTCCGCTGCACTATCCGCAATCTCCCCGCAGCTACATTTTGCGGAATGAACATGGAAGGTTCAGGGATGTGACAAAGGAAATATGCGGCGCCCTGGAATACCCCGGGATGATCACAGATGCGGTGTTTGCGGATGTCGATGGAGACAAGCAGGCTGACCTGGTGGTATGCGGCGAGTGGATGGGCGTACGGTTCTTTAAGAACGCGGGGGGTAAGTTGGCAGAGGGTAATGCGCTCTATGGAAGTCGCGGGCTCTGGCGTTGTATACGTCCCGTGGACGTGGATAAAGATGGCGACCTGGATTTTGTGATAGGGAATGTGGGACTGAATAACAGGTATGGCCCTTCCGTGGAAAGGCCGATGAAGCTCTTTGCAAAGGATATGGACGGGAATGGATTGGAGGAGCTGATCCCGGCTTATTATATAAAGGACGCCGGCGGCGGCTATCAATTGTTCCCCGCGCTGGACAGGAACCAGCTGGCGCAGGAGATACCCGCTGTCAAGAAAAAGTATTTGCTGCATAAGGATTATTCGACGGTGACGATGGCGCAGTTAAAGGACGATTTTGGCGCCGGCGGATGGACGGAGCTGACATGCGAGGCCGCCGCCTCGGTATGGATCGAGAATACGGGCGGCGGAAAGTTCAGGACGCATATGCTGCCCGTACAGGCGCAATTTGCCCCGGTGAACAGTATTGTGGCCGAAGATGTGGACGGGGATGGTGTGACGGACCTGGTACTGGCGGGCAATGAATACCAGGCGGAGGCGAACAGCGGCCGGAGCGACGCCTCGTATGGCCTCGTGCTGAAAGGGGATGGCAAGGGCGGCTTTGTGCCGGTGGACGGGTCGCGCAGCGGGCTTGTCCTGGATGGGGATGTGAGGGACCTGAAAATGATCAACGTGAAAAATAAGGGGAAGGTGCTGCTGGCGGCCCCGAATGATAGTAAACTAAAGACATTTACCTTAAGACGAACCACATGAAGACAAACCTTTTGAAAACAAATTACATGGAGATGAACCACCTGAAGACAAAGCACATGAAGACAAACCACATGACAAAGAACTTATGGATACTGGGGCTTGTGTTCCTTGCCGCCTGCAGTAAGAGCGGTTCGGGAGGGAATGGGGGCGACCCTCCGGTGGTGACGCCGCCGGCGACAGCCTTCGATATCAATTCGATCAATGACACGTACGCTGACGTAATGGATTTCTCAAAATATCAGCAATGGGGATCATACAATGTCCATGACCCTTCCATCATCAAGGCAGGGGACTATTACTATTGTTACAGTACGGATGTGGGTTATGGCATCGACGTGCGCGCGGGCCTGCAGATCAGGAAATCGAAAGACCTGGTGGAATGGAAATATGTCGGCTGGGTATTCAGCGATCTGCCTGCGAAGGGTAAGGCCTTTATACAAGGGGCCGGAGGGACGCCTTTCAATTCCTTGTGGGCGCCTTCAGTGGTGAAAGTGGGGGCGGAATACCGGCTGTACTATTCACTGTCCTGTTCCACGCCCCGGCTCAGCGTCATCGGGCTGGCAACGGCCACGAATCCCGAGGGTCCCTGGACGGAGAAGGACCTGGTCGTTGTCTCGAAGAGCGACAATGTCACGCAGACGAATGCCATCGATCCTTCGGTCCTGGTGACGCCCGGCGGCGAACATTGGATGGTGTATGGCTCGGCATGGGACGGGATCTATTCATTAAAACTGGACCCCGCGACGGGACTTGCATTGACGGCAGGGGACAAGGGAACGCGCATCGCCAACCGGGGATTTACGGGCGGCAAGTACAACGGCAATATCGAAGGTCCGGAGCTGCGATACAATCCCACGCTGAATAAATACTTTTTGTTCATTGCCTATGACTGGCTGGAGACGAAATACAATGTGCGGGTGATGAAGGGTGATAAGCCGGATGGCCCTTTTTACGACTTTAATGGAGTGGATGCCAATACGGATGTGGATCATGGGCCGATGATCGTTGCACCGTACAAATTTTCCGGTCATGGCGGCTGGCAGGGCGTATCGCATTGCACGGTATTCGATGACGGCGCGGGGCAATTTTACATCGCGCACCAGGGCCGTCCGGGCGTAGACAAATATTATATGGACCTGCATGTTCGTAAATTGTTCTGGACGGCCGACGGCTGGCCTGTCGCATCGCCTGAAAGGTATGCCTGGGAAAAGGATTCGCTGATCTCGCAAAATGATGTGGTGGGTAGTTGGGAAAGGATCGTCCTTAATTACAATGTAGTGCCGGGCTATTCCGCGGAGCAGACCTCGCCGGACTTCCAGCTGTCCGTGAATTTGTCGGTCGACGCGGGGGGGACGCTGAATGGCAGCGCTGGCGATACCTGGACCTACAGTGCGCCCTGGCTCCAGCTGAAATGGAGCGACGGCACGACAGAAAAAGTCTTTGTTCAAAAGGGCAGGGATTGGGAAAATAAGAAAAACAGTATCATCTTCACCGGTCTGAACAATGTCGGGACGGCCGTATGGGGCAAGAAAAAATAATAAGCGTTATATGAGTATAAATAAATGGTTAGCCGTACCGGTCCTCGCCGCAGGCCTGTTATCTCCTTCCCTGGCGGATGCACAGCAGAAAAACGAGATCGTCATAAAGGCGAATACGCCTGTTGCTGAAGTGCAGCCCACGATGTGGGGGATCTTTTTCGAGGACATCAACCTGGGGGCCGACGGTGGGATCTATGCGGAACTGGTGAAGAACAGGAGCTTCGAGTTCTATGACCCGATGATGGGCTGGAAGGTCCGTCAAAGCAAATTCCATGAAGGCAGTATGCTGGTGATCAACCGTAAGGAAGAGGCCCCCGCCAATCCCCGTTTTTTAAGGGTGACGAAGCAGGATGCTGCCGATACGCTGGGTATTGGCAATGAGGGATTTCGCGGCATGGGGATCAAGAAGGGGCTGCGTTATGATTTCTCGATGATGTACCGGCTGCCGGCGGCCGGGCTTCGGCTGCGGATCGAACTGGTCGGCAGTGGCGGCCAGGTCATCGGGTCGGCATCGCTTGCGCCGGATGTCACGCCGGGGCAGGAATGGAAAAAGACCGCTGTCAGCCTCAATGCCACCGATTCGACCATGAAGGGCCGCCTGAATATCTGGTTCGAAGGCAGCGGTGTGATCGACATGGATATCGTTTCGCTCTTCCCTACGGATACCTGGAAGGGCCGGCCCGGCGGGATGCGGGCGGACATGATACAAATGCTGGCGGATATGAAGCCCGGCTTCATCCGCTTCCCCGGGGGCTGTATCGTGGAAGGGCGCGAGCTGTCGCTGCGGTACCAATGGAAAAAGACATTGGGCGCCCTCGAGGACCGGCAGCTCATCGTCAACCGCTGGAACTATGAGTTTGCCCATCGTCCCACGCCGGACTATTTCCAGACTTTCGGCCTTGGCTTCTATGAATATTTTCAGCTGGCGGAAGACATTGGCGCATCGCCATTGCCGATCCTCAATTGCGGGATGGCATGCCAGTTCAACACCGCTGAGGTCACTCCCCTGGACGAGCTGGGCCCCTATGTGCAGGATGCGCTGGACCTGATCGAGTTTGCCAACGGTGATGCGGGTACGAAGTGGGGGAAGGTGCGGGCGGACATGGGCCATCCCGCACCGTTCCATTTAAAGATGATGGGCATCGGCAATGAGAATTGGGGACCCCAGTATGTCGAAAGGCTGAAGGTGTTTACGAAGGCCATCAAGGAGAAATACCCGGAGATCAGGCTGGTCAACAGCAGCGGCACCGATCCCAACGGGGAGCGGTATGAATACCTCAACAAGGAACTGCGGGACATGCACGCGGATATTATCGACGAGCATTACTACCGGCGGCCGGAATGGTTCCTGCAGAATGCGCGCCGCTATGATACCTTTCCCCGCAATGCCTCAAAGATCTTTGCAGGCGAGTATGCTGCGCAAAGCGATCATACCGTGAGCGTAAATAATAAGAACAACTGGCAGACGGCGTTGTCGGAAGCGGCTTTTATGACGGGGCTGGAAAGGAATGCGGATGTGGTGGCCATGGCCAGCTATGCGCCTTTGTTTGCCCATGTTGACGGCTGGCAATGGACTCCCGACCTTATCTGGGTGGACAACCTCCGGGTGAATGGCACGCCGAACTATTACGTGCAGAAATTATTCTCAGTCAATAAGGGGACGAATGTCGTGCCGGCCCTTCGGAACAATAAGACGCTGGCGGGAGAGGATAGCCTGTATGCATCCGCGGTGATCGATAAGGCTACAGGGGAACTGATCGTAAAGATGGTGAATGTTTCGGCGACGGCGCAATCCGTTCAGTTGCGGATCGAAGGGGTAAAGAGGCTGGCGGGTAGCGCGACGCTGACGGTGCTGCGCGGCGACGGGCTGGATGCGGTGAACAACCTGGGTGCACCGGCGGTGGTAAGTCCTGCGGACAGGGAGATTGCGGTGAAGGGTGGAAAGATCAGCGTGGAGGCCGCCCCTTATTCGTTCTCGGTGTTCAAGGTCAGGACCGACCGATGAAAAGGAATCTACTTTTGTTGTGTTTCCTGCTCTCGCAGGCGGCGGGTTTTGCCCAGCGGGTCGAAGTGGGTACTGTATTCCCCACACGGCAGACGCCAGTGCACGACCCTGTCATGATCCGGCAGGACAGCATGTACTATCTTTTTTGCACGGGGTTTGGCATCACGGTGTACTCATCGAAGGACCTGGCGACCTGGCGGCGGGAAAAGCCTGTCTTCGGGCAGGCGCCCGGGTGGGCAGTGAAGGCTGTTCCCGGTTACCGCGGGCATACCTGGGCGCCGGACATCAGCTATCACAACGGGATGTATTACCTGTTCTATTCGGTGTCCGCCTTTGGAAAGAATACTTCCTGTATCGGGGTGGCCACGAATAAGACATTGAATGCTGCATCGAAGGATTTTAAATGGGTGGACCATGGGAAGGTGATACAGTCTGTTCCCGGCCGTGACCTGTGGAATGCCATCGATCCCAACCTGGTCATGGATGAACGCGGCGATCCCTGGCTGGTGTTTGGTTCGTTCTGGCAGGGGATCAAGCTGGTGCGGCTGAGCGGGGATCTGACGGCTGTGGCCAGTCCCGAAGAATGGTATACGGTGGCCGGCAGGCCGAGGAACCCGGTGCTGCCTGATTCAGTGGCGGGGGATGCGGCGATAGAAGGGCCGTTCATTTTCAAAAAGGATAAGTATTATTATCTCTTCGTTTCGTACGATTATTGCTGCCGTGGGGAGAAGAGCACGTATAAGGTCATGGTGGGAAGGTCGGCGCAGGTGCAGGGACCGTATGTGGACAGGGATGGAGTGCCAATGAGCCTCGGCGGCGGATCGTTGGTGATCGAAGGGAATAAGGAATGGAATGGGGTGGGGCATAGTGCGACAGTGAGCTTCGACGGGGTGGACTATCTTGTCTTTCATGGATATGATGCGGCCGATGGGGGAAGGTCGAAGCTAAGGATGGAGAAGATCATGTGGGTCAATGAGTGGCCGGTGGTGGGAAAGTGACGGGCTGCGCGGCCAGGAGAAAGCTGGCGGCGCTTAAAGTAAAGACCGAATAGCCCAATGGCGACTCGATACCAAATGCGATGGCCATGGAGAGGGCAAAGCAAAGACTTAGTATCCCACTGGCGATGGCGGCCGGTCTGGTAAGCCGCCCGCCGAACAACAGCAGCAGGCCACAGGCGCCTTCGCACAGGGTGGCGATGACTGCCAGTGCGGGGATCCATGCGGAAGGGAGGAATGACATCACCTGCCGGGCATAACTTAAAAAATGATGCCAGTCGCCCCAGCCTACATGGGGTTGACCATTTGCGCCCAGCAGACCGAGGCGGTCCGCCACTTCCCAGAGATAGGCGGCAGCGATGGCTATACGGAGATAGATAATAGAGATCTTACGCATGCCCAAATGTACCTGTCCCGGAGATAGCTATGCTCATCCACCTGAAAGAAATCGACTCATCCAGTAATATGAAAAGCAAAACCCCGGATGGCCGGGGTTTTTGCTTAAATATCTGTCTGCGTTAATATCTGTTCTGATTATAGCTGTTGGCATTGTTAAAACCACCGCCGTCGTCAAAGGCGCGGGGCGGCCGGCTGTTGTTGTCCTTGGCCCTTGCTTCGTTGACCTTGATGGTCCTGTTGTCGATGCTGGAACCATCCAGCTCGGCGATCGCTTTCTTTGATGCTGCCTCGTCGGACATTTCAATAAAGCCAAATCCGCGGGACCTGTTCGTCACCTTGTCCATGATAACTTTGGCGGAACTGACTTCGCCGAATGGGGTAAAGAGTTGTTTTAGTTCTTCATCCTGGATGTTGAAACTTAAATTAGAAACATAAATGTTCATAATAAATAATTAAGATTTTTAAAGATGCTGAGAGAAGCAAGGAGTGGAAAATTAACCAAGACCGATGGTGAAGCGGGAATCAATTAAAAGAAGACTGATGCTAAAACTCAAATAACAGGATAAAGATAGGCTTTATTATTGTTATAATGTGTTTTATATTTTTTCCATAAATTGCCTGGTATCAACCTGTGTGTATGAGTAATAAGCAGCCGCCGTCATTTGATAGAGATTTTTACAAGAATATTTTGGAGAGCCTGGAGGACTATGGCGTGTTTACAACGGATAAGTCGGGAATAGTCACCAGCTGGAACCGGGGCGCGGAGCATGTGCTGGGTTACACGGAGGAAGAGATCTGCGGGCAGCAGGCGGCTGTGATCTTTACAGAGGACGACCGTGCCAACGGAGTGCCTGAACATGAGTTCGCGGAGGCGCTGGAAAAAGGCCGGGGCGTGGATGAGCGAAACCATCGAAGAAAGGATGGGTCTTTATTCTGGGCCAGTGGGTTGGTATTCCCGTTGTACGATGGCGGCGGCCAGCACATCGGGTTCACCAAGGTGCTGCGCAACCTCAGCCGCCGGAAAGAGGCGGAAGACGATGCTTTGGAGGCCAGGCGTTACGCTCAAAGTATCGTGGAGACCTCCAAAGAGCCCATCATCATCTTAAATGCCGACCTGACGCTGAACTCCGCGAGCAGGGCCTTTTATAAATTATTCCATGTCGATAAAGCCGCTGCGGAGAATAGGAACCTGTTCGAGCTATTGAGCGAGCATCTGTCTATCGACATCTTAAAGGAAGAGATGCAGCATTACGACAGCTTTGAGAACTTCGAGCTTGTCTACCCGGGCGTCCATGGACAGGAAGACATCGTCCTGCTGGTTTCCAGCCGTAAGGTATTCCAGACATTCAAATCCATCGGCCAGATCCTCATGTCCTTCGAAGATGTGACCTTGCGGCGTAAGCTGGAGCAGGCGAGGGAGGATTTTATCAACGTGGCCAGTCATGAGCTGAAGACGCCTATCAGCGTGATCAAGTCCTATGCCCAGATCCTGGGGATGGAGCTAAAGGGTTCTTCCAACGAGGTGGTCAATAAAACGATCGATCGTATCCTGGTGCAATCGGAGCATCTCATCAGGCTGACTTCCATGCTGCTGGATGCGTCCGCGATCACAACGGGGGATATAAAGCTGCGGAAGGAGCCGTTCGTGCTGCTGGGCCTGATCCTGGAAGTGGTCGGGGAGGTGAACCTTTCGAATACGCGACATCATGTAAAGATCGACGATGTGGTGGATGCCGTTGTCTGTGCCGACAGGGACCGCATCGGGCAGGTGCTGACGAACCTGCTGACCAACGCCATAAAATACTCGCCGGACGCTGATCTGGTGATCATTACCATTACGATCGATGAGACGGGCCATAAGGTACGGACCTCGGTGATCGATCATGGCATTGGCGTCGCACCTGAGAACCAGGCCGGTCTGTTCAGGCGTTTTGCCAGAACGGAGAATGTGAAGAGCCAGAAGATCCAGGGCTTTGGCATGGGACTGTACATATCATCCGAGATCGTGAAATTACACGACGGGCAGATCGGGATCAGCAGCTCCGGGCAGGGGGGCAGCACATTCTTTTTTGACCTGCCCTTATTCAGGCCTTCCGATGATGGCAAAGGATGACCGGCGTCGCAGTGTTATCTTATCACCTTTACCGCATAAGCCATTTTCCCATCCACGTACACTGCCAGGACCTGCGTTGCCAGGCGACGATCGGCAGACCCGGGGAGATCGATGGTATTCATCCCCTGGTTGAGACGTACGGTCTTTCTCCACTGCACCTCTCCAATGATGTCATAGCAGGCGATCACCGCATTGCCTTCTCCCTCGCTGTTGGCGACGAGGGTCAGGGCGCCGGATGCGGGGGTATTGCCTGCCAGGTAAAATTTGGGGCGGTAGGGCAAGCCTGTGGCCGATACGACCGCCGGGTCAGGGTCGTTTGCCAGCAGCACGATGAAATCATACCTGCTGACCGACTGGCTGGCCGTACGGGTGCAGCCATTTCGTTTTTCCGTCACCGTAAGCTGGTAAGTTCCCCAGGTAGTATCCGGCGTCCTCGGATTCTGGATGGCGGAAGTAAAGGCAGCCGGGCCGCTCCAGGCATATAACAGCCCCTGCGAACCTCCGAAGGGCGTGGAATAGTTGCTGGCGGTGGGATTGCCTCCATAGAGCTGCAGGTATTTGTTACCCGGGGGCATGGTGATAGCGACGGAAGCCACAGGAGGAAAAGTATCGATGGGTATGACGATGGTATCCTTCCTGGTGGCGGGGCAGCCTTGTGCCGGCGATGCGGAAAGTATATAGGTGCCCGGCTTATCGACCTTCAGCTGCGAGCTGTCGGTATTGGCGCTCACGATATCGCCGTTGGAAGTTGCCCATGTGTAGTAGCCTGTGGTGCTGTTGTTATTGATCTGGATGGTGCCTGTCTTTCTGTTGCAGCGCAGCGTATCCGGCACCAGGGAATAGTCCATTACAGGCGTCCTGAGGAACACCAGGGGGATGACGAAGTCCTGCATGTTGGAGGTAAAGGAATTCGATGACCTGGACTTGAAAAAGATATTGGAGAAGAGGGACGCGCAGGCGCTGGGCCCCAGTGCGGTGTACAGGGCAGGGTCCAGGCCGATGCGGGTGACGTTCAATCCTACTTCTATGAATTGCAGTGATTCGTATTGTGCCGACCAGCCGGAAGTGCCGTTGTTGCTGCCCCAGGGTGTGGCGTAAGTAGTGTCCTGGGTGGCGGTGGCCGAATAATTGGCGATCCCTGCACCGAATGCCGTGGAGCCTGTCTTCGAGACGATGGAAGCATAGCCGTAGGTGGAACCGCTGAAATTCGAATTAAAGCTGAAATGGCTGGGCGTTACGGTGGCCCAGGTGGTTTGCTTCACCCAGATCCTGATGTCCACCACCGGGGCAGCGCCGGGCGAGAAGTTCACCGCCACGATGATATCCCCCGTCTGGGTGATATTGCCGGCCGCGTCAAAGAGCCATTGGGTATGACCCGCATCGGGGCCGGCAGTGCTGAACACCCCCGTCGTTGCATCGTAGGTAAAGCTGTTCTTGTATAATTCTATGTCGTAGTAGCGGGCGCCGGAAGTACCATAGGTGGATACGCCGGTGAACAGCCACAATGAATCATTTACCGTGCTGCCGTCCCTGCGCATGTGCGCGTAGCAATCCAGCAGGTCATCTTTTGCCGGGAAGTTGGTGATGCCGCCGACCCAAGTGGAAGGGTTGTCGCCATTCTTACAGGCATTCGTAAACGCGGTGCTGTCCTTCAGGGATGAGGTGGCGATAAAATCCCTGCCGTACGCGGCATCCAGCCATAGCTTTCCGTTGACCTTCGTATAGAGGGGAACGGACATCCTTTTGCTGAATGAGATATTGGCGCCCGACTGCAGGGCGGATAAATAAGCTGCCGTATTGCTGGTGTCAATAACATTATATCCTGAGGGGGAAGCTGAGAACCAATCGTCGCTGGCGACGGGGCCTGTAAGAATGCCATACTTCATGTAATTTGAACGTGTGTCAGCATCGACACCAAAACCTGCGTAAAGACCGCCATTATTAAGTTGTGCGAGCGTCGTCAAGGGGACCAGGCTGCATAGCAGCAGCAGGGTATAGAGGGTAACGGAGTATTTCATTGACACGGATTAGAGGGTTAGGGGGCCGGCAAATAATTGCCTGCCTGTATATAATTGTAAATGCCGGGAACCTTAATGTAACCGAGATATTTATATATTTCTTTTTAGGTCATAAGTTATTGTTTATTAGTTTGTTATATGAATATTAGCAACGGCTAGTCGATGAAAACGGTCCGTACGGCTTTTCGGGCGCCCTGTGTATCGTTCAATGAGATGTGGTAGAGATTGCCGGTAGGAAGGCCATCGATAAAGGCTTTCCCTGCGCCGGGCACCTGCATGCGGCGAACCAGCCTTCCCCCGGTGTCATACACCAGTACATCCCACCGGCGCGCGGGATCAGGAGAAGGAAAGGAGATGACCACCCGGCGGCTGGAGGCATAGATCAGGGGCTGGCTGGAAGTGCTGTTGATCAGGGCTGTAGCAATGCTGGAATAATCATACTTTCCGTCCAGGTCTTCCTGCCGGAGGCGGTACCTCACTTCCTCTCCGGATGGAATATTATTGTCTACAAAAGTGTAATCGGTCTTATTGCTGCTGTTGCCGCCGGCGTTGGCTGATGGAACGAAGCCGATGGATGTAAAGCTGCCATCCTTCCCCTGTCTTTCTATGTCGAAGCCTTTATTGTTCTGCTCCCGGGCCGTCTCCCAGGCGAGCTTGACCATGGCGTCCTCAGCTTCCAGGATCTTAAACCAGGTAAAGGTCACCGGAAGAGTGGTGGGATTGGCTATCACCACACAGTTGCTGTTACAGGAAGCATCGAAAGAGCAGATGCGCGCTACGACGCCCGTCTGGGGATTGGTCAACTGGATCGAAAGCGTGCCCGCGCTAGGCAGATTGATACCATAAAAGCAGTAGTTGACCAGGGTATTGCCGCCGCTGACCGTAGGTACGCCGGCAGGGCCAAAAGTCACGGTCTGGACGGCGCTGCCGGTGGTGGTTAGCCACACTTTCGTGATGGCAAAAGGAGTGAGGGATGCATTGGCGCCCGTGTAGCTCAGCTGGAAATTGCCCGTTTTTGCCGTCGCAGGGACAGTGGCATAAGAAGTGCCCGTGAAATTGGACGCATAGGGCGTTCCGCTGACGTTGGGGCAGTTGTTAGCTTGTCCGTTACTGTTAGCCCTGGACCCCACGCCGGCGCAGGAAGTGGGGTATTGCGCTTTTGCAGAGCCGGATGCAGCCATGCACAGGACCCCTGTGAGCATGGCAATGCCAGTGGTTCTTGTGAAATTTGTCATGTCTCTGATTTTTAGATGGCAGCTACCAGTGCCTCAAAATAGAGAGCCTTTTTACCAGTAAAGAATGGGTCTGATGAAACCTAAGATTTTTATGGGATTTCTTTAATAGAGGCTAATAATAGTACTTAGGTATTGCGACGGGTATTGCAATTTAGGAAAAATAATAATATGTTATTAACTATTTGGGCACAGTAAAATAAAAACAGGAGCCATGGGGCGGGGAGGATTCAACCCAAACGTTGCCGCCGCCCTGTTCGACGATCTTTTTGACAATGACCAGGCCGATGCCCGAGCCTTCGTATTCACGCTGCGAATGCAATCGCTGGAACAATTCAAAGACCTTATGGAAATTGCCGGGTTCGATGCCGATGCCGTTGTCCCTGACGCTGAACTGCCAGTGATCATTTACATCCTCGCATGCGATCTCTATCCTGGGCGGCCTTCCGTCGGTGTATTTAAGTGCATTGCCTATCAGGTTCAGAAGCACAAGCTGCATTTGATCTCTGTCGGCATATATTTCAGGCAGGGGCGACAGGATCGATATGGTGGCTTTTTTTTCAGCGATGCTGACGGAAAGGTCCTGTAAGGCATCCTGGACGACGGCTGTCATAGCCAGCCGCTCTTTCTTTTCCCCGGCCCCGGCCTTTGACAGCTTAAGCAGGCCCTGCACGCGGACCTGCATGCGCTCCGCGCCGTCCAGCGCAAAGCGTATATATTTCCGGGCATGGTCATCCAGGCCGTCCGTATATTTTTTTTGCAGCAGCTGCAGGAAGGAGCTCACCATCCGGAGGGGCTCCCGCAGGTCATGAGAGGCCAGATGCGTAAATCGTTCCAGCTCCTGGTTGGTGGTCTTGAGGAGCTGGGTTTGGTGCAGCAGCTCCTGTTCGAGGAGATACTCGCGCGAGATGTCGCGGGTGACGCCGACGGTCCGGAGGTTGCGGCCTTTCGCATCATAAATGGCAATGCAACGGACATCTACCCATACAATTGTCCCGTCCTTCCTTATGTACCGGTGGATCGGGCACCGGAACAGCTCTTTTCTTTCCTTGTAGCATCCGGCGACGAAACTGATGACCATTTCCCTGTCTTCCGGGTGCACCAGCTTGTTCATCACATTTGCCCAGGTCCATCTTTCAAGGTTGTCATAGCCGTAGTTGTCCAGCAGGGCTTCGCTGAAAAAATAATGATCGCTGGCGAAATCCCTTTCCCAGATCATATCGTAGCTGGCGCGTGTGGCCAGCCTGTAACGTTCGTTGCTTTTGACCAGGGCTTCTTCCATCCGGACATGCTCTGTAATGTCCATCAGTTTTATCAGCATGCCGGAAAATCCTTGGGCAGATTTGAAAGCCTCTAATGAATACCGGTATACCACGGGGTCTTCCACCAGGAAGGAGTTTTGCCATGTCAACGTTCTTCCCGCTCTCATGAGGCCCAAGGCCGTCATGAACTGATCTTGCAGACGCTGATCGCAATAGGAGAAAACGGAGTCGCCGGTGGAGAGCTGTTTGCCGAGTACCTTCCGGACCATGTTGCCGGCAGTAGTGTTGAAGCAGACTATGTGATAATGTTCATCTGCCAGGATGGCTCCCTGGTCCATGCAATTCAGAAGATCCTTAAGTAGAGGGAGATTGATCGCTACGAATGGCTCACTGGTCATTTTCATTGAATAAGATTTCTACAAATTTCCCGGGAAAATTGGAGCGGAAATGAAGATGAGGGGTTTTACTTTACGAAATTAAAAAATCGCGGCGCTTTTTGGTAAGGGTATGTACTTAAGCAATTTGGCGCCCGCGCAGCCCTGCGGGGCGGGCTATGCTGTTTTTACAGAGAAGTATTTATTAGTAAACGAATTAAGATGTAAAATCGGGAATTACCGGTGTTCATTTGATGGAATAGGATGCTTTTCATCTTTCCTTTGTTGTGTCATCAGCGCTCTTTTATTTTTTCCTGTAAAACTCAATGTATGAAAAGCCAGTCCATCTCCCTCCACAAGCTCGTCAACCAGCTCATGTATCGTTTGCAGCCCTTAGCGATGAGGCGGGGCAATGTGATCCTGAACGGGATCCCTGACGGTATCTCCTTCTTTGCTGAGGAAAAAGTGCTGTCCCAAAAATTATGGGACGTGATCACCAGGGCTGTTAACGGCACGCAAAATGAATGTCTTCATGTCATTACCCTCGTGGCGGACGATAGCACAACGGTGTGCGTGAGAGACAGGGTCCATGGCGCTGATGTATCTTTCAGCATCTCCAACAATTTCCTGACGGCCTGATCCCTGTCGCTGCGTTCCGCAGGACTGCAAAGTAAAGTTGTATCTTTGCCTGCATGTTGTTTCAGGGGACGGGCAAACTCTCGCCCGGTAAGTATAATATAGCCACGGTAGTAGTTTATTTCATTGTGCCGATCTCCGGCTTTGGTACGGATATCTACCTGCCTTCGATGCCGGCCATGGCGCATGATCTGCATGTTTCGGATGGCGCGGTACAGCTGACGCTGTCTTTGTTCCTTATAAGTTATGGTATATCGCAATTGATCACGGGGACTTTCCTGGATGCCTTTGGCAGGTACAGGATCAGCATGATCGCGTTGCTGGTCTTTTCCGCTGCCAGTTTGCTGACGGGCTGGAGCGATCGTATTGCCGTCATCTATGTCATGCGCATCTTGCAAGGACTTTGCGTGGGATTTATCGTGGTGGCGGCCCGGGCTTTTTTCTCGGACATCTATGAAGGGGAGCAGCGAAGGGGATATATCAGCCTGATGACGATCGTCTGGTCGGTGGGGCCGATCGTGGCGCCTTTCGTGGGCGGGTACCTGGGCCATAGCTTCGGGTGGCGATCGAACTTTTATGCGCTGGCGATCTATGGGCTGCTGCTTTTTGTCCTGCAAGGTACCTTCTCGGGGGAGACGATCCGGGCGCGGACTGCGCTGCATTTTCGGACGGTGCTGGGGAATTACCGGAAGATCCTTTCCGCAGCGGATTTTGTGGCGGGCCTCCTGATGCTGGGCCTGTCTTATGCGATGATCATGTTCTTCAGTTTGTCGGGGCCTTTTGTCATCGAGCATACCATGCATTATTCACCGGTGGTGGCGGGCTATGTGTCCTTGTTGCTGGGGGCGGCCTGGATGTGCGGCGGCTTTTTGGGGAAGGGCCTGATCCGCCGGCCCTTTCTTCCAAAGAACAGGGTGGGTTATCTGATCCAGGCATTGCTGGTGGCAGCGATGATCGTTACTTCGCTGTGGGTGGGGACTGTTTGGACGCTGGTGGCTTTTGCGTTTGTCATCCATGTCACGGCAGGGTTTGTCTTCAACAACTATTTCACCTATTGCCTGGCCCGTTTTCCGCAGGCTGCCGGGACGGCCGGTGGATTGGCCGGTGGGCTGGCTTATACCATCACTTCGTTGTTGAGCTATGGGATCGCGGCGACGATCAGGCCGGTGACACAGATGGAGATCGGGGAGGGGTATCTGGTGATTACGTTGATTGGGGCGGTGGTGTTGTGGGTGAGCAGGAGGATGTATGGGGGGAGGTGAACTCGTCGAAAATATTCATGAAAGTTATTTGCTGATATAGGGTTTACGGGTTATGACCGCTTTACTCATGGTCTTCTGGATTTTGTACAACCGGGTAGCCATGAGGAAACGCTCTTTATATGAGCGTCGAAGGCTTTCTCTCAGCAAATCCATCTCCGCCTTTTCAAAGGCGCTTGCTTGATCAGGAGCAGGCTGACTATTACCGTTGGTCATAATTGAGAGGCTTGATTGTGGCTTAGTCAAATGATTCACGGTTTTGTTGTGCAGGTTGATCTCTTTCGTTCATAAAATCTCCTGAGACACCAGAAAAGCTGTCGGAAGGATTTTGCCAAGGGTTATGAAAGGGAACAATATAAATCACATTCCCCATTTTTTTAAGATAAACCTTGTCATCGTTTATCCTAAGGTCATTGGGCAATTGTATGACTTGCTGGCCTGAAATGTTCCATATGTCCACTACTCCTATTTTCATAACTCTTGTAAATGTACGAATTTACTGTTTCTGTCTCACTCGCAGTTTGTCGTTAAGGTTTGGAATAATCCAGTTCCAGCAGCCCTTTGGAAGCCCTTTGAGCCCAGTGAATAAAATGCGTTCTACGAACCGTTCATGGTATTTCATTTACAGAAATAATGGGACGAAATAGCTTTTCCTCAACTCTCTACAAATTCGGACATGCTTCCCAATATAAAACCAACCCTTCTTTGCTCATTATATTCCAGGTGTGCACTTATCCACTCATCGATATATTTTTGATCTAATAATTTTGCAAATTCTACTTTCAGGAAATACTTTAACGGCACATCTGCATTGCTAATTTCCTCCCATACAGATTGGCGGTTATTTAATATATGGACGACATCTTCAAAGTCAGAACTGAATCTACCCTCATTTTCTCCCCGGTCTACAAATGCTTCCAGTTTGGTCGCCAGAAAATAAGGTGCTGAAAATATTCGGATAAATAGCCCGTCCTCCAGTGTCACCAGGATGGAATTGGCAAATGCTGCCGGGTACCATTTATTTGAAAACCCCAGTATATCTTCAGATGTGGGCATGACATCAACCGTGATGCCATGGATTGTATAGCGACAGATAACTCCCGATGCTACATCGTTGGCAAACCCTTTGCCTCTCAATTTCTCTTCAACGGCGGCGTATTCTTTATAATGAATTATCTCGACTACTATATCGACATCGTCTGTGGGTCTTGTTTCAGTGTCTGGTCGCGTAGAATAAAGCGAAACTGTTGCTCCGCCGACGAAGACGACTTCTGAAGCAAGCTCTTCCAACGCCAGATGGACCGCTTTAATCCTGGCTATATTTTCGCGGTGACTCATAAGATAATTTTTTGCAATTCTTCAATGGCAACTTTTAGTTCTCTTGTGCGGCCGACCCTGATTATATCAATACTTGCAAGCGATTTATACAATAGCTCGTCCTGTTTTACAGCTTTAACAACGTTTTTATACAATGGTTGAATGGCTAACCCTCTCATATTTCCTTCAGTATCCGGCCAGGCATAGTTCAACTCACTCTTAAATAATTTACTGTAGAAAGGGTAGGAGTGTGCAGTAGGAATACCCGTGACCATGGTTCCAGGTACCTGGGGGAAGACATAATGCAGTCCATAGCGTGTAAACTCCATTAATGACTGGCGATGAATTTTTCGCTTGCTTTCATCAATGAGTCCTGCAATATGGCTTCGGTGTAAAGATTCGGATACCTCCGATATGCTGAGGTAAAGAGAGGCCGCAAGATCCCTGTACTGCCAGTGGGGGTCAGTCACGTTCAATATTTTGAGAAGTAACACGATATCTTGTGGGCGCATGCCATTGTGAGATTTCATACCCCCAAGATAGTTCTTTGTTCGCGATTTGCAAACAGAGAACAGAGTGGAATTTCCTTTACTTCTATATCCTATAAAAATCAATGACTTAGCCTAGTTTTCAGATTGGTATCGTCCCTCATTAGTTTGAAAGCATTCGACCTGGACCAGCTAAGGAACAGTTCGCTTTCGGCGTGGCTCGCCCAGGCAAATACAGCAGCAGAGCATCAAGATGTGATAGCTTCGACGAATATAGAAAAGGAAGTGATACCTGAAAGGATGCCTGCCCGGCTTAATGAAAAGGAAAGATGCAAGGAAGAAAACTCTCAGACGAAGTTCTGCCCGACCCGAAGGGGTACGCCCAATAGAAACACCAATGGAACATCAAAATTTTTGTAACCGACTGAGTGTAAACATTTAGAAATTATCAATTAGGCATGAAAAGTGTGGATTAAATGGAGCCGATCGTATATAATATTTTCTATGGTATATCATGTTCTGAATGGCGACAGTCTTGCATACAGCTTCCCCGCTGCATCTATCAACGGGGAGGTGATCGTGGACAGGGAAGGGCTGATCGATGGCGGTCTGGAAGGAGACGATCTGTTGAGCTTCTGGCATACCCGGGCGGACTCCATGGGTTTACCGGATGATGAATACCATAGGATGGTGGTGGCAGAATTTGAAAAAATACGGGCAGCTCCTGCGGGCGCGGAGTTTAATCTTTGGTTCGAGTTTGATTTGTTTTGCCAGGTCAATATGTGGTTTGTGCTTTCCTTGCTGGCCGGACTGGATGCGGAGAAAAAGGTTTATGTGGTGTATACGTCCTGGCTTACGAAAGAGGATAAGCATTTCTGGAATGGATTCGGACCGGCAACAACGGCGCAATTGATAGAAGCTTTTGATAACAGGACCCTATTGAGTGAAGCGGATATCCAATTCGGGCGGGACCTGTGGGCCGCTTACAAAAATGGCGATCTTGCGGAATTGCGGCGGCTTTCAAAACACCAGGCGGCTTGCTACCCTCACCTGGAAGAGGTGATCGAAGCGCATATCGACCGCTTCCCGGAGAATGGGCAGACGGGCAGGCCCGAGCGGGTGCTTGCGGCGATCATGAAGAACGGGCTGACTGATTTTAAGATCGTTTTCAGGGAGTTCTGGAATAAGGAAAGTATTTATGGGTTTGGGGACCTGCAGCTGATGCCTTTGTATAAGAAGGTGTTGGTGGATGGGGTTTAATTAGGGGTCGAATTCGACTCCTTTGTCAGGGAAGCAGGGAACTATTATAATTTAGATTGCTGTCCATGGAGAATTCAAAATATATAGTTTTTCAAATATTTCCCAATTTTTTACTTTATTGTAGATCCCCTATAATTACTGCATTACTGGATGCTAATGTCCTTAAGACATACGTGCCGGGAGCAACACGGTCACCGGCATGGATCTCAATGATACCGTTGTTATTATCCTCTCCATGCTCCTGGTTTATTTTCCTGCCATCTATACTGTACAACGACCCTCCGGCTGAAATTGCATATGATCCTTGCGCATGACAAGGGTTAGCCTTCCTGATGACGCCTGTCATATCCATCGGCGGCCCCAAAGAGTAGCTTTGCTGAAACTTCCTTTTATGAGCACTGAAAAATTTTGCCAGAGCTGCAGCATGCCGTTGGACGGCAAGGATACCCTTGGAACGGAGAAGGATGGGTCCGCCAGCCTTGAGTACTGCAAATATTGCTATAAGGACGGTGCATTCATAGCCCCCGGTATGACGCTGGCCGGAATGGAATATAGAGTACGTTCCCGGATGGCGAAGCTGGACCTGCCTGCCGACCTGGTTAAGCTGGCCGTCGGCCGGCTGCCCTTCCTGAAACGATGGAGCGGCGCTGCGGAACAAAAAAATATTGGTCCGGCGGCAGGCGAAAGCCACCGGGAACGGACTGTTAAATGATGTTTTATGCACCTGATCACAATCTCCTTATTGTTGTTGACCACGGGTTCAGGTGGGCTCCTGTCCACCAGCAGGGGGCATGCCGGCCAGGTCCGGAGCCAGGCGGACACGGTAAGAACGCCGACTGTAGAGCTGGAAACGACGATGGTGAGCCCGATGACGATCCTCATGATCCGAGACACGGCCGCTGCTGTGACGGACATCAGCCGCGTGCTGGGCAATGGCTATGTGGAGCTCTTCACTTACATCAACCACAACCATCTGAAACCGGGGAAAGTGATGGCCTTTTATCATTCATCCCGGCCGCCCATGATCATGGATGTGGCAGTGCAGGTGGATAGTCCGGCCAAGGTAACCACCGGCAGGATAAAAATAAATAAGGTGCTGGCGGGCAATGCCGTGGTAGCGCATTACCAGGGCCCGTACGAGCAGATCGGAATGGCGTATGCGGCGCTTGGCAAGTGGCTGAAACAGCAAGGCAAAAATGCGCTTGATGCTCCATTTGAGGTCTATCTGAATGATCCTATGTCCGTGAAGTATCCTTCTGAATTAAGGACGGACGTGTACCAATTCGTGAAATGAGCGTAATATGAAAAATATATTCAAGCCAGCCCTGGTGGCCGGCATCATTCTCTTTGTGGTCAGCTATGGCGGGCTGTACCTGGCTATTCAATTCCTGCCTTTCCTGTTCATCAAATATATTAATCCGATGTTCACTTCGGATAACAACAGGGATATCCTCTTCTATGCGCACGCTTTTGTCGTCAGCTTTGCCTTATCCTGGTTCTGGGAAAGGTTCAAGAGCCTGTTCAAGGGTAATTTCGTCCTGAGGGGATTGGAATTCGGGCTGGTCTATGCGGGGGTAGCCCTGGTGCCGGTGATGTGGATCACGTTCAGCTCCCTGGATATCACCTTACTCATGGTGGCCAGCTGGTTTGTGTATGGCTTGTGCCAGGGAATGGTGGCCGGGATCGTGTTTGCGAAGATGAATCCGTGAAGAGTGGCGTGCACTAATCACTGCAGGAGATCTTATCTTCTTCCGACTCCAATGCCGCAAGGGAAGGGATCTTCCCCTTTTCCATTTGCTGGTCCCCCCATTCGCGCAGCAGCTGAATGAACGGGATCATCTTCGTTCCCATTTTCGTCAGGGTATATTCTACGCGCGGCGGCAGCTCCTTATAGACCTTCCTGTGTACCAGCTCATCTTCTTCCAGTTCGCGCAGCGACTGGGTCAGCATTTTGGGAGTAATGTCGATGACGCTGCGGCGGAGCTCACCATACCGTAATACGTCGTTGCGATACAGGTACAGCAGGATGCGGGCCTTGTACTTGCCGCCGATGCGGCGAAAGGCATAGTCGATGCTGCACATGGGCTCCATATTTTTTTGCCTGCTTTTCATCTTTTAATTGCTTGATCTTTAATGTTAGTATACTTCTGGTATCCTGGATACCAATAAGTACCTGCTTTTTTCAAAGGTACTGCAGGGCTAATTTTACAGCAAATTAAAGCTTATGAACAGACGGGAATTGATAAGAGATATGGTTTTATTAGGTGTGGGGACGGCGTTGGCATGGAAGAAAGTGGTGCGGCCTTTTCACCAGTTCAGGTTAGGGACCCTGGAATTGACGGTGGTCACGGATGGGTCGATCCGGATGAGCCCGGTCCAGCCCAATGTGGCGCCTGCAGGACCTCCCGCTGCCGTCGATAGTCTCCTGCGGAACAGTTTCCGGAGTACGAAGGAGATCGACCTGGGCGTGAATATCCTGGCGATCAGGAAAGAGGGGCGCGTTATACTGGTAGACACGGGTACGGGTACGGGCTTTGGGATGGATTTTGGCAATGCGTCGGGCTGGCTGCCACGGTCCTTAAAAGATGCGGGTATCGATCCTGCCGCGGTGACGGATATTATTATTACGCATGCGCATCCGGATCACATTGGCGGATTGTTCTACAAGGACGGAAGACCTGTCTTTCCCAGGGCGCAGGTGTATATTTCGGCGGTCGAGCAGGCATTCTGGATGTCGGAGGATCCGGACTTTTCGAAGAGCACGCTGAACCATACAGATCTTTTGAAACAGGTGCTGACCTCCACGCATAAGATATTGACGGCGCTGAAGCCGCGGCTGCATTTCTTCAACGATGGGGACGAGCTGTTGGGATGTATCCGGCTGCAGCGTGCGGCGGGGCATACCCCGGGCCACACGCTGGTGCATGTCTTTTCGGGTGAGGAGGAGATGGTGCATATCGCCGACCTGCTGCATTCGGATGTGCTGCTGGCGCCGCATCCTGAATGGGGATTCTCGGGAGATACGGATCTTGCCCTGGCGGCGGCTACACGGCGCTCGGTGTTACAGACATTGTCGGAAAATAAGACAAAAATATTTTCCTACCATCTGCCCTGGCCGGGCATCGGTCATGTACGGCGGCAGGGGGAAGGGTTTGAATGGGTGGCGGAAGCTTATGCGATACCGGGATAGCACCAGGGACCCTTTTGCGGGCGGCGGAGGAGGCGGTTGCTTTTATGCAGGCGGAACTGGAATTTTGGTCGCAAGTTTTATGCCTGAATAAAGAGGTCTAGCGTTCTTGTATCTTCCCTTGTCGGTAGACGAACTGGTGCGTTCTGTTCAGACTGGGATAGGGGGGCGCGCATTGATATTCTTTTGCGTAGATGACCTGATCTTTTATGTTGTCTACCATGAAGCAATATTTCATTTGTGGAAAGGCGCCTGCTACTTTCATGCTGCTGCCTGTATTGAGATAGATGGAAAACCCGTGCCCACCCAGTGCGTTGCCTCCATCCTTTGAGACGAGCACAAAGGAGAGGATGCAGTCTGGTTTTCCATCTCCATTAATATCACCGGTGATGACAACGGGGTTGTCAACCAGGGCATTGTTCTTTTTTTCGATGATGGGCTTGTAGGCATTGAACAGTCGTCGTGTCTCTTTCTCCGGTGAAAAGGAAGATTGGCAAAGGCCGGAATGGCCGGCGGCGAGCGTCAGGATCAGTAAAGGGAGAACAAAGTTCATATGGATAAATTTAAGAAAAAACCCTCCGTGATGGAGGGTTTTTTATCAGGTTAGTTGCCCATCGCCGGCGGGCCTTGTGAGTTCATATCCTTTCTCTTGAATAAGTTCAGGTCCATCTTTCCAAAGCGATAAGCGAATACCACCCGGAATAGCTGAGGGTCTTTCAGCCTGTCATATTCCTGGGTGAAATACGGGCTGTGGCTATACTGGTTCGACCACCGGTTGCGGAAAATATCGCTCATGCTCAAAGTGATGCTGGCCGCATTGTTCTTCAGGAAGCTCTTCTTGACGGCCATATCGAATCCGTAGAAAGCCTTGATATATCCCTGCGAAGCGCTTTGTGTGGTGGATCCCGGCGGGCCGAATTGATTTTGCTGCTGGTTAGCGGGAATATTGGTCTTCGACTGGTAGATGAAGGTGGCCTGGATGCTGAAATTAGCCGGCAGCTTGAAATTGCTGTTGAACTTGCCAAACCAGCTCCAGAGTGCATCCTGGGAGGCCTGCTTCAAATTGTCGGTATTGATATGCGAATTGTAGATGTTGAAGTTCGCGGTGATGTCCCACCATTTGGTGATATTGTCCGTCGTCGTGATCTCGCCGCCTACGGTATAGGCGTTGTTGGCATTCTCGTAAGAATTGATCAGGATGGGCTTACCGATGGGGTTGACGCCGCTGTCCTGGTAGCGGGTCATCAGGTTCGAAGTATATTTATAGTACCCGGAGATCAGCAGCGTATTGCTGTGGGGGAACGTTTTCATATACGACATCTCGAAGCTGTTGGTAAACTCAGGTACGAGATTAGGGTTACCGCGGGTGATATTCAGCGTATCGGAATAATCGGTGTAGGGCAGCAGCTGAAAGAAGCCGGGGCGGTTGACCTTGCGGGTGGCGCTGAGCTGCAGCTCCTGGTTATGAGCCAGCTTCTGGCTGAGGAACAGCGAAGGGAAGAGCGTGACGGGATAGCTGTTATGGAAATGCTGTTTCGTATTCAGCAGATCGCCTGAATAATTGGAGCTTTCGCCGCGCAGGCCTACGGAGTAACCGAATTTTCCGATGGTGCTGGAAAGGTTGATATAGGCGGCATACACCCTGCTGATGCTCTTGTAGTTACTGGTCCCGTATGGAGTAAGGGTGGAGCTGTCGTTCTTGTCGATGACGTAGGTGTCATTGTAGTTGACCAGTTTCTGGAAGGTGGCTCTCAGGCCGGCTTCCAGTTTCACTTTACCGAGGGGATTGGTATAATCCGTCTGGAAGGTGGTGAAAGCGGGGTCTGCAGTGCCGAGCACCTGCTGCCTGGTGGTGAAATTGACAGATTTGCGGGAGGCGTCTGTGTAATAGTCGGTTGTATAAAGAGAAGACGAGTGTGAGGTCACCCAGAAATGAGAACCGTCGGCGGTCCATTGCTCACCTTCCTTGGCAAAGAGATGCTTCATCCCTACCTGCACGCCATTGACGTCGAAGGTGCGGTCTGACTGTGATCTGCGCTGCGAATAGGTAGTGGGTGTGCCAAGGTTCAGGGTGTCGACCTGGATGCCGGACACATTCGTGGGTTTGAAATTGCCATGCACTTTGAGATAGGAAGCCGATAGGGTCGTCTTGTTGGTAACGAAATAGTCCAGGCCCACCTGCCCGAACATGAAATGACCTATGTTGCGCTGAACATCGCTTTGTAAAAGATGGGTAGTGGTATCGGAGAGGAACGTATTGCGATCCGTGTTGCCGACGGTCTTTCCTCTCATGCCATTATACATGCCATTCAGGCTCAGGTTCACTTTTCCCTGCCTGGCATTGAGACCCACGAGTGAATTGACCCCGCCGCGGGAGTCGACGCCTGCCGAGATGGTGCCGTTGTAGCCTTGCTTACGATTCTTCTTCAGGATGATGTTGATGATGCCGGATCCACCGCCCGAAGCATCGTATTTGGCGGAAGGGTTGGTCATAACTTCCACGCTCTCGATGGCATCCGCAGGTATCTGGTCCAGTGACAGCGTCGTGGGGCGTCCATCCACGAAAATGGTGGGCGCGGCTCCGCGGAGGGAGACGTTGCCGTCGATGTCCACGTTCACGGAAGGTACATTGCGCATTACATCCTGCGCGGTACCGCCGGCGCTGACGATGTTCCTGTCCACGTTGAATACTTTTTTATCCATGTCCAGCCGCATGGCGGGTGTTTTGGCGGAGACGGTGACGGTGCTCAGCTCTTTGGTGTCGGTGCTGAGCTTTACGATGCCCAGGTCCTTGCTAAAGGAAGGAAGCGCTGCCATCGGATTGCCCTGGTCGCCGGGTTTGGTAGCTGCTGCCGCGGGAATGATCATAAAATTGACATCTTGTGGCTTGTAGCCCGTGGCCGATAGTTTCAATGTTAATTGACTGGCGATGGGGAGATCTTCCAGGTCAAACTCTCCATTGGCTTTTGTCTCTGTGCCTTTGAGCAGGACCTGTTTCTTTTTCTTCGTAGTCGGGTCAACAGTCGTTTTGAGTACCAGGGCCGACACCTGGCCCATGGGCTGACCCGTGGAGTCGGTGATCTTTCCATAGACGCGGCCGATGGAAGGCGGCGCCTGTGCGCCGGCTCCTGGTCCGCCTGGTCCACCGGGACCGGCTGGTTTGGCGCCGGGGGCTTGTCCGCCGGGGGCCTGGGCCATCGTAACGGCGGCAAAAAACAGGGAAAGTGTTAGCGTTAAAAGCAGTTTTCTCACTGGAGGTGTTGTTTTAGATCGCAAATTTACTCCGATCTCTGTTGTTGGTCCAGTTGATTATGGCCAAAAGGCCTAAAATGTCGGTAAATAGCCTGAAATCGGCTGCGAAAATTTTTGTAAGCGGCGGTAATTGTTGGCCATGTGGGATGGGCGGTGGAGATGGCGGATGACCGGGAAGTATGGGACGGAATTGATGGTGCAACAGTATTGGTGGAAAGGAACTGACCCAGTGAAATATTCCATATCTGCATCTGTTCCGGTGTGTTGGAATGGACCAACTTTGCAGTATGAAAAGCAATATCGGATCTACACCTTACTATCACGTCGACGTATTTTCTCCGGAACCATTTTCGGGCAATGGACTCATCGTATTTACGGAGGCAGATGGTTTCAGCGATGCAGCCATGCAGGTGCTTACCCAGGAGATGCGGCAGTTCGAGAGCATCTTCCTGCAGCGCATCAGCGGCAATGTCGTCCGGGCCCGGATATTCACCTGCGATGAGGAGCTGAATTTCGCAGGTCATCCTGTCCTGGGAGCTGCGGCGACCTTGCATGATCTGTCGGGTCTGGACGGACAGGCTGACTGGGTATTTGAGCTCAATGAAAAGACGGTGACGGTGACGACGGAGCGGAAGGCGCATGGATATGATGCGGTGATGAACCAGGGCAAGGCTGTATTTGGCAGGGTGCTAAGTCCTGAAGAGACGGCGGATCTTTTGTCCTGTATCAACGCTGTCCCGGACGATCTGTACCCCGGGCTGTATCCTACGGTGGTTTCGACAGGGCTGCCTTATCTTGTCGTGCCGTTGAAGGACAATGGATATAAGGCGCGGATCGGCGTGCCGGGGTTGGAGCAGCAACTGCATGCATTCGGCGCGCAGTTCATCGGGCTGCTGGACATCGCAACGCGTGGGATCAGGACGGGGAATAATGATGGTTCGGTGGAGGATATTGCGACGGGCAGCCTGGCGGGACCTTCGGGGGCTTTTTTAGTGGCGCATGGACTGGAGAAGGCGGGTAGGGTGATCGAATTTCAGCAGGGGAAGAATTTGGGAAGGGATAGTAAGTTGTATGTTACGCTTGTGCCCTGTTCGGATGGAACGATGGATGTGATGGTGCGGGGTGGGGTTTGTAAGATTGCGAGGGGGGTGATGGAGGCGGGGTTGGCCCCCTTCGTTTAGTCCATCGATCACCGCGCCAGATAAGCCGCGGGCAGCCCGATGCAGCCTATCAGGATCACCACATTGATCACGGCGAACAACCAGGAAAATGGCCGGGGCGCAGCCCTGGAATAAGGCACGACGACGAGGTTCATGATGATCCATACGAAAATGCCATATCCGATGGCGGCGGGCAGCGGATGTAAATTCAACCAGGGTATATTCCCGGGCAGATAAAAATAGACCGCTATCCAGCTCATGGCAATGAGAAAGTGAAGGAGCAGTCCCATCAACACCATGAACCCTTCTCCGGCAAAGGCACGCTTCCCATACACCGCGCTGGCGATATACCGAAACAACATACGGGGATCCTTATTCCCTCTGGCGAGGAAGAGCACGACGGCGGCGATGGCGTCGAGCGCGCCGGCGAGTAATCCGGTGAGCAATAGATGCATTTTTTTTGCTCAAAAGTATTGACCGTCCGCTATACCTGTTTTGTAAAAACGCGACAATTCCGAAGGAAGGATACCCGCATATTTTTTGAAGGCGTTGGTCAGGTGCGCATGATCATGGTAGCCCAGCTCGAAAGCGATGCGCAGGAGGCTTTCACGGCGGGCACGCAGCCGCCGCAATACTTCCTGGAAGCGGACGATGAGTATAAATTCTTTAGGCGGGATGCCTACGTTCTCTGAAAAGACACGCTCCATGGTCCGTTTGGACATATGGCATTCTTTGGCCAGCGCCTCCACGGCTATTTGTCCTTTGGAGGCATAGATCACTTTATAGATGGAACTGAAATCGTGGCGGGTGTTGATCTTTTTAGCACTGAGATAATCATCCAGCAGGGGCGCCAACGGTTCCCTGCCCATCAGGAGTTGGAGGTCCGGCTCGGAGAATGCCAGCAAGCTGTCCACTGCAGGCGCCATGGGCTGTTGGTACAAGGCATAGAAGCCGCCGGGTCTGAAGCGTATGCCTGTCAGTATGCAGCCTGCGGGAGCCGTCACCACACCATAGGCCGTCATGGTACCGCCCAGGTACATTTGTCCGGGCTGCAGGGGAATGGCCTGGCCGGCGATGGCCATGGGATGGAACAAGGCTGTGGCGCTGCCGGTATTAATGATGATGTCGGCGCAGCCGTCGGCATAGACGCGTCTTCCCGATGACGCAGCGTCGGCTGTGGTCCTGCGGATCCAATAGGCATCGATGTGGTCCGCCAGCGGCCCGGCAGGTTTGTATTCGATGTATGACATGGTGTAATGTTCAAAAGTAGAGATAATTTTCTTTTTAGCTGTAAACACTTAGGGCATTTTGGTTCAATACGCTTATGCAGTAGAAATGCCGTAGCGGTGATCGTTGTAAGAAATTGATTATCACGATCATGCGCAAACGTTTTCGTAGATAAGTTATGCACAAGTTGGTAGACGGCATGGTGCTTGGATATCTTTGATCCAACCACAAAAAGAATTCTATGAAAAGAACAATGACTCCGCCATGGCTGATGGGTATCGGCCTGGTGGTATTATCTACGAGCTTTTTCCAATGTGAAAAAAAGGCGGCGCCTGCTGCCGGCGAAGATCAGACGGCTGCCAGAGCGGCAACCATCACTTCCTTTGTTCATCCCGGGGTTTTAAACACGCAGGCGAGCCTTGAGCAGGTCGCCGGTGAGGTCAATGGCGGCGATGCAGGGCGCCTGGCCAGCTATCAGAAGGTGCTGGATTATATCAACAGCCACGATTATCCCACTTCTTTCTATGCCACGGTGGTGGTGGGCTCCAACGGCGCTACCACGCCTTCGAAGAGCCAGATCCGGAAGGATGCGGAGCTGGTGTATGCCCTTGCCTTGCGATGGACCAAGACGGGAAATTTCCAGTATGCTACGCAGGCCATTGGCATCCTGAATGGCTGGGCGTATACTTTTCAGAAGTACGATGTCCTGGCCGGGTCCAATGAAAATCAACCGGCGCTGGAAGCCTCCTGGACGACGCCAAGCTTTGTGGCGGCTGCCGAGATCATCCGGTACTATAAGGTGAATGGCCAGGGGGCCGGCTGGTCCGATGCGGATATAGCACAGTTCTCTAATTACCTCAACAATGTGAAGAACAACTATATCAACAACATCCCGCAGTACAACAACAATTGGAATGCTTCTGCGGGCTATGCGAAGATGGCCATTGGTATTTTCCTCAACAGCACGACGGTGTATCAGAATGGCTATAATGCGCTGGTGTCGCTGATGCCTGCGGTCATCCATTCGGATGGGACCCTGCCTGAATTATGCGACCGGCAGGATTGTGTGCATTACCAGTATACGCTGACGGCCTATGCCTATGCAGCTGAGCTGGCCCGTATCCAGGGCGACAACTCGCTGTGGACGGTGAATTCCAGCCGCATCAGGGCGGGGTATGATTTCATGCGGGCGGCTTACAACAGGACCACGGGATGTAATTATTGCACCACCTCCAGTCCTGTATTCCCGGGCACCGAAGTGGCGTACAATTATTACAAGACCAGCAATCTTCAATACCTGAGAGAGCTGCAGGACCCGCTGGGTGTGCCGAATGATAATACTTTCCTGGGTTTTACTACGTACACGCATTTTAATGTTCCCGGTCTTTAATGTTTTAAACCTTTGTTATGAATAAAATTTCCAAGTTATTTACGTGTGCATGTGCACTAATGATCCTGGCCGGCTGTCACAAACAAGTCAGTCCCGGCCCTTCGTCACAGACAGCAGCAAGGGCTGTAACGAATTTCAAGGTTGTGGGCTACCTGCCCACCTGGGCGGGGAATGTCAGCCAGATCCAGTTCTCCAAGCTTACGCATATCAATTATGCTTTCCTCATCCCGACGTCCTCGGGCGGATATCAGCCTGTCGAAGACCCTGGCAAATTATCTTCCATGGTCACGGCGGCGCATGCTGCGGGGGTGAAGGCGTTGATCTCCGTAGGCGGCGGAGGCGGTGGGGGTGGTTTTGCGGGGATTGTCGCCAGTTCCGCCAACCGGACAGCGTTTGTCAACAGCATGATCAGCTTTACCAACCAGTATAACCTGGACGGGGTGGACATCGACTGGGAGTATCCCAGCGCGGGGACGCAAGCCAATAATTTCCTGCTGCTGATGCAACAGCTGAGCACGGCCATGCACAACAGCGGTAAGCTCTTGACCGCAGCAGTCATTGGAGACGGCGGAGACTATATCGTAGATGGCATTTTCAGCATTACGGATTACCTGGTGATCATGGCGTATGATGACAATAACTTCCAGCACTCCACCTTCGAAGTGGGTACGCGGTGTATGAACTACTGGCTGAACAGGGGCCTGCCTGTTGCAAAAGCGATCCTGGGCGTACCTTTTTATGGGCATGATTCGTCCAAGGACCCGAACTCGGCAGATGCATATGTCAATTACAATACGATCCTGTCCGGGGGCGCTAATGCACAGCTGGATGTCAGCGGCAGCCTTGGCTACAATGGCATCATCACGATGAAAAGCAAGACGAGCTATGCGATGGCCACCGGCGGCGGCATCGCCATCTGGGAGCTGTCGGGGGATGTGACAGGGACCAATTCCCTGCTGTCGGCCATCAACCAGGTGGTCGTGGCGGGCGGTAACCTGAGCACGGGAGCGCCTGTGGGGACGACGGTCACCTTTAAAGGGTTTAACAATCAGTATGTCAGCAGCGAGAATGGTACGAAGGCGATGAACTGCAATCGGCCGACGGCGCAGGGATGGGAGCAATTCACGGTGGTGGATGCCGGCTGGGGCAAGGTGGCGTTGCAGAGCATGAGCAAATATGTCTCATCGGAGGATGGGACGCAGTCGATCACCTGTAATCGCGCCAGCTACAACGGCTGGGAGATCTTTGACTGGATCCCTACGGCTGACGGGAAGGTGAGCCTGCGAAGCACGAACGGACTCTTTATATCCAGCGAGAACGGCACGAAGGCCATGACCTGTACACGAACAGTGGCGCAGGGATGGGAGGCTTTCGGGATAAATCAATAGCTGGACCTCTATCCTATGGAAAAGCGGCAGGGCCCCCGCAATTGCGGGGGCTTTTGCATGCGCATCATTTTGCGGCGGAAGGTGGGGAAGAGATAAACCACTTCACATATTCTGGTAGCTGCGTGCTTAAATAATAAGGAAGATTCATTAAAAAATAGGGTTTCTTATTAGGAGTGACAGCTTTTTCAACAGAGAAATTCCCACCATAGATCCTGATCGCATAAGGATGGTCCGAAGCGTCGATGAATTGATGAAGCGATCTCAGCGTGCCGGTGGTGCCTGATTTTACCTCTACAGGTATCAGCATATTGCGGTACATCACCACCAGGTCTACTTCTGCATTGGACTGCGTTTTCTCTCTGACCCAAAAAATAGGTTTGTTACTGGAAAGGGTTTGCAATGAGATCAGCTCCTGTGTGATCAAGTGCGGTATGACGGCGCCTTTGTAAGCGCTGTTCAGGTCATTCATTGCAAGCATTTGTGCCTGTATGGAAAGCGTATAGTTTACCAGTCCTGTATCCAGGAATTGAAGCCTGGGGGCTTTCTTTATGTCCGGTCGCGGAGGTGGTTGTACGTCTGTAGTCGGATAGATCAATCGAATAATTTTTGCATCTTCCAGCGTTCTGAATGCTTCCCCGACTTCTCTTGAACGGTAAGCAGAGTTGCCGAAACCCTGAAATTTTACACGTTGATCAAGATATAATGGAGCGTTGTCCATGATATGTTTAATGACCTTCCTTTCTGTATCATTCGTTGTATATTTTTCAACGTCATTTTTATAAGTACCCCAAATGCTTTCATAAACCTTGGTTAGATCAGAAAGATTATTTTTTTCAATATCAGTTTTGATTATTTCGGGCATACCCCCAATAATAGCATACCTGTGGAAAAGGTCCAGCAGTATTTTGTGCGCGGCAGGTCTTACAGGTATTATCTTCAATTGCGCCACAATTTCCGATCTTTCGGCTGCTTCCAGGTATTCAATGAAATTAAAAGGATGCAGGTATAAAAATTCTACTCTGCCAACGGGGAAACTTTCTACTTTTTGTATCGCAAATTCCAATAGAGAACCTGCACTGATAACATGTAGCGCAGGCAGCTCTTCATAAAAATATCTTAATAGCTGAATGGCCTTAGGGCTTTCCTGGATCTCATCAATGAATAATAATGTTTCACCAATCGCGGACAAAGAGATCTCATGTGATAAGAACAATACTTCGCAGATTGTTTTTACATCATGGAAGTCTTCAAAATAACTTTTATCTCCTTTTTTTTCGAGGTTCAGCATGATCGTATTTGGATAAGATCGTGCAAAATCTTTTACCAGGGTTGTCTTTCCAACCTGTCTGGCTCCTCTGATGATCAGGGGCTTTCGTGAAGCACCTGCTTTCCAGTTCTCGAGGTATTGTTCGGCATTTCTTTTAAGATCCAAGGTGTTTTATTTTTAGGATTGTAACAAAACAAACCCAATTTTCGATGTTTTTTGTAACAAAACAAACCCAAATTTAGGGTAAATTTGTAACAAAACAAGCCCATTTTGGAGGGGTGATCGGTATTTTTAAGTTTAATATATTGAAAATCAAATAGTTGTTTATTTGTGGTTTTCGGGCTCCTTGCAGAGTAGTATTTTTGAGGATATAACCTGATCAGCCATGCGAATTTGTATCACTATCCTGGTGTCGGCGGTGACCTTGTCGGCAGGTGCCCAGTCCGGTAAGCCCTCCGGCGTGCAACCCGGCGTCCGGCCCAATATCATTTTTATCCTGGCAGACGACCTGGGCTATGGCGACCTGGGATGTTATGGACAGCAGAAGATCGCGACACCCAACATCGATGCCATGGCCAATGCGGGCTTGCGATTCACGCAATTCTATGTCGGCACGACGGTGTGCGCCCCTTCGCGGGCGAGCTTTATGACGGGCCGTCACACAGGACATACGCCGGTGCGGGGCAACCGGGAGTTTAAGCCCGAGGGACAATTCCCTTTACCGGATACCACGGTGACGATCCCACGACTGCTGCAGGACAAAGGCTATCTGACGGCGGACTTTGGAAAATGGGGGCTGGGTTATCCGGGCTCTGCGGGCGAGCCGTTGAAGCAGGGATTCTCCCTGTTCTATGGCTACAATTGTCAGCACCTCGCGCATAATTATTACCCGGATCATCTTTGGCAGAACGATCAGCGTGTGGAGCTCACCGTGAACAGGCAGGGGGACTCGATCTATGCGGCGGACCTGATCCATCAGCATGCGATGGAATTTCTGCGGCAGCCAAAGGACCGGCCTTTCTTTCTTTTCCTCTCATACACCCTGCCGCATGCGGCGCTGAGCGTCCCGCATGATACCGTCTATGACTTTTATGTAAAAAAGTTCAATGAGCCGCCGCGCAACCCGGCAACTACGCCGCAATATGAAAAAGCGGCTTTCGAGCCCTATCCTCATGCGGCCTATGCGGCGATGGTAGCACGGCTTGACAGATATGTCGGTGAGGTCCGGGCCGGGCTGGAAAGGCAGGGCATCGCGGATAAGACGCTGGTGCTCTTCAGCAGTGACAATGGTCCGCATAGGGAAGGCGGTAATGAGCCTGATTTTTTCGACAGCAACGGACCTTTGAAAGGCATCAAACGGGACCTTTACGAAGGCGGCATCCGGGTGCCCTTCATCGCCTGCTGGCGGGGGAAGATCCGGGCGGGCACGGTATCTTCCTTCCCGGGCGCCTTCTGGGACCTCTTTCCTACATTCGGGGAGTTAGGGGACGGGGGAAAGGGGCGGCCGGCAGGAGCGCCGGAGATGCCGCAGATCGATGGTGTATCCATTGTGCCTACGCTGGTGGGGGATACCGGGCGACAGCGGCAACATGCCTATTTGTATTGGGAGTTTCATGAGAATGGAGGGCGCCAGGCCATCCGCTGGGGTAAATGGAAAGGTGTGCGGCTGAATGTTCATAACGTAGCCGATGCGCCGATGGAGCTATACGATCTGGACAGGGATGCCGGAGAAAACAAGAATGTCGCCGCGCAGCATCCTGAGATCGTCAGCAAATTAATTTCGTTGATGCAGGAGGCGCATACCCCCGACAGGAACTGGCCATTGTTAGCCAGTGAAGGGCCAATGGATTGAGAATAAAAAAAAGTCCGGTGAATAACCGGACTTTTTTTATAACATTATATTGGGTCCCTGGTCACATTCTTGATCTTCACTGTCACCTCGTACGTGCCGTCCTGGTAGATATGGAAGGCAAACCGGGGATTGACATTATAGATCCTGGCCGGTGTTGGTGTAAGCCCTGCATCAAGCTTCGCAAAATTCGAGGGGATGCGGTAATACATGAGATAGCCGAATGAACTGGGCGAAAAGGGGAAAGGGGTCAGCTCAAAATCGCAGATCATGGTTGTATCCGTGATGATAACAGGATGGAACCGGGCATAGGTCTCAAAGTCACTTCTGTCCCCGCGTTTGAGGATCTCTTTGTTCTTGGGATTAAAAGGAGTTCCATTCTTATCCACAATTTTCAGGATCACCCTTTCGCCGTCCGTAGATAATCTTTTGATGGATACCAGGGGCTGCCCGATGTCCCCGCTGGTGGTTGTCCCGTCCTGGAACCAGGCTCCGCCTCCATTTTCAATACTATAAGGGTCTCCGTCAAACAGCGTGAAGGACGAAAGATTCTTGTAGATCCTGCTGCCTGCCTCATTGGTGGCCTTGACGTCATATTCATACGTGCCCAGAGGGGCAAAGACCGTGGTCCCGAAAAAATCGAAAGCGCCTGTATGTTTGTTGAACTCAAAGCAAGGGGCGTTAACCAGTTTGCGCTTGGCATTCAGCAGCGCCACCGTCGTATCCACCGTAGGGTCGAAACGGGCTGTAAAAACATACCGGTCATGGTTGGCGTACAGCGGATCGGCATGTTTATGCGTCGTGGCATCCCTGATATCGAGCAATTCGTAGACAACGGGGGCGCTGGAGCCGTCATTATTGATGGGGTCCGTTTCCTTGATCACACCCCGTTGGATCATGATAGGATAATAAGGATAATGTATCTGGTCGCTTAAATAGCCCATGGGCGCTTTCTTGCAGGCGGTCAGTGTAATAAGGACGGCGAAAAAAAGCCTGGAATAGCTGCGTACAGTCTTCATAATAATATAGTTGATAAATGAAGATTAATGATTGTCGTTGTAATAATCGAACATATGGTTATTGTTTAGCACATGCAATACACCCGTAGTGGTAAGGATCCCCGTGGTCTGGCAAAGGGCCGGCAGCAACTGCTCGGGCTTGACGTCTCCAAGGCCCGTGGAATCCACCGGAACAGGATTGCCATTCCAGGGGATGATCTTGGTGAGATAGATATATTGCGGGTTTGTCGTAAACACATTCGAATTGGAATAATCCGTAGTGGAAAGTAATTGGATCAACCGCATTTCTCCATCATTGGCCTTGCGGTAGAGTCCTCTCTGGCTGATGATGTCCCTGGTGATCCTGTCGGGGAACATATACGAACGCAAGGTGTCGCGCAATGAAGGAAGGTCCAGGGAATCGAAATTATAGGGATAATTCTCATCGTTCCTCCAGAGCCGGACGGAATCCCTGCGGGCAAGCGTAAAGTTGTGGATCGTGTAATTGGTTGTGGCGAAGAAAGTGCCGGCCTGGTTCAGCTCGTCCTTCAGCCCCGCCTTGTCGATCATGATCACTAGGGTATCGAAAAGGTGATTGGTCTTAAGATAATCATAGGTGGTCATGTTCACCTGTGCCTTGAAGGTGCTGCCGCCGATGGTATAGCTTTTTTTGCAGGCATTCAGCGAGTAGCATACAACGGCTGCGATTAGAAATAATTTGAAGGTCTTCATGTAACAAAAATTTAAGCGTTATAATTTTCCTTTCCAATAAGGCGTCTGCGTCAGGGTGAAATCGTCCTTGAACATACCCGGATCGATGGGCCATAGCCATCCGCCTTCGTTTAACTGTTTCTCCGGAAAATTTTCATTATAGATGTTCAGCTGCCTGGTGCGCACGAGGTCATAATAGGACTGGCCTTCAAAGAACAGTTCCCGGAGCCGTTCTTCCAGTATTTCTGTATCCAGCGGCTTCGCGTTGATGTCGGTGGGGTCGTATGTGGGAATGCCGGCCCTTTGCTTCACTGCATTCAGCAGGGGGATGGCTTCGCCATCCCGTCCCAGCGCGGCGAGTGCTTCGGCGCGCAGCAGTTCAATATCGGCGAGCCTGAAAATATTCATGTTATTCGAAAGCCTCGGATCGTTCTTCGCTGAACCGTCTGCATAGATAATATTGGCATACTTCACTGTCTGTCCTGATCCGGATTGCGGCTGGAAGAAAAATAGCCGGTAACGGAGATCGGTAGCGCTGTCCCTGCTAAAGATGTTATTCACGTAGCTCTGCCGCAAAGGCCAGTTCAGATTTGGCTGTTTGGCGACAATGGGGAATGCCAGTGTCGGCAGGTATCCGCCCGTGCGGGGAGATAACCCTTCACTCTGATTGTAATTGATATTGATCTCGAAGATGCCTTCCGGGGACTTGCCTATAAAGACCTGTTCGTAGTTGGCGGAATCCACCAGGATGTACTTACCATAAGTGATGACGGAGTCTGCAGACTTTTCACAGGCGGCATAATCCCCTTCCCAGGCCTGGATATGCGCCTTAAGGGCCAGCACGCTGCCTTTATTGGCTCTGACCGCTGTTTGGTTAGGGTCGGCATCGTATCCGAATACCAGTCCGCTTTCCGCCTGGTTGCAATCCGCCAGGCATTGCGCCCATACGGTGGCTACCGGCGTTCGCCCTATATTCACTGCCTGGCTGATGTCCAGGTCCGGCTCCAGTTTCAGGGGCACATCCCCCCAGATCCGGGACATGTAGAAATAGGTGAAAGCTCTCAGGAAATAGGCTTCGCCGATGATCTGTGCTTTTTGATCCCTGTTGGTAAACGATTCAATGGGGATATCGGGTACCTTTTTAATCACCAGGTTGATCTGTTGCATTAATTGATAATAGCTCGCCCAGTTCCAGTTTTCCGATCCGACATTCAGGCCGGTGAACTGGCCGCTCTGGATATTCACATGAAATGCGTCCAGCCCGCCATTGATGTCCATCTCCCCGGCCGGCACATCTCCGTAGACATGCCAGGAATAATTGTTCAACAGCACGTTGCGCAGCAGGGCATAGGCCCCTGCGATGGCTGTATTCGCATCCTGCCCGGTGCGGAAATAAGCCTCCGTGAAAGTGGAAGTATGAGGCTGCAGGTCCAGGATCTTTTTGCAGGAGCCCCCTGACAGGCTAAGGAATGCGATGACGGCAATTCCTCTAAACCCTCTTAAATATTTATTTTTCATCCGCTGATTTTTTAGTTGTGATTAAAAGCCCAGGTCCAGACCTATGGTGAATTTCTTTGGGATCGGGTATCCATTGCCATTATATACGCCATATGGATCCACCTGTTCCGCATCCGGCAGATGCGCCTTCTGGAAAATATGGAGATTGTCTACCATTGCATAGATCCTGAGGCGGCTTAAATGCAAGGGCTGCAATGTTTTCGGGTTAAAGACATAGGACAATATCGTGGACTTGATACGGAGGTAGTCGCCGCTCTCCACCCATTGGGAGCTTACCGCCGCATATTTATACCGGGTCCCTGAGACGGAGCTTAAGGAAGGATATTGGGCATTGTCCCCCGGATTCCGCCAGTAATTGATGTTGCTCAGGTCCGGCAGCGCATTGTGGCTGATGGCATGCAAGGGATCGGGATCTCCGTCGTCGGTCGGCACCAGGCCGGACAATTTGCCCACCAGGTAGTCATTATAGATCTGCCTGCCCAGTGTATAGGTGCAGAAGACCGTAAGGCTAAAATTCTTATAGCTGAAGGTGTTGTTGATCCCGCCTGTCACCATTGGGTTAGGATCGCCGGAAGGCGCATAATCCGTTTGATCCAGCACGCCGTCCCCGTTCAGGTCCAGCCAGATGGGATCACCACCCCGGAAAGGATAGCCATAAAAATTCAGGACGCCTCCTGTGATCGGGTTGACCGGTACGTCCTTATCCGATTTGTAAATGCCTGCCTGCTTGAAAAGATAGAACTGGTTCAGCGGATGTCCTTGCCGCAGGAGGAAATTGGTGGCGCCGCCACTGGCGACGATATCCCTTCCACCATTGGGCAGGGAAGTAATGATCCCCTTATTGTGGGCGAAGTTGAAATTGGTCTCCCACTGGAATTTGCTGGTGGGCTTGAAATAATGCGCATTGAACTGCACCTCGATACCCGTGTTCCGCGTACCGATGGCATTGGTCGTAATGGTGGTATACCCTGTCGTAACGGGCAGCACGAGGGAAAATATGCCCTGGCTGGTGTTGCGGATATACAGGTCGGTGACAAAGCTGAACCGGCCATTCAATATGGTCATGTCTACGCCTATATTGGTCTCCTTTGAATGTTCCCAGGTGAGATTCTTATTGGCCAGCGACCCGTTGAAATTGGGCGATATCGCGGGATCGCCATTATAGGTAAAAGACAGGTTCTGTCCTGTCTGTGGGCTATTGCTTCCCGGAAAACCGCCGGCCCCGACATTGTAAGTATTAAAGGCCAAATAATTGTTCCCGTCATCCGGCTGACGGCCGGTGACACCGAAACTGCCGCGGAGCTTCAACATCGTCAGCCAGCCCGAAGCATCTTTCAGGAAGGATTCATCGCTGAGTATCCAGCCTGCCGACACGGAAGGGAAATAGCCCCAGCGGCTGTTGCTCCCGAATTTTGAAGAAGCGTCCGCATTGAATACGGCGGATAAGAGATAGCGTCCCTTGTAATCGTAATTAAGCCGGAAGAACCCGGACTGGAGACCGCTTTCGATGAGGGAGGAATAAGCGATGGAAGCATTCTTGTTCAATACATTCACGACACTGATCTGATCATTGGGAATACCGTCGGCCTCCGCATCGGTGGCCCGGTATTGATGGAATTCCGTGTTCTGGCCCAACAGGAAATTAAAATGATGATCCTTTCCCAGATTGGTGTTGTATATCAGGGTATTGCTCATCAGGTAATTAGAAGTGTTGTCGGTGAAGCTGATGGCATACCCGGTGTGGTTTGCCCGGTATTTGCCGGGTGTATAGGAATCCCTCCGGCTATTCTCCAACTGGTAGGACAGTACGGTGTTGAAGGTCAGTTTATCGGTGATCTTCCATTCAATGGTGGGGCTGACCGATAGATTGTTGTTGATGTTGGCGTCCGTCTGGTTCTCCGAGTTGCCGAATATGAATTGCTGGCTGGCAGACGAAAGAAACAGCGTAGAACTGGGCAGCCGGCTGGAAGCGTAATAACCGCCGTTGAAAGGGCCGTATCCTCCTGTGATGTCGTTGATGGACCTTGGCCGGCTGAGCCGGGAATAGCGGATCAGCGTATTGATATTCACGCGGGAGGATGCTCTTATCCCTATGTTCGTATTGAAGCTATATCGTTTCAGACCGGATTTTTTCATGATCCCGTCCTCATTAAAATAATTCAGCCCGTACCGGTAGGAGATGACGTCGCTGCCGCCCGTGACGGAGAGGTCGTAATTATCTACAACACCCGTCTGGAACATACCGCCCCGGTAATCATTGGCATTGTTAAAAGCCGGGTTCAGGGTGTCGGTGAGGATCTGGGGAATGTTTACCAGGTCATAATACTGTGCATAGTGTGTGATCAGGGCCATCTTCGCCCTCGTTTCCTCCGCCCCGATGTAGACCTTGTCCAGGGTGGGCCTTTCGGTGATGCCATGATAGGTGCTGAAATTGACCCTGGTCCTGCCGGCAACGCCTTTTTTTGTCTTAATGAGAATGACCCCGTTTGCGCCCCGGGATCCGTAAATAGCTGAGGCAGAGGCGTCTTTCAGGATATCGATATTTTCGATGTCGTTGATGGGAATGCCCGCCAGCACATCGGTGTTCGTACCGTTGCCGAAATTAATGGCGGCGATGTCATCCGTGTTCTGAGGAACGCCGTCTATCACGAAAAGCGGACCGCTCACTGCCCTGGCCAGCGCTGCCTTTCCGGAAGGGGAAGTCGCGTCATTGCTGACGGTCCTGCTCACGGATGTATTCCCTCTGAGTACGACGGCGCTGCGCACTCCCGGCTCACCGGAAAAATTCTGAACGTTCAGACCAGCCACACGACCCTGCAACAGGCCGTCCAGGGTCGGGGTTGGCACGTCAGCAATGGTCTTGGGATCGATAGAGGTGACGGCAGCGCTGACCTTGCGGCGGGACAGGGTCTGGTAGCCGATGACGACTGCATCGCTCAGCGATTTGGGGTCCTGCTTCAACGTAATGATCAGACTATGTTCCGTACCCGCAACCTTATATTCCCGGGCAATGTAACCCACCGTCCTGAAAACGAGCACCGTTCCGGGAGCTGCCCTAAGGTTGAATTTCCCGTCGTCATTGGATATGGCACCCGCCCTGGGCCCGATGAGAATGGTAACACTGCCCAGCGGTCTTCCATCACCGGCGTCTTTAACGACACCGGAAACATCGACGGCAGTGGCAGGCTCTGACACCTGCGGAAATGCCCGGATCGACCCGTACAGTAAGAGGATAAATAGAAGGGGAAATGCCTTTCCCCTGCCGAATAGATTGACTCGTTGACTTGTTGACATGACAGTTGTTTTGGTGAATCTGGCTAAGTTAATTGAGCACCCTGTCTTATATTGTCAACGGAGTTCAAACGGAATGTTAACGGACTTTAAATGGAGGTCTATTCACCGGTGGCTTTCGCTCCGGGCAGACGGCTCTTCAGAAATTTTATCTGTCCATTGTGATTGGATTCATGTTCGCAGACATGGAACCACTTGCAGTAATTGTTAGTAGGGCCCCAGGGCCACTGCTGGTCCACGGTCATCAGCCATTTATCGTCTCTTTTTTTGAACTCGGCGAATGTCTTCTCCCTTGTCTCCTGGAGAATGCTGGTGTAAAAATCCAGGTTGTGGCCTTTGATCTGTTTGCGTCCGGCGTCGCCCAGTTCCATGGGCACGCCAAATTTATCCTGCAGGCTTTTGTCCCATTTTCCCCAGGCCACTCCATTGAAAGTATGTTCGTGGTAGAAGGCATCGGTGGCGGCCAGGTGAAAGAGCATTGCGCCGATGGTATTGGCCTTGTCATCCAGCAGGAAGTCCAGCTGTTCTGTCGTCATTCCCCTGGAAGAATACAACATGATGGTGCGCATCCAGGTCATCATGGACACGAGGGTGCCTATCTGTGGCGAATAGCCTTCTTTAGGGCCGATGATGTTCATTTCATCGGCGAAGGGAGCTGCGGCGTCGGGGGTGGGGGGTAAAAAGGGGTGGGCGAACGTCGTTGCGGGCAAGAGGCTCAGCCCGGTGATGCCGGCAGCCAGTCCGGCTGTGGCTTTCAGGAATGTACGGCGGTCCGAATGTTGATGTTGTGACATAAGATGGTTATTTTCCCGAAGCTAGCCAAAAGGCGGCGGAAAAGATCACCGTTCGGAAACTATCCCCTGAACAATCGTACCTGCAGGCAGCCGGCAGTGCCCCTCCTTGTCTTCAACACTATGCGGCGTGTAATTGTTAACGTGCGGGGTAGTGTTCTAAAGTTAATGATAATTGCCCTATCTTCCGGGGGATCAGCTATCTTTTTACATAGAGAAAACAACCTGCTTTTTTATGGAAAAACTAATCAAGGAAGTCCGTCTGTTGAAGCTTTATTCGCTGGCGCTGACCTGTATGTTTATCGTGTTTATATTCATGTCTTTCCGCCGGGACAGCGACAAAACAAAGTTCCAGGAGATCGACGTGGAAAGGATCAATGTTGTCGAAAAGGACGGTACCCTGAAGCTGGTGATCTCGAATGCTGAAAGACAGCATCCCGGCATGACCGAGGGAAAAGAGGTGCCTAAGCGGGAGCGGTCCCCGGGGATGATCTTTTTCAATGGCGATGGTGACGAGTGCGGCGGGCTGGTATATGAGGCGAATAAGAAGGAGGCGGGCATGGTGTTCTCGGTGGACCAGTACCGCAACGATCAGATCATGCAGCTGCAATATTCACAAAATACCGCGGGCGCCGATAAACAGCGGACCTATGGCCTCCGGCTGTGGGATCGTCCCGATGAGTGGACCGTCACCCGGCTCAGTAGGGTGGTGGATTCCCTGGAGGCATTGAAGGACAAGGCAGTGATGAAGCAGGAGATCGGTCGTATGAGGAAAGATGGGAAGCTGGGGGCGGAACGTCTTTTTGTAGGGAAGACGCCTGCCGGCGAAGTGGGTCTGTTCATTCGCGATGAGAAAGGGACTACCCGGATCAAGATCTTTGTCGATAAAGAAGGTAAGACCCATTTTTATACATATGATGACACCGGCAAGCTGGAGAATTAGACGGCACGGATATCCGGGCCGTGAGCTCGCTCATCGGTTGAGGGGCGGCTGATTCAGCAGATCATGCACGGTCTCGCCCGGCAACAGCCGGTGGACGGGGATATTGATGCTGTATTTTTCACACTGATCCCTGATGGCGCGGTCGATCTCCTCCGGTGAATAGCGGGAGGAAAAATGTCCCAGGATCAACTGTTCGATGTGAATGGTGCTGACCATCTCCATGACCTCTTCCAGGGTGCTGTGCTGGTTTCCGTAGCCCCTGTCCCTGACGGGCTCGCCGTTGTCCAGGAAAGTGGCCTCATGGATGAGGATGTTCGTATTGTCCCATTTACTTCCATCTTCAACGGGGGTATCGCCGGAATAGGCGAGTAAGTTCGTCCTTATTTCCATGGACAGGCTGTCCCTGCCTTGTTGTTCGGAAAGCTGCCGCAGCTCCCGCCCGGAGAGGTGGGTGAATTCGGGTTTTAGTTTTTTTCGTGTTTGGATCACCATGTATCCCAGGCTTTTGATGATGTGCGGGTCCACCGGTACATGACCGTTACGCAGGGGTTTGACCAGCAGGTCTTTGGCAATGGATATTTCGTCGCCTTCCGTTACAGGTGTCCAGATGGTTTGGGCGACTTGCGGATCGAATTTTTTGGAGAAGGCTTCGAGGTTAGGGAAGGAGCCGGCGTCCTTGGGATAGTACATGATGGGGTAGCCGGGACGGGCATTGAGCTGGTTGAGCTGCAGCAGCCCGGTGAGGTGGTCCCTGTCGGCGTGGGAGATGAAGACATGGTCGATCTTCCGGCTTTTTTGAAGGAGGGCGGAGATGAGGCCTTCGCCGGCATCGAAGAGGATGCCCCATTCTTCTATGAAGTACCAGGTGGAGAAGAGGGCAGTGGAGTAGGCCGTGATCGTGAGGTGCATGGTGCAATTTAATGAATCAGTCACTTTTTATTGTAAAGGTTATCCTCCAATATTTATCCTCAGGGGTTTTTGCGATGATAGCGTTTCTCCCGATACAGGTGATATGATCAAGAAAAGCATATGGTTTGATATGGAGATATGCTCTCGTGTGAACGGCGCCATTTCTGATCTCGCAAATCTGTATCCGCTGTGCTTCGTCTGTGCCGGGATTGTTTAGACAGGCGAAATCCTGCAAATTTTCTGAAAATACGGGTTCTCCGATGAGCTTGTCGACTGTGCCGGTGGACCGGTTGATCAGATAAAATATCTCTTCATTAGGGCCAAGCATTTGGATAAGTGAGAGCTTTGTGTTTTTGATGTCACCAAAGTATTTATATTCTTCGAATTCGGGTTTGTCAACGAATACCATTGATCTTTTCCCTTTGATAGGCAGTGTTATTTTTTTGGACCGTGTCTTTATAAGCGTATTTATATCAAGATATTTTATTTTTTTACAATCGTTGTATTGAGCACCGCTGACCTCCGTATATTTAAATGGGATCGTGGTTTGCGAAAACGCCTGGAAAGAAATCAACAGGAGGGCGAAAATAATATAGTCTTTCATGCAGGTAAATATTTACAACGTACAGATATCTGCAATTATTTTTGTTTCATCAACATTTGTAAATGTTTACCACTGATGGGGGTGCTAGTTTTGACTTGTCAAACAAACAATCACCTTTAAAAATGCAGACAATGGTAAGCAAGATCTTTGTAAACCTGCCGGTGAAGAACCTCAGCAGATCGATGGAATTCTTTACGGCCATAGGTTTTACTTTCAACCCCCAGTTCACGAACGAAACATCCACCTGTATGGTCATGACGGACAGTATTTTCGCCATGCTGCTGGAAGAGGGACGATTCGCGGAAGCAGCTCAAAAACCCGTCTCCGATGCGACGCAGTCCGCAGAACTAATCATAGCTTTAAGTACGGATAGCCGGCCGATGGTGGACGAGATCGTGCAGAAGGCTGTAGCCGCCGGTGGTAAGGCTTCCAATAACAAACAGGATCACGGCTTTATGTACGTCCACGGTTTCCAGGACCTTGAAGGACACCTTTGGGAAATAGTATGGATGGACATGCAGGCGTTCCTCAGTAATAAATAAAAGGAAATGCAACAGTTCTGGGATAAGATCAGCACATATGGCAAACTGCCGGAAGAAGCCCGGCTGGCCTGGGAGCGTATCCTGAAAGAACGCACCTATGACAAGGACGCGTTCTTTCTACAGGAGGGCCAGGTACCGAAGACGGTGGCATTCGTGTCGAAAGGCTTGTTCTCTCAATACTTCAGTGCCGAAAATGGAGACACCGTCATTAAGCGGTTCTTTCCGGAAGGTTATTTTGTGGCGTCTACCAGCGCGCTGCTGATGAATGCCCCCAGCATGTTTACGATCAAGGCCCTGGAACCGAGTGCCGTCATAGAGTATAACTTTTACGAATTTAAAAAGCTTACAGTGCAATTTCCCGAGATAGCCGGGTTCTACATCCGGTATATGGAACTGCATTGGATCATCGAGAAGGAGCCGTTGGAGATCTCTTTCCGGTATGACACGGCAAAAACAAGGTACCTGAATTTCTTAAGCAGCTATCCCAGGCTCGAAGCCCGGCTGAAGCAGCACGAGATCGCTGCTTACCTCGGCGTCACACCCACGCAGCTGAGCAGGATCCGGAGTGAGCTGTCATAAACGACCCATTAAAATCATATTTATGCAACAACAAGATGCACTGCAAGACGTGCTGGAAGACCGGTCTGTCATTATACGGCCGGACGAAGGAGAAAGTATTACGCTCAATGGAGGAAAGATCACGCTAAAGATCACCAGTGATCTGACAAAGGACCAGCTGGGATTATACGAGATCAGACTTGCGCCTGGCGTGGTCGGGGCTCAATTACACTACCATCGCTACATGGACGAGGTCTTTATAGTAAGTAAGGGAAAAATGACCATTCAGCTGGGGGGTAGGGAAATAGTCGCGGAGGAAGGGGCTGTCGTTTATGTGCCCCGTAATACGCCGCATGGCTTTCGCAACAATTCGGACGAAGAGGCGGTGATCACGCTGCTGTTCAATCCCGGACAAAGCAGGGAAGGGTTTTTCAGGGGGCTGGCGGAAATATTGAATGCGCAGCCTGTTGATCCCGGAAAGTTCCTGCAGCTGTATCAGAAGTATGACAGCTACCCGGTGGATGCGGGGAATTTTATGCCTGGGATTAAAAATAGTTATTGACGGCAAAAGCGAATTGTCCTGTAAAGATTTTCTTGAACGTCGTAATATTGTTCTGTTCGTAAAAGAGGAGCATGGCCTTCTTATAATCGCGCGGATCGATGCTGCGATAAGAAAGAGGACAATAGTGACTGGCGATCATTATGCCATTTGCCGTGATGCGTGCGGTGCGTTTGTTGCCATCTTCGAAGGGTTGGATATAAGAAATGAGAAGTACCGCAAGTAGTGCTTTTTCAAATATAGAAGTTCGCTGGTTTATAAGGGTGCAGGTAGCTTCCATGTATTCCCGGATCTGGTGTTCATTATCCGGAGGGGTATACGTGGTACCTGTGATGCGTACCAGCCGTGTCCGAAGGTTCCTGCTGACGCCCATCTCTTTTATGAGGAGGGAGTGAATATCCTCGATGTCTCTTACAGTAAGGGGTTGCAAAACGATGCGTCCATCGAAGAGATAATCGATAGCAGTCTTGTGATTGAGGAGCATGGTGGCTTCTTCGGCTGTCTTACCTGGTGCCTGGATCTGCTGTGTCAACAATAGTTCGGTGTCCAGCAGAGAATAGGTATTGCCTTCTATTTGGGAGGATTTCCAACTGAGTTCGATACTTAGCCGTTCAGTTTCTTTATGGAGTAGAGTGTCAGAAATTGTCTTGATCTTTTCTTCGTAGATGTGTTGAAGTTTTGTGAGTTCCTGCAGTTCATCTTCGGTAAAAAGAGGTCGTTCCAGTAATGCAAATATGTCGTGTGTGAATTGTTTATTTCCTGTACGCTGATCGGCTTCCTTATCAAAATAGGACTGGTCAAAGGTCCGGTTCAGTATCTGGTAATCGCGACTGACATGGTAGGCAATATTTCGTGTGGTGCCGGTACGGACAAGAATATTTTGTTCCACCAGGTTCCGGAGGTCTCTGTTCAAGGTCGGCGTCGGGACCTCTTCTTTTATTCCAGTTTTGATTTCTGATATACGACTGCCTGGGTGAAGTATCAACCATTCAATGATCGACTCCTGTCTTTTCGTAATCGACATATAGTAGGTTTATCTATCAAAATTAGCACTTTTATCTATCATTTTGATAGTTAAACAGGGGGGACTTGAAGAAGTTAACCTATTTTAGGTATTTAACTTACTGATTAATAATTGGTTAATATTTTCTCTTATCTATCACTTTAATGGATCCTGATACATTTTATCTATCAAAAGGGAACTGGTCAACTATCAAAATGATAGGTAAAATTGAGTCAGATGATAGGTAACTGTTAGCGGCTTAAATCTCAGACCTTAAAACAAAGTCATATGCATGCTCCGTGAAATAGATGGGAAGCGCCGCCCAGGTCATTTTTTATCTTTTGCCTTCAGGTGGGCCGCACGCATCAGCTCCATATACCTGGCAATGATGATCTGTTCACACCAATCTCTGGGGTCCTGCAAGGCTCCGTTGTCAGCTGGTGTTCCATCAAAGGCTTTTTGTAATGCTTCATAGCCCTCGATGACGAAAATGGTATTGGTTACGCTATGGGTATCTGTGATAAAATCAGAGAGCCAGTCGAGGTCTTCATCGTCCTTTTCGCCAAGCCCCTTGTCTTTGTCGTAAGCAAACCCATCTATATACCATCTGTCTGTATTGATGTCGAATTCGTTCATTTCGAAGTAAAGGGCTTTCAGCTTATATTTCTCCGAAGATTTCCTGTAGAATACATCTATCCAATCGGCAACATCGCCGGCCTGATGGATCAGTGATCTTCCCAGGACTGCATGATAATCGGATCCGTTAATCTTTTTTAGTTGGGTTTCGGCAATCTCCAATGCTGCCGGGAAGTCGAAATTTTCGAGCTGGGGGTTGATCTGTTCGGCGAAATTGAAATTCATATGTCAGGGGTTTACTGGTTTCAGGAAGGTCCTGGCCAGGTAATTCTAGTGCAGGCTGATCACCCTTGCGATCTTCCAGCCTTTGTCCGTGTGCCGCCATATGATGACAAACCTGCCGGGATGAGAGGGGGTATCGGGCGGCTGGGTATTGTTATGGAATTTGTGAAAGCCGATCTCCACGGCCCCATAGTTGGCAATAGGGTATACCTCTACGCTGCCGGGCACCAGCTCCCGGGTGACTTTTCCGCAGACGAATTTCTTTGTCGACGCTACAACGTCCTTTTTAGCCGTCATCACGCCGCCTTTGTCATGATAGAACTCCAGGTCGTCCGTATACATGGAGGCATATTCGTCGAGATGAACGTTGCAGGTGTTATAAGCGGCGAAAAAGATACTGTCCATACGCATGATGGTATCGTACAGGACTGGATCATCGGGCGTATACTGAGCAAGCGTGGTGCGGGGAGCGATAAAGGCTGCCGCAAAACAGGCCGTTGGGACCAGGTAACGCAGGAGATGGGTCATGCGGATGCGCCGATTCATATTACAAATATACGTATAGGTAAAAAAGAGAGCGCCGTATACCAATAATTTATTTTACACGTTATTTTAGCCAAACTATCCCCTTTATAACTATTACTATGAAAAAGTCAACATCTGCTCTTTTAATCGCAACCTTGTTCTTCACCGCCTGTAAGAAGGACAGCTCTACCAAAACAAGCTCTACGTTTACGGCTTCTGTTAATGGCCAGGCCACTACCTTCAATATCTCTCAGGCAACCCTCATCCGGTCGACAGGAGACAACGAGAAAAGGCTGGATATCGCCGGAACTTCCACGGACGGCAGCAAAATGTTCATCATAACACTGGGACTGGAGACGGCAGCAGGTAATGGAATGCAGGTGAAATCCTATGTTCTTAACGCCTTCCCTGAAGACGATCCCAGCACGCCTAATGTCGATGAAAGCCTTACTACTCAGGGTTTTACCACTTACAGCACTAAGCTCTCGGGCGGTGGATGGCTTACGGACGTTTACAATGAACAAGGGTCATTCAACCTCTCTTCCTGTGACAGCACGAACCACATCATTTCCGGCACTTTCCAGACAACGCTGAGGGACATGAGCACCGGTGACATCTCGGTAGATGTAAAGGATGGCAAAGTGTCCAATGTCAAATATATGGTGCTGAACTAAGCGGCGCATGCATATCCCTGCACACCGGATGTGTCATCGTACCCGCTTAAATTTCAGACCTTACAACAAAGTCATAAGCGTGTTCCGTGAAATAGAGGGGAAGCTTTGCCCAGGTCATTTTTTTCTCTTTAGCCTTTAGATGGGCTGCACGCATCAGCTCCATGTATCTGGCAATGATGATCTGTTCGCACCAATCCCGTGCATCCTGCAGGGCGACGTTGCCGGCTGTTTCTCCATCAAAGGCTTGTTGTAATGCTTCATAGCCTTCGATGATGAAAATGGTATTGGTTACGCTGTGCGTATCTGTGATAAAGTCCGAGAGCCAATCCAGGTCCACATCGTCCTGTTCACCATGCCCCTCGTCTTTGTCGTAAGCGAACCCGTCTATGTACCATCTGTCCGTATTGATGTCGAATTCGTTCATTTCGAAATAGAGGGCTTTCAGCTTAAATTTCTCCGAAGCTTTCTTGTAGAAATCACCTATCCAATCGGCAACGTCGCCGGCCTGATCGATCAGCGATCTTCCCAGGACCGCATGATATTCGGACCCGTTTATCTTTTTTAGCCGGGTTTCGGCAATCTCCAATGCTCCGGGGAAGTCGAATTTTTCGAGGTGGGGGTTGATCTGTTTGGCGAAATCGATATTCATATGACTAAAGATACAAAATGGCCCTGATCACTCCGATCTCAGGCTCTTTACGGGATTGGCAATGGCGGCCCGGATCGTCTGGAATCCCACCGCCAGGCTGGTGACGAACAGGATGGACACGATGGCTACGGCGAATACCCACCAGCTCAGGTCCGTCCGGAAAGCGAAGTCCCGGAGCCATTTGTTCATCAGGTAGCCCGCTATCGGGGCCGCGATCAAAAAAGCGAGCACGATCAGGCGGACGAAGTCTTTCGATAATATGAACGAGATATCTTTCACGGTGGCGCCGAGCACTTTCCGGATACCTATTTCCTTGGTCTTCTGCTCGATCATGAAAGACAGGAGGCCGATGAGTCCGAGGACGTTGATGGCAATGGACAGCATGGTGAAAATATAGAACAGCTGCTGGGTCCGCCGGTCGTCCTTATACAGCGTCGCCACATGTTCGTCCAGGAAATCCGTTTCGAAGATCTGCTCAGGATATACGGAGGACCAGACCTTTTCCACAGCAGCCAGTGTGGAGGTGGAATAGCCGCCGGCAAATTTTATTCCTATATTGTAATAGAGACTGGGATATTGCACGATGAGCACAGGTGTAACGGTCTCGCGCAACGAGGCTACATTATAATCTTTTACAACGCCGACGATGGGCGCGGACAGGTCGTTGAGTCCAAAGGTCACGTATTTGCCCAATGCTTCCTGCGGGGAAGAGAATCCCAGGCGGCGGACCGCCTGCTCGTTGAGTACCAGCGCATACCTGCGCAAGGAATCCGGTATGGAAGGAGCGGTGAGGCGCTCGTCTTTTTCATCGAACCATCTTCCTGTCAGCATGTGCAGCCCGTAGGTCTGCAGATAGGAGCGGTCTGCCGTGATGACCTTCACCGGGATTGTCTGCGTTTTGTATTTCTCTTTCAGGTTGAATCCGGAATTGAAGTGGTTGTTGCTGACGGGGGCACCGATGGAAAGGCTTGCGCTGCTGATGCCCGGCAGCGTGGACAGGCGATCGATCAGCATACGCTGCCGCTGGTAGTTGTTCTCCGATATGGATAGATCCAGTACTTTTTCCTTGTCGAAACCAAGTGGCCTGGACTGGATGAAGGCCATTTGTTTGGCGACGACGATGGCGCAGATGATGAGTACCTGGGCGGTGAGGAACTGGAAGACCACGAGGCCTCTTCTCAGGGTGACGGCAGAGGCTCTGGGCGCGGAGATCTTATTCTTCAACGCCATGATGGGGTTGAAGCCGGACAATACCAGGGCCGGGTATACGCCGGAAAGCAGGGAGACGGTGATCCAGAGGACGGCGAGGAACAATGCGCTTCCGAAATTGAACCAATGCAACGGAATATTCTTATCCAGGAAAGTATTGAGGCTGGGCAGCAGGAAAGAGATGGAAAAAGAGGCTGCCACGATGACGACTCCCGTGAGGAAAAAGGTCTCCGAAAAAAATTGTTTCATCAGCTGCGGCCGGGTGGCGCCCATGGTCTTTCTCACGCCGACCTCCCTGGACTTCTTAATAGCCAGCGCTGTGGAGAGATTGGTGTAATTGATACAGGCGGCCAGGATGAGGAATAAACCGATGGCCCCGATGAGGGAAAGGTATTTGTAATTGATGGTATAGGCGATGTTGCTGTCTGCGTACAGCTGGTTGAAATGAATGTCCTGCAGCGGCTGCAATGAGAAGCGGGCCTTCACTGACCTGCCCTCCTCGGATAAGTTGTTCGCGGCAATCGTCGCAAGCTGGGATTCCACCTGCTTTACCTTGTGCTCGTCAGCCAGCCCGATGTAGGCATAACCGTTAGCGGTCACTGACCAGGAGTCAATGGGAAAACCCCCGATCAAACCTTTGTTCATGCTGCGATAGGACGCCAGCAGATTATAAGGCATATGCGTATTGGAAGCCGGATCTGCTACTACGGCGGCTATTTGCAAGTCGATGAGGTTGGCGATCTTTATCCGGCGGCCGATGGGGTCCGCATCGCCAAAATAACGATGGGCCGTCTTCTCTGTCAGGATGGCAAAGCCGGGCTCTGCCAGGGCCCGCTGCAGGCTGCCCGCCTTTACACGCATGGGGAACATCCGGGGAAATACGGAGTCGGCAAAAAGGATGTCATACTCCATGAATTTTTTATCTCCCACGGTCACTACATCCCTCCCCTGGGAATGGATCTGTGCGATCAGCTGTTGATCCGGCAGGGCTGCCCGCATGGCAGTGGCAAGCGGATAGGGTGTGGTAGCGCCGTACACTTCGCCTGTAGGAGTGCTGCCCCGGGCTACCACCCGGTACAGGTGCATTCCCCCGCTGCCGGACTTGTCGAAGCTCGTCTCATGCAGGATGATCAGCGCTATCAGCGTACAGGCTACGATACTGACATACAGTCCGATGAAATTCAGGGTAAAGAACCCTTTGTTCTTTTTTACATTGTGCCAGGCGGTCTTAAGATAGTTCTTCAGCATGATGGGATGATTTCATGCACATGGGAACTAAAAAAATGCCGGGTTTGTATGTTTTTATGAATCAATGGGATATGTTGTGCACGTCCGCCGGACTGTCCGCTAATGATACAACGGTTGTCCCGTTTTACCGCTCAACTGATGCCCAGCTTCTTTTTCACCAGCGGCAGGATGTCGGTGGAAGGAGGATAGGCATGCAGGTTGTCCTTTTCAAATACGAACGCATAGCCATTGTCTTTTGACACCTGCTGAATGGCGTCTTCCGCCCTCTTCTGGATAGGCTGGAGCAGGGCCGATCTTTTTTGATTGAACAGCTGGCCGGCCTCTGCCTCGAAGCCCTGGATCTTGGCGAGCAGCTCGTTCAGTCCCCGCCTTTTGATGTCAAGCTGGGGAGCGGTGAATTTTGTGGTATCTTGAGAGGTGAGCAGTTTTGCCTGTTCGTTGTACTCGTTCTTCATGGCGTCGAACTGTTGTTCCAGGCTTGTCCTGTATTGGGCCAGGGTGGTGTCGGCTTTTTTGAACTCGGGCATGGCGCTGAGGAGCTCGTTAAAGCTGATGCAGGCGAACTTGACGGGCGCATTCTGGGCATGAAGCTGGAAGCACATGAGGGCGCCGATAAGGATCAGCATGGGAGTGGTTCTTTTCATGGTAGTTCATTTCTTCTAAAAATACGAAGAGGCTCGTAACATGCTCCGCTGGTCCGCCTCTTTTAACATTTTTTTGGAGTAACCATGGTATCCGGAAAACATGTCTCAAACCGCCCATCAAATTGGCGCATTACCCCCCCTTTCAGGAGGAGTAATGTGTTTACCTTCAAGGTCCTAAAAATGAATGATAAGAAAACTGAAGATCCGAACTCAGGTGACATGATCATCGCCAATCAGAGACATCTTTTTTCTATCCCGGAGGAGGTGACCTATCTCAACTGTGCGAACATGTCCCCTTTTATGAAGACGGTGGAAGAGGCGGGCGGGCTTGCCATCGGGCAGCGGCGGCAGCCCTGGACCATTAGCGCCGGGCAGTGGTTCAGCCCGGCAGAAGAGCTGAGATCCTTGTTTGCGGGACTGATCGGAGCGGAGAAGGAGCAAATTGCCCTGATACCCTCGGTGAGCTATGGTATCGCGATCGCGAAGAACAATATAAAGCTGGAGCCGTCACAAAAAATTGTGGTCCTGGACCAGGAGTATCCGTCCAATCTGTATGCCTGGCGTGAGCTGTCCGGGGAGTCAGGGGCGGAGATCGTGACGGTGCAGCGTGCCGGAGATGGGTCCTGGACGGAGGCGGTATTGCAGCAGATCGATGAAGCTACGGGGCTGGTGGCCATCTCCAACTGCCATTGGACGGATGGCAGTCTCATCGACCTGGAGCAGGTGAGCAGGAAAGTAAGGCAGGTGGGCGCCAGGCTGGTGATCGATGCGAGCCAGTCGCTGGGCGCCTATCCGCTGGATGTGCGTAAGATCCGGCCTGATTTCCTGGTGACGGTGGGTTACAAATGGCTGATGGGACCTTATAACCTGGGGTATCTGTACGCGGACCCGAAGTATGCGCAGGCCGGCAGGCCCATCGAGTTCTCCTGGATGGTCAAAGCGGGCAGCGATGATTTCACCAGGCTGGTGGAATATACAGATGACTATAAGCCGGGCGCGCGGCGATTCGATGCGGGAGAGTTCGCCAGCTTTATACATATTCCCATGGCGGCGGCCGCCCTTTCACAGATCACGGCCTGGGGCGTGGAAAATATCCAGGCGACATTGTCCAGGCTGACCGGCGCCATTAGCGCCGGTGTACGGGACCTGGGTTTGAAGGCGCCTCCGCAGGAAAGCCGGGTCGGGCATATGATGGGAATTCCTTTCCCGGCGGAGAAGATCGATGGGGTTCGGAAAAAATTAGTTGAAAATAATATATATATCAGTTTCAGAGGCAGTAGCATGCGGATCGCCCCTCATTTGTATAATGATGAAAGGGATGTGCAAAGGCTATTGCAAGTGTTGGGGAAGGGCGGCTAAATATTGTGTTCACGAAAAACTGTTTCAAATGGAAATTTTATCACCTGGTGGCCGGAATGTAGTGCGGATGTCCCTCTCCAGGGACGAGCGGGAATTCGCGGGCGAATACCTGGCGTTCACGAAGAGGCTGCTGCTGGACAGTGTGGCAGGTCTGAACAAAGCTGCATTGGAAGCCCGGACGAGCCCTTTTGGGTGGAGCATTGCCGAGTGTATCGGACATCTTGCGCTGAGCGGTGAGCTTGCCTGGAAAGTGCTGCAGGATCTGCTGCGGAAGCCTGCGACCCCGGAAAAAGGGATAGACGTACGGGTAAGCGTGAAGCAGATCATGGTCATCATGACGGACCGGAACAGGAAATTGAAAACGTTATCCGCCCTGGATCCGGCGGGCATGGTGGCGGATACAGATCTGATGCTGGAGCGTTTTGCAGCGTATCGCGACAGGCTGATCGCTTTTGCAGGAACGACAGAGGATGAATTAAAGAACAGGCATACCTCCCATCCGGCTACGGGGACGATCAATCTTTACCAGTTCCTTTTGGTGGAGGGGGCGCATTCGGCCCGCCATGTCATGCAGATAGAGGAGATCAAGCGGGAATTATAGCCGTGCCGCTTGCAGTAATTGGTCTATCAGATGGGTTTCACTATCCAACGACTTTGCTTTTTCAAAATTTTTCAACGCTTCCTGTTTATCACCTTTGTCCAGATAATAGGCCTCGCCGGACATCTGGTACTTTTTCTCATTATACTGCCTGATCGCCCTGGCCTGCAATTAATAAAACCTTTTAAATTTCAGCAGGTACGCCAGCTGCCGGCCATCGTTGTAAAGAATGCGTCCGTCAGGGAGAAGAATGGGCCGAAGAGGAATGATACTAACGCAAAAGTCCATTATGGACGACGACATGAAGATGAGTGAGATGAGCTCAGCCATATTTGCAGTTTGCATCAGCCAGATAATCGGCAAAGCAACTACGTCGAAGTTCATGGTTATAAAAATAGGATAATTTCCGGGCAGCCGGCAGCTATACCCTCGTAATACTTGGAGCAGCACCTACGCTCTAACACCTAAATGCTACCACCGCTGGAAGAAGCCTTTTATATTTGTTGTAAGTACACCTGGAATATAATCGTTCATTACCCTTAAAATCCAACCCTCACAATGAAAAAGTATTCTTCGTTACAAGGCAACAAGGCATGTGTACATGCCTGCATCCTGGCAGCGATCACACTCTTGGCTTATGCTACCGTTGAAGCACAAAGCTGTCCGGCATCTTCGACCACCACTGTCAACACTTTCGGCAATACATATTACCCCGGCACACAGGCTTCCGTGAGTGCAGGCGCCACTACTATTACATTGGGCAATGCCAGTACGGCAGGATATGGGAGCGTTCCCATCAGCGCACTCGATGTCGTACTGATCATCCAGATGCAGGGGGCGCAGATCAACTCCACCAACGGTACGGCCTACGGCGACGGGTCGGGCACGGGCAGCGGATACCTGAACAATGGGCAGCTGATGGCCGGACAAATGGAATATGCGGTAGCTACCGGCGCGGTGCCGCTGACGGGTGGGACGCTGACGGTTCAGTCCGGCCTTACCCATAGTTATAAGAATGCGAATTTCGGTACGGATGGGCAATACCGTTACCAGGTGATCCGGGTGCCGTTGTATTATAATGCAACATTAGGGTCTGACATTACGGCGCCGGAATGGAACGGTGCGGCGGGTGGGGTCATCGCCATGTTCGTCTCCTATGTCCTTAACATGAACGGACACAAGATCGACGCTTCGTCGATGGGCTTCCGGGGCGGCGGCGGCAAGGCTTATTCCAACGTAGGCTCGGGCGCCAATACGGATTATGCAACTTTGTCGACGGCAAAAGCCGGCGGCTCCAAGGGCGAGGGTATTGCAGGAACGCCTATATATCTCAATTCTTTGAGCAGCGCCACGTTGACCACTGGCGTGGTGGAAGGTTATCCTTCGGGCAGCTATGACAGGGGCGCGCCGGGCAATGCCGGAGGAGGCGCAACGGATGGCGCACCCAATCCCAGCAATAGCAATAACGCCGGCGGTGGAGGAGGGGGCAATGGGGGGACGGGTGGAATTGGCGGCAATAGCTGGTCTTCCAATCTTACCACCGGCGGAAAGCCGGGCGCCGTATTTGCGCAGAAAACGCCCTCCCGGCTCGTGATGGGAGGAGGAGGAGGAGCGGGAAGCTCCGATGGGGGGACGGGTACACCTGATCTTTCCGGTTTTGCCAGCAGCGGTGCTCCCGGTGGCGGTATCGTCATTATCATTGCGGGTTCGATCACCGGCACGGGCACCATTTTGGCGAACGGCGCACCTCCCGTTACTACTTTGGCAAATGACGGCAGCGGCGGCGGTGGCGGCGGCGGCAGCGTGCTGATCGTAACAGGGGTCGCTGCACCCGGGCTCACTGTAAATGCCAAAGGAAGCGCCGGGGCCAGCAACACGGGCGGCGGCGCCAAACATGGACCCGGCGGCGGCGGCGGTGGCGGCATCATCTATAGCAACAAGACCCTGGGCGCTGTCTCCGTGACAGGCGGTGCGGCAGGCACTACCGCAGGTGCTGTGACCTATGGCGCCGCGGCCGGCGCAGCAGGTGTATCGTCACAGACGATCACGTACAGCCAGACCCCGCCATTCCCCATCATCTGCAATGGCTTGCTGGCATTGGAATCCCTGTCCGGCTCGGCTGTCAGTGAGAATGGAAATATCACGGTCAGCTGGCAGGCGGCCAGCGAAAAGGATATACAGGAATACACCGTGGAAAGAAGCTTCGACGGCGCCGTTTTTTCACTCATCGCGACGGTTGCTCCCAAAGCATCCGCGAACAACACCAGCAACTATAGTTACACCGATGTGCAGGCGGGGGACCGCAGCGCAGTGATCTACTATCGTATCAGGGCAACGGATATGGACGGGCGTTACCTGTTCAGTAATATCATCCCGGTAGACCGATCCGTATCCGCCGTCAGTATAAAGGTAACGCCCAATCCTGCCGCGGGATCAGCCACGCTTAGTTTTACGAGTGATCGCAATGCCGGCGTGTCCGTGCGCCTGATCGATCTTACAGGTAATTCCGTTTGGAACAGGCAATACCAGGCCGGGCGGGGGATCAACACGCTGCAGCTCGACCACCTGGAGAAACTACCCAATGGCCTTTATATATTGCAGCTGTATAATGGCGAAAATTATGAAAAGGTAAAAATGCTTATCCGTCACTAGCTAAATGTCAAATTATTGTTTAAACTTTGTTACCATAGTATAATATCATGTCGCATCGCTTAAGATTTGTATTGCTCGTTCTTGGCCTACTTCAGTTCCTTCCATCAACAGAGCAAACAAACCTCCCTGCGTACAGCGTCATCAATTACAACAGCGACAACGCCCTTCCTCAAAACAGCATCAATGATATGGCCTTCGACAGGAACGGCTTTCTCTGGCTGGCTACCGAAATGGGGCTTGTCCGTTTTGACGGCAGGAATTTCCGGGAGTACAATATGGAAAATTCTCCTGCCTTACCATCCAACAGGTGTTCCCTCATCAGCCTGGAAGAGGGGACCGGGAGGATCCTCTTCGAGACCTGGTTTGGCAGCCATCGGATCCTGACGGTGACCCACGATTACCAGTTGAAGGAGGATAGCGTTCTTTCCGCCAACCCCTATCAACACAACCGAAGTGATGGCCGGCTGTTCTCTTATGCCAGGATCTATGAAAAATGGGCCGCCGGCAGTAAGCTTTCTCCCTTCAGGGAGCTGCTCGATCATCTGCAGGAGAATGGCGATGTGGTGAAAGTCAGTGAAAGGCAAGCCTACGTAAGAAAGGATTCGAGCTACTATTACCTGGATGACAATACTGCCGGCATCCATCTTCTCCCTGATATTACCGGTCATGTCCTTAAGATCCAATTCATGGTGGGAGATGTCTATATTTTTGTTGACAGGCAGAACCGCCTGTTCGCGTATAAAGAAGGACGCCTGCAAAAAGAGATAATGCCCAGTGTCCGGCTCCGGGAATTCCTTCGCCACACCGAGGTAGAGGGACCCTATCTCACGCAGGCTAATTTGATTTCCCTTCGGGATACCAGCCATACCTTCCTTGTTAACACGGGGAATATCCTGCTACTAGAGTTACGGGACGGCCGGCTGAATTTCGAGACGGTGGCTGCCCATACATCCATTAAAGACATCAGCTGCCTGATCTACGACGAGCGTTACAGGATCTTATATGTGGGCACGACCACCAGTGGATTGTACCTTCTAAAAAAACATGATTTTCACCAGAACGCTTTTACCAGCTGGAACTATCAGATCAATAGCCTTTATGCCCAGATGGAGCTGCCCGATGGCAGGATCCTGACCTCCTCCGGCATCCTGAGACCGTATGGAGTGAATGTTCCTACGCCGGGTATATACGATCGTCCGGCATTTCTACGGTCCTGGGACGGCTTCATTTGGTATTCATCCTACGGCTTTTTAAGAAAGACCGACACCGGACTGCATACTGCCCTCACCATTGCTCCCATTGACGGCTGGCTTTCCTCGATTGTCGAGGCAGGTAATAAAGATATCCTCTGCAGCAGCCCTCATAAATTATTTCGCGTCCGGGAAAAAGATACCGCCACTTTACTGGATCATCCGGCATTGCTGGAGAATGCCGATATACTGGTGATCCGTGAGATCTATCCCCATGTCCTATGGGTCGGGACTGCATCCGGATTGTTTTCGTATGACCTGTCCCGTGGGACCCTCAGCCGTCTGCCGGGGCTGGAGAAAGCTGCCGTGAGGACCATTTGCAAAGTCAGGGACGGGAGTGTGTGGATCGGTACTTATGGGCAGGGGTTTTATAAGTATGAGCGGGGAAGTTTTATCAAAATGCCGATGGATCCGGGGAACAACCTGGCCAACGTCCATTGCTTTATGGAAGACAAACAGGGGTATTTCTGGCTGCCTACGAACAAGGGCCTTTTCAGGGTGGCAAAAGAAGAGCTGGACAACTATGCAGCCGGCAATAAGGAGAACGTGTTCTATTATTATTTCGACAAATCATCGGGATTCGCCAGCAATGAATTCAATGGGGGGTGCACTCCCTGCGGGATCGTCACCAGGGACGGCCGTTTCTCCCTGCCTTCACTGGACGGGTTGATCCAATTCGATCCGGACAGCATCGCTATTGCGCCGCCCGAACACCCTATCTTCATAGATCATATCATGGACGATAAGAAGGTGTCGCCCGGTGATCATTTCGAGCAGGACCAGGGCGCCGGTCCGTTGGTGTTTGCTGTGTCTTCCCCTTATTTTGGCAACGCTGCGAACCTGCACCTGGAATATTCCATACCGGAGCTGGACAACAAATGGCGCCCGGTGAATGATAATGAAAGACTGGTACTGACAGGGTTGCATAAGGGCCGGTATACCCTCACGGTCCGGAAGCAGGACAGCTACGCACAATACAGTTACAAGACGGTGAGCTGGACCATCCACCCTTTCTGGTATGAGACCCTCTGGTTCCGGCTCCTTGCCGCCGTCGTGGCCATCAGCATCCTCCCCTTTATTTTCTGGCTGCGGTATACCCGCCAGGTACGACGGGCGGAGCGGCTCGAACAAAAAGTAGCTGACAGGACGCAGGCGCTGTCTGAAAGCAACCGGGTAAAAGAAAAAATGATCGCTATTATCCTGCATGATCTGCGCTCGCCGCTCCGCTTCCTGCATATGCTGGCCGTTCATATTTTTGAAAATCATCAAAAGGTCACTGGTCCTGAGCTGAGTGAGATGTTGCTGAAGTTCCGGACTGCGACGTATGACCTCTATGAATTTGCGCAGGATTTCGTCGTCTGGACGAATGCGCAGAAAGAGGGATTTGTCGTACGGCAGGAAAGAATAGTCCTGCGTGAGATCGTGGAAGAGATCGTCTCCCTGTATGAACCGGGCGCGGATATCCGTAACAATGTCGTGCTTAACCTGATCCCCCCGGCTATTACGCTGGTGTCCGACACCCATATATTAAAGCTGCTCATCCGCAATCTGACGGACAATGCCAATAAATACACTATCGACGGAGAAATAAGGATCGATGCGGTGCAGGATGCCGCCACCCTCCGTATCTTCATAACCGACACCGGCAGAAGCATGGAAAAAGACCTGATAGCCGACATCCTTAACAATACCTATCAGACGAACAGCGACAACCATGGCTTTGGCTATAAGATCATCCTGGAATTATTGGCCCGGATCCAGGGGAAACTGGATATAGATACGCCGGGTGACAAGGGCAACCGGATAACCCTTCTTTTCAGCACCGCCGCTGCAAATGCCTGAACACGTCATCCAGTAAATTATATTGCCTGGAATGAAGCTTGGCCTGAAAAGCTCCTTTGGAAAATATGTGGAAGAAATCGGTCGGCACCCGCAATGCTTTATAATCAGTAGATGTTATCAGGATCGTTCTGCCCATTTGCTTTAGCGGAAGGATTATTTTGTAGAAGCGGACAGCCGCCGTTATATCCGCGGGATCAAATATGTCATCGAACAGGTACACCAGTTTCCTGCGGCACGGCTGGAGGGGAAGTTGCTTTTCAAGACCCTGCCCGGGCAGGTCGGCCCTGTTATAATAGGCCACTTCCGTGTGATCCAACTGCTCTCCATTATACCTGATGGTCCCTGAGATAAGCGGGATGTTCCCTGTCAGCAGCTGTAAAAGACCGGTGTTGACGGTGTCTGTCTCATTCCAGATGCCGTGTATCAGGCCCGCCTCGAATGAATTATTCAGATTCGTGAATGATATTCCATCACTGTTCAGGGAAGATAAATTCTCTAGCGCCATCATAGAAACAAGGATCTGGGGTAGTACAAAGGTGGGATATTAAAAGCGGCTGGGACATAGTATTATGTGGGTTTTCGGGCATATTCTCACACAGGAGGCCGCTAGTAATAGTTGGATCGGCAATAAGCGTTTACGTATAGACCGGCCAGGGAATACCAGAAAAACCTTCTTTTGCGTATACGTTAGATTAGTGAAATCAGTTATATTTATAGTACAACCGTCAGTTAAACAATTCCCTTTATCTTTTTGTCAATATGCCCTTATAGCTTTATGAAAAAATTCTTAATCGTAGATGACCACTTTATTGTAAGGACCGGGCTCTGCTTCCTTATAAGAGAAGAATTCACGGAAGTGGAAATAGATGAATGCCGGGATGGCGACAGCGCCTGGAAGAAAATACAAGCCGGCGCATACGATCTGGTGATCCTGGATATATCCATGCCTTCCACCGACACTTTCAGCCTGTTGAAAAAGATCTTTGTGCTGCGGCCGGCTCAGAAGATCCTGATCCTGACCATGAGCAGTGAAGATGTATATGCAAAAAAATACCTGCATCTGGGCGTGAAAGGGTTCATTAACAAGGAGGCCGGACCAGCCGAGATCCGTAAAGCCATGGTAAACGTCCTGAACAACAGAAGGTACCTGAGCTCGAAGATGACGGACAGCATGACCACGGAGATCCTTGAAGGAAAGACGCAAAACCCGTTCGAGACCTTGTCCCCCAGGGAACTGGAGATCATGAACCACCTGATTGAGGGGAAAAATGTTTCTGAAATTGCCCATATTCTGTCCGTGCATATTTCAACCATCAGTACGCATAAGGCGAACATCATGCATAAGCTGGGCGTTTCCAACATCATTGAACTGAGTAAAATGATACAGATGTTCTGATCCAGGCTATTGTGTCATTGCATCCGTTGGGTAATTTTAACGTTTGCATCTGCTGTAATTGGATATTTTTACAGGGCAGAAAACAGCTTGTTTTATGGAAGATCTAAAGATCGCCACCGCTCAATTCGAGAACCGCAGCGGTGATAAGGAATACAACCTCGACAGGATAGAAGCGCTTGCCGAAAGGGCTGTGGCCATGGGTGCGCAGGTAGTCGCCTTTCATGAGTGCAGCATCACAGGCTATAGTTACGTCCGCCATTTGTCCAGGGAAGCGCTGTGGGACCTGTCCGAGCCGATCCCGGATGGCCCCAGTATCCGGCGCCTGACAGCCATTGCCCGGGCTTTGGATATCGCTGTGCTGGCGGGCCTGTTCGAGCAGGGCGCCGATGGGAGGATCTACAAAGCCTATGTCTGCGTGGATAAGAACGGACTGGTGGGCAAGTTCCGCAAGATCCATCCTTTTATCAATCCGCATATTACGCCGGGCAACGAGTACGTGGTCTTCGATCTGTATGGATGGAAATGCGGCGTCCTCATCTGCTACGACAACAATATCATCGAGAATGTGCGTGCTACCACCTTATTGGGCGCGGATGTCATCTTCATGCCGCATGTCACGATGTGTACGCCTTCCACCCGGCCGGGCGCGGGCTTTGTCGATCCGGCATTGTGGGAGAACAGGGAAGCGGACCCCACTTCGCTGCGGCAGGAATTCGACGGGCTGAAAGGACGTGCCTGGCTGATGAAATGGCTGCCGGCCAGGGCCTATGACAACGGCATCTATGCCGTCTTCTCCAACCCCATCGGCATGGATGACGATCAGCTGAAGAACGGCTGTTCCATGATCCTGGACCCCTACGGCGATATTATTGCGGAATGCCGTGCCCTGGGGGATGACCTTGTCGTGGCGACGCTGACACCCGATAAGCTCCTGAAGTCGGGCGGCCACCGGTATAAGATGGCCCGTAAGCCTGAGCTGTACAGCGAGATCATCGGGCAGCCGAATGAATCGAGGCAGAAGGTGGTGTGGATGAAATAGTTATTTACTGCGGCCAGGGTTCATTGGAGGAGCGTCGGATTTTTCTTAACTTACTTACTGTTAAGCAGACGTCAACCATTAAACCTATCTTATCCATGACCAGTCTCGATTCATTACTCGACGAAGTAAGCCTGTTGTCCCGGGACGGCAGGTACCAGGAAATGTTAACACTCTTGAACGATGCCATCCGCGGTGACAGCAGCCATGCGGAATTATATTTCTACCGCGCCATCGCATGGTCCTCGGATAAAGCATATGACAAGGCTATCGACGATTTTACAACGGCCATCGCCTTGCAGCCGGATCTTTTCCGGGCCTACCAGAACCGGGGCATCACCTGGGCCCTTATCAAAAAATATGACCATGCCATCGATGATTTCACAAAGGTGATCGCGTTGAGGCCCGATTATGGCTCGGCGTACCACCATATGGGTCATGCCTGGAGGGATAAAAAAGTGTATGACAAAGCCATTGCCTGGTACAATAAGGCCGTTGAACTGAAGCCGGCGGACCCCCAGGTTTATCTCGACCGGGGAGCGGCGTGGGATGCCAGGGGAGAATACGGCAATGCCATCGAAGATTATGATATAGCCATCGCATTGCGCCCGGATCATGCGTCGTCCTACACGGACAGGGGCAATGCGCTGTACAGGAGAAAAGAATACGATAAAGCCATAGAGAACTATAAGAGGGCCATCGAAATAAGACCTCACAACGGAAGGGCGTTCTTTGGCCTGGGACGGGTATATGAGGCCCTGAAAGAGCCTGACCGGGCATCCATCCACTACAAGCGTGCGTTCTATCTCGGATTCGACAACACCAGGATGATCGATGTGTTCAAGGACAGATTCCCCGCGCCCTATATTGTCAAAAGTATCGCGGCCGGCTACGCTGAAAATAATGATGCGGAAGTAAACTTTTCCGTTGTTGTATGGCTGTTGTCCACCTGCAGGACATGGGATGATGTGCTGGATCATCTGCGCATGGGCGGGTACCCCGGGACGCATCCGGAAAAATACAACAGCCTGGAGGCGATCGTCAATTATCATATGGGCAATTCAATATCGGCTTACAGGATCTTCGATACGCAATTCGATTCGGAGGAGCATCCCTATCCCCTGACCTTAAGAGATCAATACTACCTGGTGCTGTCCGCGGCTGATTTCAAGGAGCCTGACAACGGCCTGGCCTATGCCCTCGAGCAGGCCAGAAAGGAGGACGGCAGTGATCCTGTCAGCGCGTATTACGCCGGTTGGTTATTTTTACTGTCCAATGACCTGAAAAGCGCTTTAGGGTGTTTTGAAACGTGCGGGAATTTTTTGCCGGCTTTGTATGGGAAGATAGCAGTGTATAATTTGCAGGACGACGCCGCCGGATTGCTGCGGACGGCTGAAAAGATCGCAGCGGCGGAGGCGGCTGCTGAGGAGGGGATGCGTTTTTTAGACGGGATCAGGCCGCTGGCGGTCCCGGCGGAAATGCCTTTCGGGGAAATGTTCCGGGCCATCATGCACCTTGTTCATTATTACGAATTGACGGAAGAGATAGCTGCCGTCCGGCGGCTGTTAAACAGGCCGTCCGGCTTTCAGCACCTGGAATTTAGTGCGCTGTTGGAATGGAGCCCTTCAGTTGTGTAAGATCAGCTCCTCGATGTTGCCGTAATTTTCGTAGCTGGAGGTGATCACCCTGTCACCGGGGGAGAGACCCTGTAACACCTGATAATAGTCCGTGCTCATCATGCCTAGCTGGATATTTACTTTGTATGCCTTTTTGCCGTCCGCACTGACCTTAAAGATCCAATTACCCCCCGTCTGCTGAAAAAAACCACCTCTGGGGACCAGGATAGCAGTGGTCTCATCGCTCAGCGCCAGCGTGATCTGCAGCGATTGCCCGCGCCGAAGGCCTTTCGGCGCCCGTCCGACAAATTGCATGTCCACCTGGAAGTGCCCCTGGGTGATCTGGGTAAATACTTTCGTGATCTTAAGGTTGTAAGTCGTGTCCCGGTCGGTATAGGTGCCCGTGAGTCCCGGGAAGATCCTCGGACTATAATGGTCATCCACATCCATCAGGCTTACTTTAAAGCTGCCCATGACATCAATCTGCCCAAAACGATCACCTTCTTTCTTTGTCTGCCCTATTTCCGCATCCAGCGAGGTGAGCTGCCCGCCCACCGGGGACCGGACGATCAGATCGCTCACCCTTTCCCTTAACAGGTCCAATGCCCTTTGCGAACCCTTGTATGATTGTTTGATCTGCTCCAGCTGCCTGAGATTGGAGGTGGAGTCCTGGTTCATGATCTGGTCATTTATCTTCTTTTTCTTCAGGTAATAGAAATAATCATGTTCCGCCTTTTTAAATTCCTGGGACCCGATGACCTTTTTTTCAAAGAGATGTTTGTCCAGCAGATAAACGCGTTCAGCATCGCTGAGCGCGCTCTCCACATCCGTCAGGTTATTCAGCTTGGAGCTTGTATTTTGTTCTGCCGCAATGCGTGAGATCTGGATCTGGGTGAGCAGATCATAAACATTGGTCTGTTGTGTAACCAGGCTCAATTCCAGCGCTTTATTGGACAGCCTTATGATGGGGTCGCCTTTTTTCAGAACAACGCCCTCTTCAACATATTTATCTTCCACCCTTCCACCCTCGGTGGCATCCAGGTAGAAGCTCTGCACCGGCTGAGCGATACCGTTTTGGGGGATGGTCTCCCGGAAAGGGCCTTTGGTGACGGTGCTGATGGTCAGCCGCTCCGTCTCCACTCTCAATTTTGACTTTCCGGCGGTGGCATAATAGCTGCCGCCGATGAGCGCGATAAGGGCGGCAATGCCTGCGTAAGTCAGGATCCGCCTTTTTGTCCATCTCTTTTTTTTAAGGATGATATCCATATGATTTGTTGCTTACATAAACGTGCGGTAACGATATCTTATAAAGAAAGTATGCGCTGAGCAGGTCGTTGGTTTTTGTTCGACCTCCATATGCCGTGCCGTCGGAGTGGGGTCTTTTACGATACTGACCTTAAATGAGAACAGCAGCAATAGCAATGCGATCAGTGGCAGCGCCAGGAATTTCCTCGCATGTCTGTACGGGATATTTTTGGAGGCCGCGACCATGTGTAACCTTCTGAGCACGGGCGAACGAAAAAAGTAGTGAGAGGGGTCAAGGTATCTTCCATTGTCGTGCGACTGGAGCAGCATCAGGGCAAATGATCCGGTGTCCCCCTCTTCGATACAGGCGGCATCTGCCATAAACTCATGCACCATATTCAACTCCTTTTGGATCAGCCAATAGAACGGATTCATCCAGCAAATACAGGCTGCTATTTGTATGAAGAGCTTATCATAGCTGTGTTTTTGCCTGATATGCGTCATTTCATGGATAAAGATCTTTCCACCCTGCTCGTCGCTTGTGGACATGCCGTCCTTCCAGAATAAATTGTTGAGAAAGGAAAATGGCGCTGCCTCATGACTGGTCTCGATAAAATGAACATGCCCGACCTGCACGTATCCGTCCTTTTTTTTCATCTTGTATACCCAGGTAATTTTAGAGAGCATGATCACCAATAGAATAAAGCCTATTCCGCCTATGCTCCAAAAGAAGATATAGCTTGTCGTAAAAGAAAAACCGGGTTGCGCTGCGGCCGGCGCGTTGATCATGGATACAAGACCATGCAATGCCACGCTGTCTGCCTTTTCAATAGCATACAAATTGAAATGTACAAAGGGCAGGATCAGGCTGACTGCTACAGCCGCCAGCAGATAGCATCTGTTATAGACGTGGAGCCGCTTATTGCGCAATGCCAGCAGGTACCAGGCATACAAGATGCCGCTGGCCACGATGGATTTGATCATATAGGCAATAAGGGCCGCCATATCACTTCTTATTTTTCTTCAATTGCTGCAACAGGACTTCCAGCTCCCTGACGGATAATTTCTTTTCATCCACCAAAAAAGAGATGACATCGGGGAAGGATCCTTCAAAATAGCCTTTGGCGACATTGACCAGGGCGGATTTGGAATATTCTTCTTTTTTCAGGACGGGATGATACCGATGGATCCTTCCGATGTTCTCAATTTTCACAAAACCCTTGTCGACCATCGTTTTAAGGATGGTCGCCACCGTGTTCTTATGCGGTTGAGGGGATGGCATATTGTCAACGATCTCCATCAATAAGCCATTTCCCATCTTCCATAATACTTTCATTACCTGCTCTTCCGCCTTTGTAAGGGATCTCATTAAACTATGTTTGTAGTTTAAAAGTAAAACTATTTTTATAGTTTAACAAAATAAAATGGGATATTTTTTTTATAAGGCGATGAGGTGCAATTATACCGGGTATTGGATCGTTTGTCCGTATAATCGACGCAGTTATAAATTACTCCCTCCGGACCTTGCATATAAGGGGAAATATCGCTTATTTTATACCCCATTTAACCTTAACAAATTGAAAACCATGTTTCGGACCTCTTTATCCGCCCTATTCTTTGCAGCCCTGTTAATCTTCACAGGATGCAAAAAAGAACAGGTGGATCTCAAACCACCCATCGTTGAGGCTGGTAGATCTCAAACAATAACATTGCCCGATTCGGCTGTTCTTACAGGTTCCGCCAAGGCTGTTGATTCCGGCGGCCATATTGTGGCTTATTTATGGAGCCAGGTTTCAGGACCTGATGCAACTATTATTATCAATCCCGGCTCGCCTTCCACGGTTGTTAGATTCGGTGTAGAAGGAACTTATGTATTTCAGCTGGAAGCCACCGATGATCATGGCAACACCGGGGTAGATACTGTGAGTGTAATTGTTAATGCCTCAATAGCCGAGCCTACCACCCTTATTCTGCAGCCTGCCAATAATCCGGATGAGTATAATGTGATAATTTATAATGGGAGTGATGCAAGTACCGTAGCCGGACCGGATATTCCAATTGAAGCATGGACCATTAACAGCGTGCCAATTACCATAAGAAACCTGATGAAATTTGATCTAAGCAGCATTCCTTCCACTGCGACCATCGTAAGCGCCAGCTTGTATCTATACTCTTATCCGCCGCCTACACTCAACGGTAATATTCAGGATCCCAATTTTGGAAGCGATAACACGATGCTGGTACAACGGGTGAGCTCCAACTGGTCGCCGACCGACCCGAATAAAACCACCTGGTTTAATCAGCCGTCTACCGATACCACCCATCAGGTGATTGCGCCAAGTACCGCCCAATCTCAACTTGACCTTAATCTTAATGTAACGGCTATAGTAAGGACAATGGTAATTAGTAATGCGAACTATGGATTCCTGTTGAAGCTGCAAAATGAAGTGACCTATACCAGCCGCATATTTGTAGCGAGCCATAATACTACTTATACAACCAAATATCCCAAATTGGTGGTGACGTACCAATAAATGGCAACTAATTTGTATACAGTTAAAAGAGGGTGTCTCAAAAGTAAATTGAGGCACCCTTTTTCAATTTCGGTTTTTACGCGAGTTTATGCACAGGGTTGGGATAAGTAGTTGAGGCGATCGTTAGAGAGGTTGAGAGATTTG